>ERZ773149.2619-NODE-2619-length-12370-cov-4.314089_pt1 | contig 12370 bp, 10 predicted proteins | sample MGYA00511081_ERZ773149 | MGnify/ENA primary metagenome ERZ773149 (study PRJEB29015, sample SAMEA2737846) | human gut metagenome | biome: human gut; feature: human-associated habitat; material: faeces | place: China | collected 2012 ...
GAACCGTGTCAGGACAGGAATGTAGCAGCACTAAGCAGAAGCTCTTGTGTGCCGTAAGGGTGCCTGGGCTGAGTTAACTGTAGAGGTAACGTCTGTGGGACCATTCCGAAGTGCGGCGCGCAAAAAAGAATATTCATGATGCAGCTCATCATATAAAAAAGCATTCAGAATTTTATCTGTTGATAATTTTCTGAATGCTTTTCTTATTTTTGTGGTTTACAAAAGTCCATATATTAACAGAAACGGGAAAGAGCCTTATACAATTTCCATCAGATAAAGAATAATTAATCCTCTATTACCTGTACCTGACTTTTGTTCTTATATTTCTTCATCACATGAAAATAATAAGGAATCAGTGGGATCAGTGCGGCAATCCATGCGGTCGGGTCAGCCATACAGACACCGGCAAAGGAAGTATGTCCCGCAATCAATACGACAATTCCGGTTCTCGCCACCAGTTCAAATACCCCGCCAAGCATTGGTACAAGTCCATATCCCATTCCCTGCAGAGTATTTCGATAGAGGAAAATACTTCCGAGAAACGGATATGCCCAGAATACTGTCCGGAAATAAGTAACAGACACATTTACTACGTCCTGTTCCGATGGATCTACGAAAAGATATGTCAGATATTTTCCGAAGAAAAACATCAGGAACATAACAAAAACGCTCCATCCCAGGACCATCATCTGCGTGTAACGGACTCCCTGTTTCACACGATCCATTTTTCCTGCGCCCCTGTTCTGACCTACATAGGTTGCTATAGTTGCACCGAAGGCTGTAAATACTGTGGCAAAAATATTCTGGATCTTACCGGCAGCAGAGAATCCGGCCATATGTACAGGTCCGTAAATATTGACCGCGCTCTGTACAATAATGGTTCCGATTGCTGTAATCGAAAACTGCAGTCCCATAGGAATTCCAAGCTTCAGAAGTCTGCCAAAACTGTCCCAGCATATCTCAAAATCCTTCCGTTCCAGATGAAGGATCGGAAATCTTTTTACAATATAAATCAGGCAGCACACTGCCGAAATTCCCTGTGCGATCACTGTGGCATATCCGCATCCTTCTACACCCATTCCAAAGGCTACAATAAAAACTACATCCAGAATAACATTGATCACAGCCGAAATGATCAGGAAATACAATGGCGACTTGGAGTCACCCAGTGCGCGCAGGAAAGCCGCAAGTGCATTATATGCACCTGTGATAATAAGACCTGCATAAATAATTCCCATATATGCAGTTACATCACCAAATACCTCTTCCGGCGAATTCATCAGATGCAGGATTGGTTTGTTCGCAAGACTGAATCCTATGGTCATGACAATGGAAAATGCAGCCATAAGGTAAATGGACATGGCAACATAATGGCGCATCCTGTCAAATTTTTTCGCTCCGAACATCTGGGCTACGATAATCGCAAATCCACTGCTGAGTCCATTCAGCCAGCCGGTCACAAAAAACATCAGTGAACCGGTGCTTCCGATAGCTGCAAGGGCATTTACTCCGATAAATTTTCCGGCAACAATGGAATCTGCAATATTATAAAACTGCTGAAAAAGATTTCCCAGGCACATTGGGATCATAAATTTTATTATCAGACTCACCGGACTGCCGACGGTCATGTCGTTTGTTGTATCTTTTTTCATTCTTTTTATTCGCCTCTTTTTATTTCTGCCTGTAACATTAATCCTGTTACTTCTATTACTTTTATTACTCCTATTGCCTTTAAGATTCTTCCTGTTTTTGTCTGTCTTTTACTTTTATTGTTCCGGTTCTCCCTCCGGATTTTCCTGTGCAGCTTTAAGGGCTGCCTTTTCCTGCTTCTTTTTCTCACGAAGCTTTCTGAAAAACTCAGATAACATAGAAGAACATTCCTCTTCCAGAACTCCCTGTATAATCTTTACCTGATGATTAAATCCATCCACCTGCAAAAGATTCATCACAGAACCTGCGCAGCCCGCTTTGGCATTCATACAGCCGATCACTACTTCATCTATTCTGGACTGGACAAGTGCCCCGGAGCACATCTGGCATGGTTCCAGCGTCACATACATAGTGCATCCCTCCAGCCGCCAGTCTCCAAGTTTTTTACTGGCTTTGCGGATTGCATTCAGTTCTGCATGGGAGAGTGTATTTTTATCTGTGTTTCTTCTGTTATATCCACGTGCGATGATCTTACCCTCATGCACGATCACACAGCCGATTGGCACTTCTTCCAGAGCTTCTGCCTTCTTCGCCTGACGGATAGCTTCTTTCATAAAACGTTCCTGATCTGTCAACTTTTCTTTTCCTTTCTGCTGTTGCATCACTACCAGAATAGCAAAAAGAAAGCCTGAAAACCAATTGGTTTCAGACTTCCTATGCGTAGTCGAAGCGACGGGATTCGAACCCACGACCTCTGCGTCCCGAACGCAGCGCTCTACCAAACTGAGCCACGCTTCGTCAATGCAAGTGCTATTATATTAATAAAATCGCAGTTTGTCAATAGATTTTTTCAAATTTTTTTAATTTTTTCGAATATTTTCTTCTGATGGTCATATACATTATTGAATCTGGTTTTACGGAGGAAGGATTTTGGCTGGATATCGGCGTTTTATCGCATATGTATATGACTATGAAAGCGGAAAGAAAGGCAGCAATTGCGGATTTATTAAAGTTGAAGTAAAAGATCAGCAATGTTCTGTTGAGATTCATCTGCATTGTCCGGGGCTGCCTGAAAATGTAAAATGCAATATTTATGGATTTACACGAAAGGATGGCCTGATCAACGGAATTCTTCTGGATACCTGCGAGACAGAAAAAGAAACTGTAGAATGCCTGATCATAACAGATGCAACAGATATGAATGACTCCGGCGTTGCAATGGGTAAGTTGGGCGGAATGATCATTACTTCAGATACTGGCGGATTCTTTGGTACTGAATGGGACGATCAGCCTATACGTCCGGAGAATTTCCATGAAATAAAAACTATGCCTGACGCAGATATTCCTGAATCTGCGAAAATCACTTCACAGAAACCCGAAGTTCCGGCAGATATGGTATTACAGGAAATGCCCGAAGAACTTGAAGATATTTCAGAAAAACCCGAAGATACCTCGCTTACAAAAGTTCCTGACGATTCTTTATCAATTGAACCGTCTGCCAACATTCCGGCTCAGGGAACATCTGATAACAAGCCAGGAACAGAGTCATCCTATATCTCAGATAATACTGTTGAAGATTCCAATAGTTCTGAAAATGCCGGCAATCCTGTCCCGGAAAGAAATGCAGAAAACAGAAAAACCTCTGCCGAATTTTCCCCCTTCTCCGATGGCGAACTGATTTCTGCATGGAAGATACACCTTGATGACCTGAAGCATTTTCCGCGGCATTACTGTGCACTGCGCAATAACCGTTTTCTCCAGTATGGGCATTATAATTTCGGATATTTGCTTTTAGGACAAAGAAATAACGGACAGTATATCCTCGGCGTTCCCGGCGTTTATAATCAGCAGGAACGCTTTATGGCAAATATGTTTGGCTTTCCTTACTTCAAAGAAAGCAGCTATATAGAGATTCCAAAAATGCGCGGCGGTTACTGGTATCGTTTAATCGATGCCCCGGATTCCCACAGATAAAATCGTCTTTTGAAGAATCTTCTGAAAATTCTGAAGTTCTTCAAAAGTATAGCTTCCATATCCAGGCCTGAGGACTCCATCTGAGTCCTTATAAGCCTGCAGATAATATTCTTTCGCTCCTGCCAGCCACCCGGCGATTTCTTCAAAATCCTTCTGCGTATGCAGTTCCCGTACTACTGTTGTTCTGAATTCATAGTCCAGATTCCCATGCAGCAGAAAATCTGCTGTCTCAAAAATACTGTCCATATCAGGCTTTTCTATTCCGGTCAGATTTCCATAGTTATCCGGACAGGCTTTGATATCCATAGCTACTTTATCGATCAGTCCGGCTTCTGCCAGATGTTTTACAATCTTCGGACGTGAGCCATTGGTGTCCAGTTTAACAGCATAGCCCAGCTCTTTGATTTTTCCCAGAAATTCCTCCAGACCATCTGACAGTGTAGGTTCCCCTCCTGAAATGCAGACCCCGTCCAGAATTCCCTTTCTTTTTTTCAAAAAAGTCAAAAGTTCCTCCTGACTGTAATCCGGCTGTTCTCCGGGAGCCACAACCAATATACCATTCTGACAGAACGGACAGCGGAAATTGCATCCACCCAGAAATATAGTACTGGCTACCTTTCCCGGATAGTCCAGCAATGTCGTTTTATTAAAGCCACAGATTCTCATTGTTTATCTCCATTCCAATTATATTTTACCGTATATAAATCTGATATATCATTTTATCATCAGGCATCTGAATCCTCAAGTTAAACCACCTATGTTATAGCAATCCGGGCAAAAATCCGAAAAAAAGAACCCTGTTTTACCAGAGTTCTTAATCACATTATTGTTTTGTTATCAGTTCAACTGATAAACCTCAGCAGACTGAAGTCCGAAGCTTAATGCTTCTGAATGGCTGTCACAATAAATATCAACATGTCCATAAGGTGTTCCCAGATCCTCTACTGTGTATACATTTCCGTTGATCAGAAGCTGTGTTCCAAAGGGTACTCCCGCCATAGCTACAGTACGTCCTGCTGTCGGAACTGTTCCGCTGGCTGTCAGGTTACCTGCTGTACCGCAGCACTGTGCACAGTTGCAATATGCAGTCAGTGTAAAGTTGCCAAGGTATTTTCCCTGACCGGAAGAACTGTCTGAGGATGCCTGGCTGTCAGATGTATCTTCTGATTCATTGCTGTCAGAGTCTCCCTCATAGAAATCTGCATCGTTCTCTTCGTATGTATCTTCATCATCAGAATCCCCTGAATCTTCAGAAGTATCCTCAGATCCTTCAGTCTCCGAAGAATCCTGACTGTCCGAAGAGTCTTCCTCATAGGAATCTGTATCTTCTTCATAATCATCAGAACTCTCTTCTGCATCCTGTTCCTGTGCCGCTGCCGCCTCTGCTTCGGCCTGTGCCTGCGCTGCCTCTCTGGCTGCTTTTTCCTCTTCTGCCTGCTGCACAAGCTGAGCAATGCTGTTATCTGCATTGTTGATTTCTGCAGTCAGTGCTGCTGCTTCTTCCTGGCTTGCGCTGATCTGGCTTACATAGGAAGATATGTTATCACTTGTGCTTGCTGCAAGATTCTGAACCTCCTGCTGTTTGGCCGCTCTCTCTTCAAGAAGCTGATCAATAGCAGCCTTCTCTTCCTCAGCAGTTGTTTCCTGATCTTTGATAGTGTTCTGAAGGTTCTCGCATTTCTCCAGCATAGTCCTGTCATACTGGGAAATCTTCGCAACACTCTCTGCATTGTTGAGGAACTCAGAAAGATCCTTAGATGACAGCAAAGTCTCTAATGCAGATGTACCACCATTCTCATACATATACTGGATGCGGAGTTTCATATCATCGTACTGTTTATTTAATGCTTTCTTAGCTTTCTTTAATTCTGTGTGAAGCTGTTTCAGCTCATTCTCTTTCTCTCCGGCCTGTATGCTGAGTTCAGAAATTGCATTAGTCAGGTCTTCATACTGTGTATTCAAATCAGACAGATAGTTCTCCAGCTCCTGCTTCTTGCTCTGAAGGCTGTCAATATTCGCCTGTGTCTGGGCAAGTCCGGCTTCTGCCTGCTGTTTCTGAGCCTGCATATCAGCAATCGCATCTTCTGTTGCATATGCAGTTGTTCCCATGGAAAAAGTAAGCATTCCGGCCAGCAGTAATGAAAAAACTTTTTTCTTCATAAATTAATCACCTTTCTCGTTAATCTGAAACCCAGTATATCATATTTCGTAAAAAAATCAACACTTTTTATTAATTTATGTAATAATTATGTAACATTTTATCTTCACTAATGCTCAGCAAAAAACAGGCACTGCCCTTTTTCAGAGACAGTGCCTGTGCTTCTTCTTATTTGTTTACAGTTCTTTATTCACCGGTTATTCCGCTTCTGCAGCTTCTTCCGGTTCCGCATCCATAACTTCCTGGAACTTGTCCAGAATGATCGTCTGGATCCTGTCACGTGTTGCAGAATTGATCGGATGTGCAATATCACGGTATTCTCCGTCTGTTGCCTTACGGCTTGGCATAGCGATAAATAACCCTTTTTCTCCTTCAATCACCTTGATATCATGTACTACAAATTCATCATCGATCGTTATGGAAACAACCGCTTTCATCTTTCCTTCTTTTGCTACCTTCCTCACACGCACGTCAGTAATATTCATGATACAAATTTACTCCTTTCGATTTACCGAATCTATCCGGCTGTTTTATTTACAGTATATATCTGTCATTTTTCTCCACGACGATCTTCACTTCACCGTCGCCGCAGTAATACGAATTTGCACGAATAGTATCCCGGCTTTCAACAATGCAGTTCTCAATATGAGTATTATCTCCCAGATATACATTGTTTAAAATCACAGAGTTCTTGATCACGCAGTTATTTCCTACAAATACGTCTTTAAAAAGAACGGAATTCTCCACCGTACCATTGATAATACATCCGCTGGCAACCAGGCTGTTCTTCACCTGTGCTCCCGGATTGTATTTTGCAGGAGGCAGATCATCAATCTTTGTCTTAATTGTCGGTTCCTGTTTGAAGAAATAGTTTCTGATCTCCGGTTTCAGGAAATCCATATTTGTCTTATAATATGCTTCTGCTGTGGAGATATTGCTCCAGTATGTGTCAATCTTATATCCATAGATTCTCTTAAGATTCTTGTAGCGGATCAGAATATCCTTTACAAAATCATGTCTGCCTTCCAGCGCAGCTCTCTCGATCAGCTCGATCAGCTGTCTTCTTCGGATAACATAGATACCTGTTGAAATTGTATTATAAGAAGAAACCATTGGCTTCTCTTCAAATTCCTCAATCCTGCAGTCCTCATTCATACGGAGAACACCAAATCTCTCAATCTCACTGGGATTATCGCAGGTAGTGCATACTACCGTAACATCTGCACGTTTCGCAATATGATATTCAAGAACCTTGTTGTAATCCATCTTATAAACGCAGTCGCCGGATGCGATCACTACATATGGTTCATGACTGCTTTTAAGGAATTCCAGATTCTGATAAATAGCATCTGCTGTTCCCTGATACCACAGACTGTTCTCTTTTGTGATCGTAGGTGTAAATACAAAGAGACCACCCTGTTTTCTTCCGAAATCCCACCATTTGGAAGAGCTTAAATGTTCATTCAGAGAACGGGCATTGTACTGTGTCAGAACAGCAACTCTCTGAATATGAGAACTCGCCATGTTGCTCAGTGCGAAGTCGATACTTCTGTAGCTTCCGGCAATCGGCATTGCTGCGATTGCCCTCTTATTTGATAATTCTCTCATGCGGTTATTATTACCGCCAGCCAAAATAATACCTATCGCTCTCATTATTCGTCACCGTCCTTTGCTGTAATTACCTGTCCGCCGGCCAGCTCACCATCAGGATAATCCTCAGGAACAGTTATACCTGAGATTGCTGTATTCTTTCCGATCCTTACATTATCCGGGATCACGCTGCGTTCACCAACCGTAGCAATTCCAAATGCATAAACTGCAGGTTTCAGCACATTCGGTGCTTCCTCACCACATCCCAGTACAACATTGTTTCCAATAGTAACATCCTCGGCAATAATAGCCTTATCCATCTGTACGCCCTCACCAATGGTAGAATTGCGCATGATAATGGAATCACGGATCACGCTGCCTTTTCCGATCACAACATTTGGTCCGATCACAGAATTATGTATTTCCCCGTAAATTTCTGCACCCTCACCGATCAGACATCTGTCTGTAACCGCATCTGCCGAAATATACTGAGGCGGGATAATATCTCCCTTTGTGTAAATCTTCCAGAATTCTTCATAGAGATTAAATTCCGGAATAATATCGATCAGTTCCATATTGGCCTCCCAATAAGAACCCAGTGTTCCTACATCCTTCCAGTATCCATTGTATTCGTAGGCGAAAAGTCTTTCACCTTTCTCCTTGCAGTATGGAAGAACATGTTTGCCAAAATCACAGCTGTTCTGATCCTTCAGAGACATCAGTGCTTCCTTTAAAGCAGGCCAGCTGAAAATATAAATTCCCATGGACGCCAGATTGCTGCTTGGATGCTCCGGTTTCTCCTCAAACTCCGTAATGCGTCCTATGTCATCTGTTACCATGATACCAAAACGGCTTGCTTCCTCAATAGGTACCGGCATACAGGCAATCGTCACATCCGCTTTATTCGCTTTATGGAAATCAAGCATTACTTCATAATCCATCTTATAGATATGGTCACCGGATAAGATCAGGACATAATCCGGATTATACTGTTCCATGTAATCCATATTCTGGAAGATTGCATTGGCTGTTCCTGTGTACCACTCACTGCTGGTACTCTTCTCGTAAGGCGGCAGTACTGTTACACCACCTTCGTTTCTGTCAAGATCCCATGGAATACCAATTCCGATATGTGTATTAAGTCGCAATGGCTGATACTGTGTCAATACACCTACTGTATCGATGCCTGAATTAATACAGTTACTTAAAGGAAAATCTATGATACGATATTTCCCGCCAAAAGCAACTGCAGGTTTCGCTACTTTTTCTGTCAGTACACCCAGTCTGCTGCCCTGACCGCCGGCCAGAAGCATAGCTATCATTTCTTTCTTAATCATGCAATCACCTCTTGTTGTAGTTATGGTAACTATTCGTCAGTCTGCTGTTTCGCGAGGCACTGAACAGTTACAGGTTATGATTATTTAATTATAACACACTTTTATCTGTTAGTGAACATTATTTACAATTTTTGTTTCTCATTTTTTGTTTTTTTATGATTTTTGCACACGTTTTTTATTGAGTCTGTATTTCCACCGATATATTATTAGGCATTTTTTATATATCCAATGTCGTTTTTTGTAATTTTTTATCAACCAAAAGAAGTCCTTTTCATTTTAAGGCACAGGGAGTATAATAAACAGACAGATAAAACAGTTCCAGTAACTATGCGAATATGTTACAGTTACCGGATTTATAAAGATTTGTAAATAATTAATCAAGGAGAACATACTATGTATCAGATAGATTTTCACAAACCACTTCATATACATTTTATCGGTATCGGCGGCATCAGCATGAGCGGACTGGCCGAGATTCTTCTCGGCGAGGATTTTGTCATTTCCGGTTCCGATTCCAAATCCAGTCCTCTTACCCAGGCACTGGAGAAAAAGGGAGCCACCATCTATTACGGACAGCGTGCCACAAACATTACCGATGACGTAGATGTTGTGGTATATACCGCAGCTATCCATCCTGACAACCCGGAATTTGCCTGTGCAAAGGAAAAAGGACTTCCAATGCTCACACGTGCAGAGCTTCTCGGACAGATCATGAGGAATTATGATACTCCTGTTGCCATTTCCGGAACTCATGGAAAAACAACCACAACATCTATGGTATCTCACATTCTTCTTGCAGGAGACTGTGACCCGACCATCAGTGTGGGAGGTATTCTTCCTGCTATCGGCGGAAACATCCGCGTAGGCAATTCTGAGACTTTTGTCACAGAAGCCTGCGAATACACAAACAGCTTTCTGAGCTTTTTCCCGAAGATCAGTATTATCCTGAATATGGATGCAGACCATCTGGATTTCTTTAAGGATATTGACGATATCCGTCATTCCTTCCGCCGCTTTGCAGAGCTTCTTCCTGCTGACGGTACACTGATCATCAATGCAGATACTCCGAAATATGAAGATATCATCCGGGATCTTCCATGTAATGTGATCACTTATGGTCTGGAACATGATGCAGATTATCAGGCAGCAGATATCACTTATGACAAATATGGACATGCTTCCTTCTCCGTTCTGCGCAATGGCGTTAAGGTTGGCAGCTATTATCTGAAAGTGCCGGGCATCCACAATGTTTCCAATGCACTGGCAGCAATTGCCCTCGGTCATCTTCTTGGTCTTTCCGAAGAAGTGATCATCAAGGGACTTGGAAGTTTCACAGGAACAGACCGCCGTTTCCAGTATAAAGGAGAAGTTGCAGGGGTTACGATCGTAGACGATTATGCACATCATCCTACAGAAATTGAAGCAACTCTTCATGCCGCACACAATTATCCCCATAAGAAATTATGGTGTGTATTCCAGCCACATACATATACCCGTACCAAAGCTCTGCTTCCGGAGTTTGCCAAAGCACTCAGCCTGGCAGATCATGTGGTAGTTGCGGATATTTATGCAGCAAGAGAAACCGATACTCTGGGAATTTCTTCTGAAGATCTGCAGAAGCGTATTCAGGAACTGGGAACTCCCTGCGAGTATTTCCCTACCTTTGATGAGATTGAGAATTATCTGCTCTCCAACTGCCAGGAGGGTGATCTGCTCATCACCATGGGAGCCGGAGATGTTGTAAATATCGGGGAGCATCTGCTGGGTAAATAATGTTTCTGCCTGACATAAATATCAGCAATTTACACAGGACAATTCGGAAAATAATTTTTCAGAATTGTCCTGTTTTTTACAACCGCCCAACTTATAGCACTTATAGCAATAGAAGATACTGAACACTTGTGTCTCTGTCGACAATTTCCATTAAAAAGTTATAAACATTTTATCCCCCTCAATTCTTCCTTTATTTATAACAGTTCAGATCACTTATCCACATTTTCCACATCGTTATACACATTTTCATCTGCCTGCATATGTGGATGTATATGTGCATAAATCACTTAACATAATTCGACATTATTCGTCCCCGTAATACTCCGTTTTTCCCTGAAATTCAACATTTTTCAGGTTTCCAATAATATATACCACATTTCACCTTTCCACATTATCCACATTATCCACATTCAAATGTGGATGAAATCTTCGACAAAAATCCCCTATTCTCTTTTAAAAAATGTTGTGCTATAATTCATAGATATCAAGTCAGAGGAAAAATATCTTTTTTTACTCTGACATCTTATTATTATGATATCAGGGTCAAAAAGTCGTTCGTGCTTGCACGATAAGACTTTTGAACTTGGGACCCGCCAAACATGAGAAAGTAGCGATTTACGCAGTAAATCAGCGGATTTCGAATGTTTGAGAATTGTGGGAGCTGCTTTGCAGCGGAGCAATTCGTGGATATCAGGTTAGGGGCAAAATACCTTTTGACCCTAACATCTTATTATTATGAAAGAGAGTGGAAATTCATGGCTATGATCACTTTACAGAATTCCCGCAATGCGGAAGTAACTGTATTAACCAACAATTTCATAGACAACTATATGCCTGGGGCCAATGGAGAATTTGTGAAAGTATATATCTATCTTCTGAGGCTTCTTTCTGACACCTCTGTACCCTTCAGTCTGGAGCAGATGGCTGATCATTTCTTCTGTACAGAACGTGACATTATCCGCGCTCTGAAATACTGGGAGAAAGAGAAACTCCTTACTTTAACCTACAGAAATAACGAAGATATAGCAGATATCATATTGAATGTACCACCTGTAAAATCTGCTGCTTCCGACACAACTGTTTCGGCAGCCCCTGTTACAAAAACAGAACCCCAGACTTCTTCTGCGCCGGCACAGCCTGTGAAGCAGACCACCAGATCAGCCACTGCACTGTCTCCTGACCGTGTAAAAGAATTAAAGCAAAATGATGAGATCGTACAGCTCCTCTATATCGCAGAACAGTATCTCGGCAAAACGCTCACTCCTACCGAGATGAAAAAGATCCTGTTTTTCTATGATGAGCTGAAATTCTCGCCTGATCTGATCGAGTACCTGATCGAATACAGTGTCAGCCGCGGGCATAAGAGTATGCGTTACATAGAAACCGTTGCTCTTGCCTGGGCAGATGAGGGAATCACCACTGTCACCATGGCAAAAGAGGCAAATTCCCGTTATGCCAAAGAATACTTTACTATTTTTAAATCAATGGGAATCAGCGGACGAAATCCGGTAGATACAGAGATTTCTCTTATGAACACCTGGCTGAATGATTATGGTTTTACCATGGATATCATCCAGGAAGCCTGCAGCCGTACAGTTCTCTCTACCGGACAGCCAAGTTTCCAGTATGCAGATTCCATTCTCACAGACTGGAAAAAAGCAGGTGTAAAAACATTAGCAGATGTTAAAGGAATGGATGCCCGCAGGGCAGAACGTGCAAACAATGCAGACAAGCGGTTTAGAAGCTATGGAAATGCAGTAAATAACGCGCAGAACAACCGAAAATCTTCCAGTAATCAGTTCCATAACTTTAAACAGCGTGACACTGATTATGACGCCCTGATGCTTCAAAATGTAAAAGAATGGATGGATAGTCCGAAATAGAAGCT
>ERZ773149.2626-NODE-2626-length-12346-cov-7.094459_pt1 | contig 12346 bp, 4 predicted proteins | sample MGYA00511081_ERZ773149 | MGnify/ENA primary metagenome ERZ773149 (study PRJEB29015, sample SAMEA2737846) | human gut metagenome | biome: human gut; feature: human-associated habitat; material: faeces | place: China | collected 2012 ...
AGGTCGGCTATATGTTCGGCCAGTACAAGCGCCTGACCAACAGCTTCCAGGGCGGCATGCTCACCGGCAAGGGCCTGACCTTTGGCGGTTCTCTGGCCCGTACCGAGGCTACCGGCTATGGCCTGTGCTACTTCACCGCTGAAGCTCTGAAGTGCATGCGCAACGACAGCTTTGAGGGCAAGACCGTGGTCATCTCCGGTTCCGGCAACGTGGCGATCTACGCCTGCGAGAAGGCCACCCAGCTGGGTGCTAAGGTCGTGACCATGTCCGACTCCAACGGCTACGTCTACGATCCCAACGGCATCGATCTGGCCTACGTCAAGGATCTGAAGGAAGTCCGCCGCGGCCGTATCAAGGAGTACGCCGAGACCCACGAGGGTGTAACCTATGTTGCAGATTGCAGCAAGGTCTGGACTGTCCCCTGCGACATCGCCCTGCCCTGCGCAACCCAGAACGAGATCAACAAGGAGTCCGCTGAGGCTCTGGTGAAGGGCGGCTGCACTGTCGTGTGCGAGGGCGCCAACATGCCCAGCACCCCGGAGGCCATCGAGGTCTACCTGTCCAACGGCATCCTGTACGGACCTGCAAAGGCTTCCAACGCAGGCGGCGTGGCTACCTCCGGTCTGGAGATGAGCCAGAACTCCGAGCGCCTGAGCTGGAGCTTTGAGGAAGTGGATGCCAAGCTGAAGGGCATCATGGAGGGCATCTTCCATGCTTCCTACGATGCATCCGTGGCTGCCGGTTCCGAGGGCAACCTGATGGTCGGTGCAAACTGCGCCGGCTTCCTGAAGGTCGCCACCGCCATGATGGCACAGGGCATCACCTACTAAGCATTCCTTTTCAGAGGGCCGCATCCGAAGGGGTGCGGCTCCTTTTTTTTCCTGCATATTTCCTCTGTCCGTTGTCCATACTCCCTTTGCCAGAAAGCGAAGGGAGTATTTTTATGGATGAGCAGATGTTTTGTTTCCAATGTGAGCAGGCGGCCAACGGGACTGCCTGTACCGGTCGGGCAGGCGTGTGCGGGAAATCGGCTCCGACCGCAGCGGCGCAGGACCGGCTGACCGGTGCCCTGATCCGGTATGCGGAGCAGCTCATTGGCGAAGGCCGTGCTCCGGCTCCGGAGCAGGCTTTGCTGCTGATGCAGGGGCTGTTCACCACCATCACAAATGTAAATTTTGACGAGCACACCGTCGGGCAGCTGATCGAGAAGATCCACGCCGCCTGTCCGGGCATTGCCGAGGACTATGATATGCAGCAGCTCTGGCAGGAGCCTGACCCGGATGTGCGAAGCCTGAAATGCTTTGTGCTGTTCAGCCTGCGGGGAATGGCCGCTTATAACTATCATGCTCGGGTGCTGGGCCGCATCGACCCGGAGCTGGACAAATTTTACTGTACCGCCCTGAAGGCAGTGGGCACCTCGGGGCTATCCATGGAGGAGCTTTGGCTCCTGGTGCAAAGGACCGGAGAAGCCAGCTTCCGCACCATGGAACTGCTGGATCATGCCAACACCGGTGCCTTTGGCGAACCGGAACCGACAGAAGTCCCTCTGACCATCGAGAAAGGGCCTTTCATCGTCATTTCCGGCCACGACCTTTACGACACCCAGCAGCTTTTGGCCCAGACCGAGGGCAAGGGCATCAACGTTTATACCCACTCGGAACTCCTGCCCGCCCACGGTTATCCGGAGCTGAAAAAGCGCTATTCGCACCTCAAGGGAAATTTCGGCACCGCCTGGCAGAACCAGCAGTCGGAGTTTGAGGACATCCCCGCCCCCATCCTCTTCACCACAAACTGTATCATGCCGCTGCGCCCCAGCTACGCCGACCGGGTCTTTACCACCTCGGTGGTCTCCTATCCCGGGGTGCCGCACATCGGGGAGGACCGGGACTTCACCCCCGTCATCCGGAAAGCGCTGGAACTGGGCGGCTACCCGGAGGATACCATCATCCCGGGCATGAACGGCGGCAAAACGGTCACCACCGGCTTTGCGCGGAGCGCTGTGCTCTCCCACGCCAATGAGATCGTTGCGGCCGTGAAAAGCGGGCAGATCCGCCATTTCTTCCTGGTGGGCGGCTGCGACGGTACCCGGCCCACCCGCCGTTATTACACCGAGTTCGCCAAGCTCACCCCGCCCGACACCGTGATTCTGACGCTGGCCTGCGGCAAATTCCGGCTGAACGATCTGCCTCTGGGCACAGTGCCCGGCACTGGCCTGCCCCGCATCCTCGATGTGGGCCAGTGCAACGACGCATACAGCGCCATCCGGATCGCACTGGCTCTGGCCGATGCCTTCGGCTGCACCGTCAACGACCTGCCGCTCTCGCTGGTGCTCTGCTGGTTCGAGCAGAAGGCAGTCTGCATCCTGATCGCCCTGCTGGCTTTGGGCATCCGGAACATCCGCCTCGGCCCCACCCTCCCGGCCTTTCTCTCTCCGGGGGTCGTGCAGGAATTGCAGCGCCGCTATGACCTGAAAGCCATTACGACCCCGGAAGAGGACCTGCGGGCCATTCTGGGACGCTGACTGCCGCCGCAGGGAATTTCTTCTTTTGTTTCTGCGATGCTCCCGGGATTTCCCGGGAGTTTTTCTTGTGTCGAAACTTTTTCATAATTTCTGGGAATTTCCGGCGCATGGATAAGCTTTCACTCCTGTGCAGGAATCATTTTCCGGAGAAACTCCGGCGCGGTTCCCCGCCGCTTCAAAAATTTGAATCTTTCGGTTTCAAATTCGTTTGAACCTCTTGTATTTCCGAACATCCGATGCTACTATATTAGCAGTACACAAAATGTACTATATTTTAGAAAGAGGAGGAGAAAAAATTATGAAAAAGAGATGGTTCGTAGTGATACTTACCATCGGATTGCTGCTTCATGTTCTGCCGCTGAGTGTACTTGCACTGAGCCCCGACCCCACCATCACGGATTCGGACGGCACCATTCTGGACTGGAGTGACCTTTCCACCGTCCCCTACTCCCTTGATGATTCACCGGAACAGCAGCTCGCTGTCGTGGATGCGGACAACGATGAAGAAGCAGCGGATGACCGGTCCGCAGGGAATCTCACCCTCAAAACTCTTGACGAGGAATCGGGTGACGAGGAATCGGATGACGATGACCCTGCGGACGCGGACCGCGATGAAGCAACGGATGACCGGCCCACAGTGAATCTCACCCCCAAAACTCCTGACGAGGAATCGGGTGGCGATGACCCTGCGGACGACGACGACAGCACCACAAGCCCCACAACCCAGGCTGTGTGCAAGATCGACAAGATCGACGATACGTACTACTACTCCACACTGGACGATGCAATCACTGCGGCGACGGATGGTGATCAGATCGACCTGCTGAAGGACATTGAGTGGTATACGGGCCTTGAGTTTCATAGTAAGAACTTGACCATTTCCGGCGGCAATACCTACACGCTGACGCTGGAGCAGTATGGCATGTTTGCGGAGTATAGTAACATCACGTTCAAGGATCTCACGTTGACCATTCATGCGGCTCAGCATACCCATGAACACAGCGCAGGCAATACGGCCAACCTGATCACCCACTCCAGCAAGCTGCATTTGAGCCATGTCGAATTCTCATTGACACCGGACAAAATCTTGGGCAGTGGCATTTTCCTGGAGGACGACAGCGATTTGTATTTTGAAGACAATACAACTGCTGTGATCCGCGGCTTTAACGCTACTGACGCCAGCGGTATCTACGCAGAGAGTTACAGTAACAACGATCATGGCATTTGGGTCACTTCGTCTTCTCTGGAAATCACCGGCAGTGACTGGAACGGCATGACCATCGACCCAATCAATCTCACGCTGGACAACGCCAAGGTCACTCTGACTGGTAACGGTCTCTCCGGTTATTACGCCGGTGGTCTCGGCTGCTATGGCGTAGGTAGCTATGGTGGTACGCTGACCATGAGATCTTCCACACTCATCGCAAGCGAGAATGTTGGCGGAACAGATGGTTTTGGCGCTTATGTCGGTGTCCTTGATATGGATGCTGCTTCCAAAGTAATTGCTTCTGACAACTACGGTTCTGGTCTTTGCATTGGTAACAGCCGCGGAGATGAGAGTCGTATTTATGGAAAGATTTACTGCGAGCGCAACGGCACAACCGGTTGGCCTGGCGGCGGCGGTTTTGTCGTACATGCACAGCACGATGCCGATACGTATGAAGGTAATGTAACCATTGAGCCCGGTGCGTATCTCTATGCCCGCCATAACAAAGCCCTGGCTGGCGTTTTAAACAACTGGATTCTGAACATTGAAAGCGGTGCAACCGTCATCGCCGATGACAATGAGCAGTTTGGCTTTGGAAACAGTTTTGATGCTCGTACTACCATTAAAAGCGGTGCCAATGTCTCCGCAAATAACAATCTGTATGGCATCTACAACTATGCAGGCGGTGGCGATCTGTCAGTAGCAACAGGCTTTTTCCTCATTGAGGGCGGCGCACATGTCACTGCAAACAATAATAGGTCCTGCGGCATCTTCAACACCGTCTACGACAACTTCGACACCCCTGCGGATGACTACTTTACGATTCAGGGTGGTGCAGATGTTTCTGCTGACGGTAATGGTGTCTGCGGTATTTACAATGACGGCGGTATTTTCACCATAGAAAATGGCGCAAACATTTCCACCTGCAATAACAGTCACTATGGTATTTTTAACACCAATAGCGGAACGTTTACTGTAGAAAGAAATGTTGACCTGCAGGTTGAGCACAACAAGGACAGCGGCATTGTCAATAACAATAATGCGACACTGACGCTGCTTTCAGGCCGTGTTCGTTATAACACCACTTCCACTTGGTATGGCGGCGGCCTCCGAAACTACTCCACTGCAACTCTTTCGGATGACGTGCAGCTGTACAACAACCATGCAGCAAAAGGCGGTGACGACATCGAGAACGGTGAGGGTGCCACCATTACCTTTGGCCCCACCGGCCGCGGCTGGGAGCTGGATGGTTACCCGGACTGCTATGATTTCATTACCGGCTGGTATGACGACTATGAAACCACCCGCTGGAACGCCCACGGGGACGAAGCGGATCTGCACATGGTTCTCGTCGCACCCGTCAATTCTTACACCGGCCCCCTGTCCCTCAAGGCCGCACACGGCAGCATCGGCAGCCTGACCGTCTGCAAAGAGACGCTCGGGGAACTGCTGCCGAGCGACTATGACACCGCGTTCACCTTTGAGCTCACGCTGGACGATGATGCCATCACCACGATCGACGACAAATGGTGCGGTGTCCCGTTCAAAAACGGCAAGGCATCCTTCACCCTGAAAAGCGGCGAGAGCATCACGCTCTCGAACCTGCCCGCAGGCATCGGCTATACCATCACCGAAACCGCTCAGGACGGCTGGACCCTGCTGAATCTCAACCCTGCAGAGACCGGCGTTGTGCCCCAGAACGACACCGCCAAGGTCGTCTTTACCAACCTGAAGAACAGCCCGGACGACCCCTATGTTCCGGTCGTTCCCGTAGACCCGGAGACCCCCGAGGAGCCTGAGGGGCCGGAGACCCCCGAGGAGCCTGAGGAACCCGAGATCCCCGAGGAACCCGAGATCCCCGAGGAAACCGAGGAAACCGAGGCCCCCGGCGAGCTGCCTGCGGAGGAACCGGCTCAGACTGACACGTCCGCGTCGTTGGCCCAGCCGGAGGAAACGCCCACGCAGAACACCACGACCGTGACCCTGATCCAGACCGGTACCACCGATTGGCTGGCTGCCGTGCTTCTGATCTTTGGCATCGGTCTGTTGGTATGCGGGTGGTTCTTCGACCGCAAACAGCGCGCCGCAAAGCACTAAGGACAGAAACGCCCCGCAATCATACGCAAATCGCCGCATCCCCTGCCCCAGACCGGCAGCCGGATGCGGCGGTTTTTTCAAGGTTTTGATGAAATGCGTTCATCATTCCATCAAACCGCACAAGAAGTGCGGGCCTTGGTGTACTAAAGTTTGTTGCACCTCCCACTTGAACAATCTTCACGAATCATTATAATAAAGCTATCGGAACAAAGGCGTTCCAGAAGGGTGAAGTGTGCCCTTCTGGGGCGCTTTTTGTTTTCTGTGCAAGATCGGCTGCGGAATGTGCCGCGGCCCGGAGGATATTTTGAGAGATAAGGATGGGAAAGGCAATGGATCAATTTACGGAAAACGCCACGCCTCTTGGCCTGTATGACCCTCAGTTCGAGCACGATGCCTGCGGCATCGGCGCGGTGGTGGACATCAAGGGCCGCAAGAGCCACCAGACGGTCAGCGATGCCCTGAGCATCGTGGAGCGTCTGGAGCACCGCGCCGGTAAGGATGCCGAGGGCAAGACCGGCGACGGCGTGGGCATCATGCTGCAGATCAGCCACAAGTTCTTTTCCAAGGTGGCCGATGAGCTGAACATCAGCCTGGGCAACGAGCGGGAATACGGTGTCGGCATGTTCTTCTTCCCCCAGGATGAACTTGCAAGAAACCAGGCAAAGAAAATGCTGGAGGTGATTGTAAAGAAAGAGGGACTGAAGTTCCTTGGCTGGAGAACCCTTCCGACTCATCCGGAGAAGATCGGTGATAAGGCTGTAGAGAAAATGCCTTACATCATGCAGGGCTTTATCGGAAAGCCGGCAGAGGTGGAAACGGGACTGGATTTTGACCGTCGCCTCTATGTGGCACGCCGCGTATTCGAGCAGAGCAATGACGACACTTATGTGGTATCCATGAGCAGCCGCACAATTGTATACAAGGGTATGTTCCTGGTCAAAGAGCTGCGTCAGTTCTTTGAGGATCTGCAGGATCCGGATTATGAGTCCGCTATTGCAACCGTACATTCCCGTTTCAGCACCAATACCAACCCGAGCTGGATGCGTGCCCATCCGAACCGCATTATTGTCCACAACGGTGAGATCAACACTATCCGCGGCAACGTGGATAAGATGATGGCTCGCGAGGAGAACATGGAAACAAAGTTCTTCAAGTCTGACATGTACAAGGTTCTTCCGATCATCAGCCAGGAGGGCTCTGACTCTGCTATGTTAGATAACGCGCTGGAATTTATGGTCATGAGCGGCATGGAGCTTCCGATGGCGGTTATGATCCTGATCCCGGCTCCGTGGCAGCATGACCGGTTCATGCCGCAGGAGGTCAAGGACTTCTACCGTTACTACGCAACCATGATGGAGCCATGGGATGGCCCGGCCTCCATTGTATTCAGTGATGGTGATGTAATGGGTGCGGTTCTTGACCGCAACGGCCTGCGGCCGTCTCGTTACTACATTACTGATGACGACCAGGTGATTCTGGCTTCCGAGGTTGGCGCGATCGATATCGACCAGTCCCATGTCATTAAGAAAGAGCGCTTAAGACCGGGCAAGATGCTCCTCATCGATACCGTGAAGGGCGAACTGGTAGGAGATGAGGAATTAAAGCTCCGTTATGCGTCCCGCCAGCCGTATGGTGAGTGGCTGGATGCCCAGATGGTAGACTTAAAAGATCTTCCGATTCCGAACAAGGGCGTGCCGGAGCTGACTAAAAAACAGCGTGCGCAGATGCAGAAGACCTACGGCTATACCTACGAGCAGTATAAGACGATGATCCTTCCGATGGCATTAAATGGTGCAGAGGCCGTTTCCGCTATGGGTGCGGACAGTCCGCTGGCAGTGCTGTCCAAGAAGCATCAGCCGCTGTTTAACTACTTCAAACAGCTCTTTGCACAGGTAACCAATCCGCCGATCGATGCGATCCGTGAGGAAATCGTAACTTCTACCACGGTTTATGTCGGTGAAGAGGGCAATGTACTGGAGGAGGCTCCGGAGAACTGCCACATCTTAAAGGTAGATAACCCGATCCTGACCTGTACTGATCTGTTAAAGATTAAATATATGAAGAAACCGGGCTTCAAGGTAGAAGTGATCCCGATCACCTATTATAAGAATACTTCCCTGGCCAAGGCGATTGAGCGCCTGTTCCTGGAGGTAGACCGTGCGCACCGCGACGGCGTCAACATCATCATCCTGTCTGACCGTGACATCGATGAAAACCATGTGCCGATTCCGTCCCTGTTAGCGGTATCTGCCCTGCAGCAGCATCTGGTAAAGACTAAGAAGCGCACTTCCATGGCTCTGATCCTGGAGAGCGGCGAACCGAGAGAGGGACATCACTTCGCAACTTTGCTGGGCTTTGGTGCCAGCGCCATCAACCCGTATCTGGCACAGGAGTCTGTTCACTACCTGATCGAGTCCAAGATGTTAGATAAGGACTATTATGCAGCTGTAAATGACTACAATTCCGCAGTCCTTCACGGCATCGTCAAGATCGCATCCAAGATGGGTATTTCCACCATCCAGTCCTACCAGGGCGCGCAGATCTTTGAGGCTATTGGCATCTCTAAAGAGGTCATCGACAAGTACTTTACCAACACGGTCAGCCGTGTGGGCGGTATCACCCTGGAAGATATCGCCAATGATGTGGATGTGCTGCATTCCACCGCATTTGACCCGTTGGGCCTGGATGTAGATCTGACCCTGGAGAGCGTGGGAAGCCACAAGGAGCGCTCTGGTCAGGAAGAACACCTGTACAATCCGCGTACCATCCATCTGCTCCAGCAGGCGGCATGGACCGGAAATTATGAAATCTTCAAAGAGTACAGCCATGCGCTGAACGAGGAAGAACAGACCATTAACCTGCGAAGTCTCATTGACTTTAACTTCGATGAAAACGGAGGTATCCCGATCGATGAGGTCGAGAGTGTGGACTCCATCGTGAAACGTTTTAAGACCGGCGCGATGTCTTACGGCTCCATTTCCCAGGAAGCCCATGAGACTCTGGCCATTGCCATGAACCGTCTGGGCGGCAAGTCCAATACCGGTGAGGGAGGTGAGAGCCTGGAGCGTCTGGTTCCGGGACCGAAGAACAACAACCGCTGTTCTGCCATCAAGCAGGTGGCATCCGGACGTTTCGGAGTTACCTCCCGTTATCTAGTCAGCGCCCAGGAAATCCAGATCAAGATGGCGCAGGGCGCAAAGCCTGGTGAGGGCGGACAGCTTCCGGGCGGAAAAGTATATCCGTGGGTGGCTAAGACCCGTCATTCAACAACCGGTGTCGGCCTGATCTCCCCGCCGCCGCACCACGATATCTATTCCATCGAGGATCTGGCACAGTTAATTTATGACTTAAAGAATTCCAACACCAGAGCAAGGATCTCTGTAAAACTGGTATCTGAGGCTGGTGTGGGAACCGTAGCAGCCGGTGTTGCAAAAGCAGGTGCACAGGTTATCCTGGTATCCGGTTTTGACGGCGGTACCGGTGCTGCTCCGAGAAACTCTATCTACAATGCGGGACTTCCGTGGGAGCTTGGCGTGGCTGAGGCACATCAGACCCTGATCATGAACGGCCTGCGTGACAAAGTCATTCTGGAGACTGACGGTAAGCTGATGACCGGACGTGATGTGGCTATTGCCTGCATTCTGGGTGCCGAGGAGTTCGGTTTTGCAACCGCTCCGCTGGTAACCATGGGCTGCGTCATGATGCGTGTCTGCAACCTGGATACCTGTCCGGTTGGCATCGCGACCCAGAACCCGGAGCTGAGAAAACGCTTCAAGGGAAAACCGGAATACGTGGTAAACTTTATGCATTTCGTAGCACAGGAGCTGCGTGAGTACATGGCAAAGCTTGGTGTCCGCACCGTGGATGAGCTGGTTGGCCGTACCGATTTATTAAAGAAGAAAGAGCACATTCCGTCTGAGCGTGCGAATAAAGTGGATTTAAGCAATATCCTTGAAAATCCCTATGAGGGCATGCATTTTTGCGGATACCGCGACAAGCTGGAGTACGATTTCAAGCTGGATCAGACCATCGACGAGCAGGTATTCTTAAAGCAGTTAAAGACAGCCCTGAACAAGGGACAGAAGAAGAGTTTGCAGGTGGATGTCTCCAACGTAGACCGTACCCTGGGAACCATTTTCGGATCCGAAATCACCAGACAGTATCCGGACGGCCTGCCGGAGGATACCTTCACCATCCAGTGTAACGGAAGCGGCGGCCAGAGCTTTGGCGCCTTCATCCCGAAGGGACTGACCCTGGAGCTGGTAGGTGACAGTAATGACTACTTCGGAAAAGGCTTATCCGGCGGCAAGCTGATCGTATATCCGCCGAAGGCCGTAAACTTTAAGGCAGAGGAAAATATTGTTATCGGTAACGTTGCTCTTTACGGCGCTACCAGCGGCAAGGCTTACATCAACGGCGTAGCCGGTGAGCGTTTCTGTGTCCGCAACTCCGGCGCAACGGCAGTTGTTGAGGGCGTGGGCGATCACGGATGTGAGTACATGACCGGCGGCCGTGTCGTAGTCCTTGGCACCACAGGAAAGAACTTCGCAGCCGGAATGAGCGGCGGTATTGCTTATGTGCTGGATGAAAACCGTGATTTCTACAAGCGCCTGAACAAGGAACTGGTTTCCCTGGAAGAGGTAACCAACAAGTACGATGTCCAGGAATTAAAAGAAATGATCCAGGAGCATGTGGCTTACACCAACTCCGCAAGAGGAAAAGAGATCCTGGATCACTTTGGCGAGTACCTGCCGAAATTCAAGAAGGTTATGCCTCATGACTACCGCCGCATGATGAACACCATCGTGCAGATGGAGGAGAAGGGCCTGAGCAGTGAGCAGGCGCAGATTGAGGCATTCTACGCAAATCAGAGAAAGTAAGGAGGAGAGAAGATGGGAAAGCCAACAGGATTTTTGGAATATGACAGAGTAAACGGCAAGGCGGCTGCACCACTGGAGCGCATCAAAAACTTCAATGAGTTCCACACTCCTTTGACGGAGGCACAGCAGAGAAAGCAGGGCGCACGCTGTATGGAGTGCGGCGTCCCCTTCTGCCAGTCCGGCATGATGATGAACGGCATGGTATCCGGCTGTCCGCTCCACAACCTGGTTCCGGAGTGGAATGACCTGGTGTACACCGGAAACTGGGGTCAGGCTTATAACCGCCTGAAAAAGACCAACAGCTTTCCGGAATTTACCAGCCGCGTCTGCCCGGCACCGTGTGAGGCAGCCTGCACCTGCGGCCTGAACGGGGATCCGGTCAGCATCAAGGAAAACGAGCATGCCATCATTGAGAAAGCATATGAGACAGGAGAGGCAGGGCCAAAACCGCCACATCTGCGTACCGATAAAAAGATCGCAGTCATCGGCTCCGGTCCGTCCGGTCTGGCTGCGGCAGACCAGTTAAACAAGCGCGGACACAATGTGACGGTGTTTGAGCGGGAGGACCGCGTGGGCGGTCTTCTGATGTATGGTATTCCGAATATGAAGCTGGAAAAGAAGGTTATTGACCGCAAAATCAACGTGATGAAGGAAGAGGGTGTGACCTTTGTGACCGGCGCCAATGTCGGAAAGAATTACAAGGCAGCGAAGCTTTTAAAGGAATTTGACAGCGTAGTGCTGGCCTGCGGCGCATCCAATCCCCGGGACATCAATGTGCCGGGCCGGGACGCAGAGGGTATTTACTTTGCGGTAGACTTCTTAAAATCCACCACAAAGAGCCTGTTAAATTCTAACCTGGAGGACGGCAATTACATTTCCGCAAAGGATAAGCATGTCATTGTCATCGGCGGCGGCGATACCGGAAACGACTGTGTCGGCACAGCCATCCGCCATGGCTGTGCATCCGTGACCCAGCTGGAGATGATGCCGAAGCTTCCGGAAAAGCGCACGGAGAACAACAGCTGGCCGGAGTGGCCGCGTATCTTAAAGACTGACTACGGTCAGGAAGAGGCCATTGCCGTGTTTGGTCATGACCCGCGCATCTACCAGACTACCGTGAAAGAGTTTGTGAAGGATGAGAGCGGCAAGCTGGTAAAAGCAATCCTTGTCAGCCTGAAGGCAGAGAAGAACCCGGAGACCGGACGTATGTCCATGGTGCCGGTGGAAGGCTCCGAGAAGGAGGTGCCGGCAGATCTGGTGCTGATCGCGGCAGGATTTTTAGGTGCCCAGAGTTACGTTGCAGACGCATTTGGCGTAGAACTGAATGCCCGTACTAACGTAGCAACCGAAGCCGGAAAATATGCCACCAATGTTGAGAAGGTCTTCACCGCAGGAGATATGCACAGAGGACAGTCCCTGGTGGTTTGGGCCATTCACGAAGGCCGCGATGTGGCAAAAGAAGTGGATAAGTATCTGATGGGATATACGAATCTGGCGTAACATTTGCCTGTAAAAATAAAAAATCCGCTTGACAGGAAGTCGGTCATCTTATATAATGTTGTTATTGCATGAGCAATACATACAATTTATAAGATGGCCTGGTGGCTCAGCTGGTTAGAGCGCCGCCCTGTCACGGCGGAG
>ERZ773149.2641-NODE-2641-length-12319-cov-6.704093_pt1 | contig 12319 bp, 19 predicted proteins | sample MGYA00511081_ERZ773149 | MGnify/ENA primary metagenome ERZ773149 (study PRJEB29015, sample SAMEA2737846) | human gut metagenome | biome: human gut; feature: human-associated habitat; material: faeces | place: China | collected 2012 ...
CTTTGAATTTTGCAATCAGGCTGTCAGCCTTATGCTCGAACTGACCATAACCAGCGCCCGGCAGTGAAGCCCAGATATTGCTGCAACGGTCGATAGCCTGACGAATATCACCGCGATCAATCATCGGTAAAGCGCCACGCTCTTTAATCTGTTGCAGTGCCACAGCGTCCTGGCTTTTCGGAGAGAAGTCTTTCAGGCCAAGCTGCTTGCGGTAAGCATCCCACCAGCGTGAAAGAAGTTGATAACGGCCTGCAGCTGTTGATTTGAGTTTCGGGTTTAGCGTGACAAGTTTGCGAGGGTGATCGGAGTAATCAGTGAAGAGTTCTCCACCGACAATAACGTCATAACCGTGGTTACGTGTCGGTTGTCGCCCGTTATCCGTTCCCTCTGACCATGCCACCATATCCAGGAAAGCTTTACGCTGGGAATTTAGTACCTGCATAAATTACTCCTTAGAGCCACCAAACTTGTTACCGATTACTCTCATTGCAGCCCCACGAATAGCATCAACACCGATCAGCCCCACCCCACCACCAATGGCAACAGATAGTGATTTAGGCCATCCGACATACTCAAGAGCGGATGCAAAAGTCAGCGTCAGAGCGCCACAGAGTAGAATTTCGAGTGTTTTTCGCTTCCAGCCGCCACCACCGCCAAAATAGGCAATACGTAAACCAGCCATAACAATCGACATAATCACTGCGCCCAGCGGTGTGTCTCCACGCCACCAGCTCTGGACCAACTCCAGCCATGTATTTGGGTTATGAGGCATTTGTAGTTATCTCTCACCTCGCTGATACAGCAGGTGCAAATTGAGGAAACATCATGTACCGCAAATCAGAAGCGGAAACGTCAAAGAAGCCGAGTCAATGGATAACTGCGGGATAGGCTAGGACCAAGGAATCCCCAGACCCAGAAACGACAAAACCCGCTCGATGGCGGGTTTAAGCTGTGTGGCGAAGTGAGCACACTTAACAGATTACGATATTTTTTGCGTACGCGTTAGTGTTTTGATAGAATTTTCAGCCACATAAAAATTCATTCTTATAATTCGGGATATATAATGGATATAACTTGTTTAGAATGTGGCAATGTTCTTGACGACCCAACTGTAGCTTGCGATAAATGCGGTGCCACGCCTCATGTTGTAGTGCTGGGCAAACAATCGTACTTTCCTATTGGTGCTGTAACAGCAAATCTTGAAAAAAATGATTCAAGAGCATTTGATTATCGATTAGGTGAAGTTTGGGATCTAAAAAATGAAGTCACATCTGAATTCATAACCAGAATTGAGAAAAAATTTAGCCGAAAAAACAAATTTCATAACTTCCTAGACTCAGATCACAACCCTTCATCCATTCCTACGATCCTAAAAAAATACATTAATAAAAATAATGAATTCATTGATTTATCTAGAGCTATAATAGAGAAGCTTAAACATAATGCTAATAACGAATCGAGAGTTGCCCAACTTCAGGGGGGGAGCGTTGTTTTCATCCACTATAAGTCTACCGAACCAGAGGATTTGGGGAAACTTCTAATCGTAATGGTTGATAAACAAAGCGCCTATGACTTTGATTCGGATAAGTTGACCCCAACAAGATTAAATCCAATTAATACCGATGCCTTACGGCAGGCTGCGATGTTCGATTTAACTTTATTCGAAGCCAGTTATCCAGAAAACAAGGGTGACTCATATGTACATTTCTTGCAAGGTAAATCTAAAAGCGATTTTTTCAAAGACTCATTAGGTTGCCGACATGATTCGGACAATAAAAGAAGCATTCAGCAATTATTCAGTGCTATAGATATTTTTGCTAGTAAAAACTCACTCGGTCGTGTACTGCGTGATACTATTGACAATGAAGTTAAATCCTTACTGGAAAAAAAATCAAAAGATAAACACGGAAATAAGTCCGTTAAGATAGAGGATATTTCAAAAATAATTGACTCATGCCTGACTGATTCACACAAATGTAAGGGAACGTTTGTCGATTTTGTTAATCTTAATGGTTTCCAGATTGACCCTCAATTTGAACCAACTCCTAAAGCAGCTGAAAGCGCGCTTACAATTGAAGTGGCAGATAACGACAATAATTTTAAGTTGAAAATAATGCGTGGAGCTATTGGAGACGAAAAGTCAAATAAGCCTGTAATTCTCACTGACAACAAATGCGAAATTGTGATAAAATTGAGTCAGGCAAATTATGATGAACTCAAAAGATATAGAGACAGCTAATAATGACAATTGCTGATGACTTATCAAGATTAGCGCAGATTATTAACGGAGCCTCAAGCAGAGTTGAGGGCTACTACACTGTCATAAGTCTTGAAGAAAGCATTGTTATTGTAAATAGTTCTGAAATAATTAGACTGTTACAATCTATAGGTTATAAAAAGGCAACAACCTGCATCGAAAATAATGAAATTTGGCTAGATCGCCAAGCTTCATCTTGGGATGATGCTATAATTTATGAGAATGTTGAGTCTTTTTGGTCTAGAGTAAACACCCAAAACGCTCTTCCGAAAAATTATATCATCGGAACGCCGTTAATACTCCCTACTTCTAAGAATGAAAGCATCGAAAAAATCCATATTTTCTTTATGTGGAAAGATATCCTTTCATTAATTTCTGATCATCATAACAGTGACTGCTCTGTCTTATTTTTCACCAATGAAGACAAAAGTTATACAGTCGAACTCACGCATTTTTTACAATATAGCGAGATTAATCGCTTATCGAACTCGTCTCTTAAATATGAAATTATAAAGGAGCTTCTCGACACAATAAAAATCAATGATTTACACAAAAGCGAGCGCAAGCTCGTTATACGCTCAGCCATAAACGAAGTATTTAAAGCAAATGGTACGTTCAATTTCTTTGACTTGCTTAACTCTACTGAACTCGTCAGGAAAAAATATGATGAACTATATGAGATTTACACAAAGAGGTTTTCTGTAAATAAAATTCTTAACGAACTCGATGAGAAAAATCTTGAGTTCACGAGTAAAATTAACGAATTCATATCATCTAATCAGACAAAAGCATTGACTATTCCCGGTGCATTAATAGCAGCTGGTGGCTTAGTGAAGGCTAATGAAACAACCGAAGCAATATTGATTATCGCAGGACTTTGGATGATAAAAAAAGTCAATTACATTTCTATTGAGATATTCAATGAAACATTCGACAACTTACGTTCTCGAGTGGAGTCCGCTTTCGATAAGTATTTAAAGTTTGAAGAAAATAAAGAAATCAAAGATAATGCAGATAGTATTAAGAGTAGCATTACAGGTTTGATTGATAAAGCTAAAAAAAGGATGAGAACTGTTAAATATCTCGCATCAGCCATGTTTTATGGAGGCCTTATTTACGTTGGATATAAACAGTTCCCAGTCTTTTTTGAAAAATCGGCAGTAAATCTATTTTATTTTTTATGCCATACTATAAGCTAACATTGCTAAACAGCCATCAACAAACCCCATTGCAGTTTGCAGTTCCTTCCTAATTGTGCCATCAGAGCATTTTCTCTTCTTCGCAATAGTGCGTAATGAGATACCGATAACAAAGTGGGCGATGATGAGCTCATATTCCTCTGGTTTATACCTTCTCAACCGAGCCACACAACTGTCTATCATGATGCCTTCGTCATCATCACACTGAATCCGTGACTTTTTGCCATGAGGTAAAAGTCCCTTGAAACCAGCCGCTATCGGCTGCCAGTCCACTCCGCTATTGTCTGAAGCAGCCCAAGCTCCCCAACGATCCATTACTTCATACATATCACGCATCAACTTTCTCCACAAAATCAGGCCAGCACACCAATTGCCAGCGCACGATCGATAAAACGAAATATCAACTCCAGCTGGGAGCCATACTTCTCTTCAAATGCCACGGTATCCGCATGCAGCTCGTCGTGATGCTTTCTGCACAAAGGCAACACAAAGAGGTCATGCGCTTTTGTCCCCATTCCACCCTGACCGTGACCTGTCAGGTGGTGGGGATCATCTGCAGGCTTTCCACAACATGCGCACGGCTGTGTCTTAACCCAGCGCGTGTACTTTTCATTAACCCAGCGGCGACGTTTTGGGCGTAACATAAAAGACTCCGGCGACTCCGGATCCACTTTCAGCGCCAGCACCTTTTTCGCTTTATCCTGGATGATGCTGGTGGCAGGAACCGAAGGCACAAGGTCACTTTCCCGGGTGACAGACGGCACAACAGGCTTCGGTAATCTCAGTGCCTTACGGGCTGCACTTTCCGGTAAGGCATCCGCCAGGTCATTACGAACAAGCCACCAGCACAGTTCCGGCATTGTCACAACGTGACTGTCATCAAAACCGAGATCCCGACGCACAACAGACAACACCCAGCGGGCACAGTTATCCGTTGCCATTGATTCCAGCCGTTCCGTGAACTGATCGCGCAGCTGGTTATCGCAGTGCCAGCACAGACGGATTGCGCCCGGCGCGTGTCGCATTGTGGTCATGTTCTCGCTGTGCCAGTCGGAATGAGGCCACTGGCAGCCCTTTTCACGAAGTAACCAGCTTTCAAGACATTCCACGCCACCAGCACGACGGATCACTGCCTCATTGCGGAACACGGCCCGAACGGCAGGATCATCCGCCAGCGGTTGTGATGCCGCCGGAACGGCACCACTGGCGAAAGATGAATAACGTTCCGGCTCAGGCTCCAGCAGGACACGCCCCTGCATAAACAGGGGCATCAGCTCTGAACCTGGTCTGAACAATACGATCCCCATACGCGGGGCAATTTCAGGGGTCAGTAGTGCTCTCACGGTCACCTCAATGAACGGTATCGAGCAGCTTTAACAGCTCAGGGAATCGGGATTCGAAGAAATGCGGCTGCGTCTCGCGCGGATTTGCGGGACTGGTGATGTTCTTGCCGAACATGCAGCCTTTCGCCGTCAGCGACCAGAATTTTTTGATGTTGTTAATCGCGGTACGGCTGTATCGTTCGCGCTGCTCGACGATCCCCAGCTTCACCATCTGGTGATATGCCTGATTAGCTGTCAGGCGGATACCATACAGCTTCAGCAGTGCACTCAGTGACAGCGTGGGGCGGCTTGAGCCATCAGGCGCGTCAGCAGGAGCATCAATGGCATAGCGCGGTGCCAGATTCGGTAAGCCAACAGCCTCCTGGAGTTTCTGACAGGCACCAAGCACTGAAGAGTTAGACAGGTTTAACTCCCTGCGCATAAAGTCCAGCAGAATCACTCCAGCCTGCATCTTGTCAGCAGCCTGCCCGGATAATTTTTCCGGTGCGCTGGTTACCATATCGAAAGTACGGATCACCTTTAGATGGAATGACGGGCTGATCCACATTGCATAGGCATACACCAGTTCCTTGCAGACATACGTTCCCCGTTCATTTCCCCCATGAATCACACTCACCGGGTCAACACCCAAATTCTGGGTGTTGGTCAATTCATGAACAAGCTCAACAGTTTGTTGGCTGGAAAGAAACTTTCCTGGCTCCTTGGTTCTGGCATTTGCACCAGATGCTACTGCTGCGCGATGCAGATCGTTCAGACTGTAACGCCCATAAGCATCACGACGAACTTCAATACCATCAATGACCATCAGATTATTCATACTTCGTTTCTCCTCTTGATCAGGCGGCTGCACCCGCCGTTTTCTCGTACTTACTGATAGTGATCTCGACCTTCCCTTCCGGGATAACCGGTCCCCACTCCACCAGCATTCTTTTCACCTGACTGTCGTCTTCCCACACACCCGCGTGGGTCAGGGCGTCAAACAGCGCCTTGTTATAGTTGTCCAGATCGCGGATCCGGTTATCCGGAGGAAACAACACGATCTCCACTGAAGCAGGTGCCGACGTTGGTTTTGGCAGACGACGTAACTGCTCAACTATTGCTGCGCACGCCGCGCTCTGAAATTTTCGCCCCGCCGCGCTTATCAGGCTCTTACCAGCAAATGCCCCTTTGTTGGGGTGTCGCCAGTACGTGTTCACGCTGGGCGGAAAAGGCAGGATCAGCTTCATGCTTTCAGGCCTCTCTCATGTAACCAGTGGGTTGCACGCAGCCTTGCGTTTTCCTCACCGGCAAGCAGTGAGCGGATAATCCCGACCGCCTCGCTGTCGTCGTCCTTCACCGCGGTATGAAGCGTTATCCCCCGGGCCACGCCACGCTTTATCGTGATGACGCCTTTTTTCTCCAGTGCGCGAAGATGCTCCACCGCTGCATTCACTGAACGGTATCCCAGCATGGTTGCCACCTCCTGATTGGTTGGCGGGAAGCCACGTTCTTTCTGGTAAGAAATCAGCATATCCAGCACCTGCTGCTGGCATTGAGTTAACGTCGTCATGCCGCCATCTCCCTGACCAGTTTTTCCGCCTGCTGGCGAACCTGCGCCAGAAAGGCCTCACCACATGCCTCAAGTTCATCGCGCCCGATGTAGCTGATTGCCGGTCCCTTCCAGGTCTTGTCGAAAACAGCAATAGCACCAGCGAAGAAAGCACCTGTCGGCACCTGCTTCTCGTCTTTCGGGATAAACCAGGCAGGCAGTTCAAAACCAATACGCCCGCGAATAAAAGCAATATGGTCTGCATCTTCCGGCCACCAAACTTCGCTGGTGGCAGCTTTGATCAGGAAAACATAGCGCCCGCCTTTATCACGCATAGCACTGGCATGTTTCATGATGTAACGCATGCCGGTGATGTATTGCCCCTCATGCTGACTGGCGCGGCTGTATGGGGGTTACCAAAGGCAGCACCTTTAAGCTCCGCAAGACGTTCTGACCAGTCATGCGCCAGCGCGTTGTCTTCCGCCGTGTAATACGCGGCACATTTGGCGTTATCACCGTCAGTGAACAGATCCAGAACAAACGGGCCAAACAGGGTGTTAATTCCCCAGAAAATGTTGTCCGGCGTGCGCCACTGATCGCCCACTTCCTTCAGTTCATGGGCTGGTTTGTTCCGCAGTTCCACCAGCGCCTGCCAATATTTATTACTCATTAAGCCCCCACGTAATTCCCTGACAGATACCACTCATCACCCGATACAGCGCACTTGCTGCTTTTCCGTAAGCACCGCTCACGGCGCGCCAGAAAATTGTTTCGTTCTGGCTGGGAGTGGCTTTCACGGAATGCCGCCATCCACACGGTTGCAGCACGACGGTATAAGCCCCTGGACTCCAGTTCTTCAGCCTGGCGGGTCAGGCACAAAATTACCCGTGGATCGTTAGTGCCGACATAGAAATTGCGCACAGGTCTGGTTTCACGAACTGGTTGTGGTTCCGGCTCCTGCGCTCTCTCAGTCAGGCGCGGGAAATGTCTGCGTGTATCTCCTTCACAACGGTGATCCACACGCCCACTCTGACGTAACTTGCTTGCTGACTGCAGAACGCGCTGCCGTGAGTAACCTGCAAAAGCATCCGCAATGTCTCCGGAAGTACACCCCGGATGGGCTTCAATGAATTTCTGAACTTCATTCAAAAGACTCATAATCACCCCCTGAATCCTGCCGGGATCTGGCTGTAGTCCACATTGTCGTAACTGGATTTGAAGTACGGGTCTTCGCGTTTTTCGGTGTACGTGCTTACGGACGGCGATAAGCGCAGGGAAAGCTCATCCCATTTTTCCCGCAGCTTCGACGGGCTGAGCACGTTACGGCACCAGAACGGAGCGCGGCTGACGCGGCTGTACATCTCGCAGATTTGTTTGTGAGTACGACCATCCTGCACACACATCAGGCGAATTTCGTTTGCCCAGGCTGTCCAGTTCGGTTCTTTGGGACGAACCACCTCGCCGTCACATTCGGCAGCCTGCTCGTACAGGGCGATGATTTTTTTCCAGAGCCACTGTGCGCAGGTCAAATCATCCTGCGTCCCCCACTGGCGCTTTTTAGGGCTGAATACAACCGCATCAGGATGGCGAGTTAAAAAATCCTGTTCAGCCGTCTGCGTGTCCGGTTGCGAAGCGTCCGGACGAGAAGGTTTTTTATCTGACGGATCATGTTTTGATTTTACTGACGGATCCCCGCCAGATTCTGACGGGTGAAAACCCGCTTTTTTGCCAGATTTCGACGCATCAAATTTTGACGGGTCAGATTTTGATGCGTCAGATTTTGACGGGTCAGAATCTGACAGTTGAGAAAATGCCGCTGCCTGAAGCTTCGCAACGTTAAGCTGATAAACATTCGACGCATTGCGGTTACCCTGGCGACGCGCCTTACGCGTTAACCAGCCTTCTGCTTCCAGCCGTGCGATAGCCGTTCTGACGGTACTCATCCCCGCGCCAATCTGACGGGCAATGGTTTCAATTGATGGCCAGCACACACCTTCGTCATTACTGAAATCAGCCAGGCGGGCCATAATTGCCACGCTGGATAACTTCATGCCTGATGCAGCGCAACCATCCCATACATAGCCGGTTAATTTAGTGCTCATGACCGACCTCTATTTCCCTGAATTTACGACGAAACTGTTCGAGCGGACTGAAGCATTCATGCTCATAACCTTCGCGGAGGTAGATAACCCGTTGTGTTTCCGGCTCCCAACGAATGACTCTGACGGGCACTCCGTAGTGATCTTTGAACCAGCGGTTAACTTGTCGCAAAGGACTGTCTCCTTCTGCCGGTTGAAATCACCCACAGCCCACTCTGCAAAGCTGTGGGTTACAATTTCCCTGTCACCTGGTACATTCACTGCATAGCAATATTCCACCTTCGCTTTTCCACCCGGTACAGGAAGCGCAATCAGTTGCGAGCGACGGTAGTGTGTTGTTAAACTGTTCATGCGTTAGTTTCTCCACAACCAGAAGCAATCGACGCCACGACGCCCGGAGCTGCACACTCGCGGGCGTCATTACTTTCTGAAATGCAAAAAATTTTGTAGACAAGTGCTGCATGCTCCTGCAGCTTCGAAATTGAGAGATACAGCTCGTCGTTAATTGCTGTCTTCTCATGCGGTTCCACCACACCGTCTTCGATTGCCGAACGAATCTGTTTGGAATAACTGCCAATCTGTTCAATGACTTCCAGCAGGCGCTGGTTAATATCGGCGTTATCCACATCCTCGACGTCAGGAAGAGACACAAAGACGCCATTTGCAGACTGCGCCACAGCGTCAGCAATGAAGTGAGTGCCACCAGCACGTTGTAAAATCATCGCCCATCCCAGCGGGAAAATTTGATCGCCATCGGCACGAAGGCGGTTAAATAATGCGTTCTCTGTTACATCCAGCCAGTCAGCTGCTTCAGCGTAACCCCCCGGCAACGCTGCGATAGTTTTTCTGACAGCTTTCACGTACCACTTAGGCTGTTTTTCTACTTTCCAGTGATGCTTACCCACGGCTATCTCCTTAAAACTGTGGTTACTTTTCATCTGATGAATCTTTAATCTTTTGAAAAATATCTGGACGTAATTTTTCTTTTGATATGCCAGTGGTCTTTTCAATGAATATCGAGAGCTTTGCAGGGGGACGCTTTTCTCTGTTCAACCAGTTCCAGACATGTTGTTGCTTTACTAAATGACCGCTGCTGGCTGTGAGCTTCCGAGCCAATTCTGATTGACCACCAGCCAGAGCGATTGCCTCCGATAAGGCTAATTGCTCAGGTGTCATAGCTTTCTCCTTTTTTGGTAGTTAAGTTGTTACGAGTTGCAAGAATACAACATTAACAACTTTTATCACAACTTTTAGGTGTTGGAAAGCTAAAACATAAAGTTGTAACCTCATCAAAAAAGAGAGGGATATGTTGTGAAAACACTGGCAGAACGATTAAAGATAGGTAGAGAGAAAGCTGGCATGAGCCAAGCTCAACTAGCTGAAAAAATTGGACTTTCACAACAATCTGTAGCCAAAATAGAGAATGGCGAAACTCTACAACCGCGCAAAATTAAAGAAATTGCAAAAGTTTTAGGTGTATCACAAAAGTGGTTACAACTTGGTATTGAAGACAACGCATCCATACCTGATCTTGTTGTAAAAGAAGCAGAAAGCACCGCATTAGACCCCGATATTTTCGTAAACATTCCTGTTTTAGATGTCGAGTTATCGGCAGGTAACGGATGTCTGGCTGAAATAGTTGAATCAGCTATTGACTGGTTTCCGTTAAGAAGAGCAGATTTGAGAAAATCTGGCGTATGTGCATCTAATGCCAAGATCGTAAAAATATGGGGGAACAGTTTATTACCGGTTCTCAATAATGGAGATCTTGTTGCCGTTGATATTTCTCAAACCGTTCCTATTCGTGATGGCGATCTTTATGCCGTACGAGATGGTGTATTGCTAAGGGTTAAAATACTTATCAACTTACCTGACGGTGGCTTGATTCTTAGAAGCTTCAACAAAGATGAGTACCCAGATGAAATACTTACCTTTGAAGATAGACGAGCCAGAATTCATGTTATAGGTAGGGTATTCTGGTCATCGCGAACTTGGTAATGCATCGAAAAGCATTTCTTCAGAAATAATTTTAAGTTTTGCACCATTATCATCTCTATAAGATATAGCCTTTTCGATCTTCCTTCCGTGACTAGAGAATTTCCAATCACGGGAGGAAAGCGTCCCAATTACTAAAAAATCCAACTGTTGAGTAATTCCACTACTGATGTTCCCACCAGCATTTTTAATCAAATTTTCAACTACGGCTCTCTTTCCTGCAACAAAAGTGCCTGTAAGACAATAGGTTTTACCCTCTAACTCTATCGAAGCCTCTACATCAATAGGCAGCCTGGTCGCCAAACCATCCACCACCCCACTTTCCAAGTCACATCCTGTGAAGTCTACTAATGCCTTATGTAGAGTTAAACTCTCATCTTCAGTAATAACACCATCTTTAAGAATTTCCTTTACAAGTGCATAAAGTTTTTTTCCTGGGTAGTTGTTCTTCAAAGCTCCATTTTGCTCAAGCCACCAATTAAGATATCTTATTTCTTCTTGAGTTAAGTTCCGATCAGCAATTAATCCTTTACATAGTCCATTAAGTAAATGGACATCTACATCCTTGGAGTAAAAATCAATTTCAGGGATATCAAGAATTTCCCTCTGTATTTGGAGAAGGCTATTTTTAAGGTCATCACGTTCTTCTGATGTGATTATTCCATCCGCAAGAATATCCGACACCCGTGCAGATAGACTTTTTATAACTCCATTATTGATAATCTGCTTTGCTTCAAGTAACCATGTATCTAAGTAAAGAACCTCCTCTTCACGGACAACTCCATCTGCAATGATTCCATCAATGATGCTAATCAAGTTAGCAAATAACTTGTCCCGGTTCTGTGTGTAATTAAAAGCGTAAAGCGCGTCTTCCATACAACCTCCTTTTTTTGATAATCCTTGCACTCCTTGGCCACTCGTTCAAACCACATAAAGTTGTTGACAACATTCAAAACCACAACTAAATTACAACTTAAAGGTGTTAAAACAACGAACAGGCAGGACGCCCACGAAGTAGCCCGCCTGGTACGTACGAAGACCGGGATGATTCGTTAGCGGATGATTTCAGTGGAGAGAATAGATGAATGAGCAGAATTTGAAGCATGTGATCGCATTGTTGCTGGAAGACGCTAAACGTTTGCAGCAGATAGAGCCAAATGCAGGCACTGAGGCCCGTATTTTGTTAGCAAAACAGGCATTAAAGACTTGCGGGGCGCAAGACCCTGATCGAACCAAGTTCATGAATTTCATGGCTAACACGATCACCCCCCTGCCATGCAATGGAGAGAGGGTGAGCCGTGTTTATCACGACACAATGGTTAAGGCATTAAGAATCGAGCTTGATGGGCTTAGGCGTAAGATCGTGATGAACAAAATCGTTGCCAACTAAGGAAGCAGACGGAAGTAAGCATGCGCTTTGTTCAAATTTGCAGACAAATATATTTGCGTCAACACCAGCACTGTTAGCAATGGAAAAAGTTTGATCAAGGATTTGTTGGCAGTTCATTGTGCTTTTGAGGATATATCCCTCTGGAATCAGTCTGCAGCAGCTATCGTCAGACTCTTTGATTGTTTTCTGGTACAGAAAGTTAAGCATTAATTCTTCAAATTTTTTGGTCTGTTCGGCTGTTGCTTCAAACAGACGAACGTGAACATAAAACTGGTTCATTAGGTTTCCTTGCTGGCTGTGTGAGAACTCTAGCATACCACCGAGCCTGAAGTGGTGAAAAGACAGGCAATAGTTTCATTGCTGTGTGTAGTCTTGGAGGTACCAGCTTGTACCCTTGCTTCCGGCTGGTACCGTCCTTTTTACAAAACAGAGAAGAGCATCACCGGACGACGAGCTCATAACCCAATCCATCCGGGCGGCTGCCACCGCAGGTGTTCTTCTCTGTTTT
>ERZ773149.2642-NODE-2642-length-12317-cov-3.698092_pt1 | contig 12317 bp, 7 predicted proteins | sample MGYA00511081_ERZ773149 | MGnify/ENA primary metagenome ERZ773149 (study PRJEB29015, sample SAMEA2737846) | human gut metagenome | biome: human gut; feature: human-associated habitat; material: faeces | place: China | collected 2012 ...
TCTTTTACTTTGATTTCAACCGTACAGTCTACATGCTTATCCGGATTCGTGCCATTGTTCCTGGAAATTTTATAAGGCTTAAGCTTGATAGATTCGATATCATCTTCTGTGATTGTTTTTCCATGCTTTCGTTCTATTTCTGCCTTATATGCCTCAAAAATCGTATTCCAGTCAGATGCATAGGTTCCTGTCCGCGTAATTTCCAAACTGCTGCCGGTTGTTCCATTCGGCCATTCCACTACACGACTGGAAACGCTATCCAGCATATTTTTATTATTTTCCCAGATACCATTGGTAACCACAATCTTACCTGTACCAATGTTGCGTCCCCATACCGATGAATTATTTGATTTTGGGTCAGCTGTCGGAGTAGTTAAATAATAAAACTGTGCTTTTTCTGTTGTAGTTGCCTGGATTACTGTAATCTCTTTCGCTGCACTAAATCGATGTCCTGCATGATCTACGGCCCATACCGTGATTGTTGCAGTTCCAAGCTTTCTTCCGGTTACCATACCGGTTTCATCTACAGTCAGAATACTTTCGTCTGAAGACTCCCAAGTAAGTGTTGCGGAACCGGTGGTCGGCTGAAGATTTGCGTTTAATTGAACCTGTCCAAATAATTTTACTTTGTTGTCACCGGTCAAGGTCACTCCGGTGATTGGATCTGCGGTAACGGTAATTGTCGCCGTGTCATAATCCTGTTTCCACCCATAAATAGTGTTATAATGAGTAATCGTCGCTGTTCCGACTCCAACCGCTGTTACCATAGCAGTCCATCCGCTTCCGGTCACCGTCAAAACGCTCGTATTCGAAGATGACCAGCTTGCAGAATACCCGCCCTCGTCACTTCTAAGCCTCTGTGTCTCACCAATCTTCATAGTAGCATTATAGCCTTCAATAGAAGCTGCCATAACACCACTCGACGCTGCTACCGCATAAATCGTAAAGTGCTCTGCCTTGAATCCAACTTCCTCTACAGCCGCATCCTCTACGTTCTGCTCACTGACGGTTTCAAGCTTCAGCTCGCCTGCCTCAGCCTCTGCTGCATTCTCTGCGCTCAGCTGGGTCTTGCTGGTATCGTCTACTGCTACGATCTCAACCTTATCGGAAGCCTCGGTCATTTCCTGGATCGGAGCACCGGTGAAGGTTACGTCTACATAGCCACTCTCGGACCAGCTGTTGCTGAGTTTCTTCCCATTATAAAGGAGATTGATATCGTATGCTAATACGCTGTGAACGGTTGTGCCCTCGGTCTCGCTGTCCATCTTCTCTTTGATGGTATCGCCCAGAGCGTCGGTCACTTCGGTTACGGAAAGCTCGGTGCCTTCCGGAAGAATGCCTTCCTCTGCGTGCAGGCTGATGGTCACGCCTTCGCTGCTCACATAGGATGCGCTGAATTCCGGATGTGCCACGCCCACGGTTTCTTCCAGGCTTGCCACGATCTCCAGATCTTCGGTAACGGCTTCTACTGCATAGACATGCTCATGCTGCTCCAGATTGGATGCGCTTGCCACATCTGCTGCGTCTGCCTCTTCCAGAGGTTCGCCGTTGGCGGTTACTTCGGTGATCTCGTAGCCCACCTGCGGGTCTACTGCAAAGTACAGGGTCTCGCCTTCGTTTATGGTGTGTGCGCCTTTGATCGTTGCTGCGCCTACCGGATCTACGGAGTAATCTACGCTGTACTGGCCCTCTACTGCTGCCTCACCGGTCAGGTCCTCGGCCTTTACCACATACGCTCTTGCGTTTGCGCTGCCCCAGATGGTTACGGTATTGTATGCCTTACCATTCAGCTCGCCTGCCAGTTCAATGGAGTCATCCTCCAGGAACTGCTCGTCGTTGTCAAAACCAATATTCTCGCTGCCGCCGTTGCCTGCCGGCTGTTCTCCGGTTGTTTCATCCGGAGCGGTAACGTCTTCGGTCGGAGCCTCAGTCTCTTCGGTGAGCTCGCCGTCTGTCTCATCGGCTGCGGTGGTCTCGTCTGCCTGAGTCTCGTCTGCAATGGTTTCTTCCGCGGTGGTCTCTGCAGGAGCCTCAGTTTCTTTTTCCGGCTCCTCAGCTTCGGTTTCAGTCTCTGCTTCGGTCTCTTCCTCAGCGTCTGCTGCCGGAGCTTCCCCTGCTGCTTCTGCGCTGGTGCTTACACGGAATACCTTCTTTGCAGAGATGGATGCGCTTGCGCTTCCCTCTTCCGGAGTAAGCTCAATTTCTGCCTCAGTCTCTTCTGCTGCCGGTGTCTCTGCTTCGGTCTCGGCTGCTTCGGTTTCGTCCGAAGCGCTCTCGGATTCAGAGGTCTCGCCTTCCGGCTTTACAACCTCTGCCTGCGGCTTCTTTTCATCGTCCACCATGGTGGTGCCACTGTAGTCTTCCGCGTTCTCCACGCCCTCTGCATCTTCGATGTTGGTGGTGTTCGGATTTACGGTGACACGTGCAGTTTCATATCCGCTTACGTTTGCGCGGAAGGTTACTGCCATGTCGCTCTCGTTGATGAACAGGAATACCACATCGTCGGTACCTGCGTTGTAGAATACCTGCAGATCTGTATGCTCTGTTGCATAACTGCTGTCGATATCTACATCGAGCTGATACACCTTTCCGGCCTTGCTTCCTATCAGCTTTTCATAGGAAGTCTTAAGGCTCTTTTGTTTTGCTTTCAGCTCCAGGGATGAAAAATCGAACACATCTCCACTTTCCAGAGCTGTGCTGATCGCATCCTCAAGTTCGCTGCTGTTAAGCAGGAACAGAGAGCTTTCTTCTTCGCCTGCCGCGAACGCCACGGTCAGGTTGGTGCCAAAGTTGGTCACAACCATGGCTACCGTCAGCATAAACGCCACGATGCGTTTATACTCGTGCCTGATGACTTTTCTCAGGCCCAGTGTTTTCGCTTCGAGTCCCTTCATACTTCTCTCTCCTTTTCCCTTTATTTTTTGCTATCTAAATGTAAGGATAACGTTTTTCAGACAACTGTTTCATTGTCATCTTCAGTATACTCTTTTAAGCGTTACAAGAACTGTTATTTTCCATATTTTTCCTTAATTTTTTTCTAATCCTTCCGCAATTTCCAGCTCCTTGACGTTTTTTCCCATGTTCCTTTTCAGGCTGTCTCCGCTCACTGTCAGCGCCGGTCTGCACGCGTAATATACATCGATTTTCCGGCGCCGGTTCACCGTCCGGAAGTTTCTGCATACACGGTCTGCCGCGATCTTACAACCGTCCTGGTCTGTGCTGGTGACCAGCACCAGGAACTGGTTCTTGCCGTAGCGGGTGTACAGATCGGATCTGCGCACTGAACGGATAATGGAGCGTTCCAGTCTCTGCCGTACCTCCTCCAGCTGCTCGGAGGATTCCAGAGGCTCGCCGTCCCAGTCAAGCAGGGTAAAGAGCACCAGATGTGCCCTGGTATCTTCCCGTCCCAGCACCCAGACGATATACCGGTAAATATCGATGAAGGTCAGGTAATCGCACCGGGTTGCGCCGAACACATTGGGATCCGGTCTCAGGTGCTGCTGGATTTCTTCTATATTATTCATCTCGTACTGGATCATATTGCGGATTGCCCGGTAATGCTCCATCATCTCCTCCGACATGCGGATGCCGTATTCCTGCTGGGATTCCTTGGCGATCTGTTCATAATACTCCACAGCCAGCTTATATTCCTTCATGGCAGTCAGGCATTCCAGCTTAACCAGCTGCCATTCCTCGTAGGGATAGCGGCTGAGTGCCTGCTCACAATACGGAAGCAGCTCTGCATAGCGGTTCTGCTTTTTCAAAAGCCTGCTCAGCTCTCTCAACACCTTAAAGTAAAGCTCCTGATATTTCCAGTTTGCAGATGCTACCCACTCATCCGCGATCATCAGCGGAAGAAATTCTCCTTTATAGATCCTGCATGCCTCCTCCAGAAGCTCTACCTCCTTCAACGGATCCTTTTCTTCCAGTGCTGCCATGACCTGCTTCTGGAACACCTCTACATCAAGCTCCACATCTACATGCTCCGCTGCCCACATGTATATGCCGCCTTTGGTGGAAATATACTCGCCATCGGGAAGACCGGCTGCCACCAGGCTTTTTCTCAGCCGGAAGATCATGGCACGCAGGGAATTGGCCGCCTGCTCTATGTCGCTGTCCCCGTAGAGCTGCTCCAGCAGCCGGGTTCTCCGGATGCCCTCTCCGCGGCTGTAGATGAGAAGCATCAAAAGGTGCAGCATCTTACTGCTGAGACTCTTTCCCAGAAGAAGCGGCTGTCCCTGATAGGTCATGCTGAATCGTCCAAGCATCTGTATGTAAATGACATTCGGATCATTCTGAAAGTTCTTTCCGGATACTTCTTCCCGTTTTGCTTCTGTTATTTCCCCCATTTTTAAAGCTCCTGTTTCCGTTATATTTTTTATTGCATTATCATGCACTTTTTCCTTTTTCATAACGCACGCCTCCCTTTCTACTCACTATAGCAAGTAAAAGTACCGGATGCAAGTACTTCGCCCCAATCGGTCAAACTTCGGCAAAATTGGTATTTTTTCGGGTGAAAAAGAATGTGACTTGGGGACGCAATTTCCTATCATAAAAGCACCCGCAGAGATGATATCCCGCGAGTGCCTTTCTGACTTTTTATATATTTGTGCGTTATTTGCAGACGTTATTTACGCCAGCTCTTCCTGCTGCTCCTCCAGTGCCGCTGTCGCGTACTTTTCAAGGATCACAGACTGGAGCATATCGCGGGTTCCCGAATTGATCGGATGTGCGATATCACGGTACTCGCCATCTGCTGCCTTGCGGCTCGGCATAGCGATGAACAATCCCTTCTCACCTTCAATGACTTTGATATCATGGACAACAAATTCGTTATCTATGGTAATGGAAACGATTGCTTTCATTTTCCCTTCTTTTTCGATTTTCCTCACTCTCACATCTGTTATCTGCATGTGGAACCCCTCCCCCGTTTTGATGAAGCTGTCCGGAAAAAGCCCGAAGGCCTGTCCCGGTCAGCTCTGCCTGTTTTCATGATGTCGAAACGATGCCGCCCTGCCGGCTGTCCTGCCGGACCCCTTACAGGGTATAGCGCTCGTTTTTCTCGATAACGATCTTAATATCATCCGGCGTACCGATATAGGTCGTGTTGGCACGGATGGTATCGCGGCTCTCTACGATGCAGTTCTCGATAACAGTGTTGTCGCCAATATAAACATCGTTCAGGATGATGGAATTCTTGATCACGCAGTTGTTTCCAACATATGCTTTCTTGAAGAGAATGGAGTTTTCTACGGTTCCGTTGATGATAGATCCGCTGGAAATCAGGCTGTTCTTCACCAGTGCGCCCGGATTGTATTTTGCCGGCGGAAGGTCATCCACCTTGGAGTATACATCCGGATATTCCTTGAAGAAATAGTTGCGTACCTCCGGCTTTAAGAAGTCCATATTGGTCTTGTAGTAGGACTCTACAGAAGCGATATTGCTCCAGTAGGAATTCAGCTTGTATGCATAGATACGTTTTAAGTTTTTGTAACGCACCAGGATATCGCGGACAAAGTCTACGCGGTCTTCTGCCGCGCAGCGCTCAATGAGCTCGATCAGCTGGCGTCTGCGGATCACATAAATACCGCAGGAAATGGTGCTGGAGGTGGAAACCATAGGCTTCTCATCGAAGTCGATGATGCGGCCATCGTCGTTTAACTTCACCTGGCCAAAGCGGGTGATGTCCTCTGTCTCCGGCATATCCTTGCAGACTACGGTAATGTCTGCCTTCTTTTCAATGTGATATTCCAGAACCTTGTTGTAGTCCAGCTTGTAGATACCGTCGCCGGCAGCAATGACCACATATGGCTCATGGCTGTTCTTTAAAAAGGTGAGATTCTGATAAAGGGCATCTGCGGTGCCGCGGTACCAGTCACTGTTCTCTGCGGTGATGGTCGGAGTGAATACATAAAGTCCGCCCTGTTTTCTTCCGAAATCCCACCACTTGGATGAGCTTAAATGCTCGTTTAAGGAACGGGAGTTGTACTGGGTAAATACCGCCACGTTCTGGATATGGGAGTTGCTCATGTTGCTGAGCGCAAAGTCAATGCTGCGGTAGCTGCCTGCAACCGGCATTGCGGAAATCGCGCGCTTGTTGGATAATTCCCGCATTCTCTTACTGTTTCCGCCTGCTAATACAATACCAATCGCTTTCATCGTACGCCACCTGCCTTTATAATGTAGTCTCCGCTTGCCAGTGCTCCGTCGGTATAGTCCTCCGGAGTGGTGACGCCGGAAATTGCGGTATTCTTACCAATTTTTACATGATCCGGGATCACGCTGTGCTCACCAATGGTAACCAGGTCGAACTGGTAAACCTTCGGATCGTATTTGCTCGGTGCGTACTCGCCCACACCAAGCTCGGAGCCCTCGCCCACTGTGGTATCTTCTGCCACGATCGCTTTGTTTACCTTTGCGCCTGCTTTGATATGGCAGTCGCGCATGATGATGGAATCGTGTACCTCTGCTCCCGGCTCAATGGTAACGCCCGCGCCAATGACCGAATTGGTAATGGTTCCATGCACCTCGGTACCCTCACCGATGATGCTCCGGTCGATGACTGCATCTGCTGCCACATACTGTGGCGGGATGATATCGCTCTTGGTATAAATCTTCCAGTATTCCTCGTAAAGGTTGAACTCCGGAATGATATCGATCAGCTCCATGTTTGCCTCCCAGTAGGAGCCGAGGGTTCCGACATCCTTCCAGTAGCCGTTGTACTCGTAGGCAAAGATACGTTCCTGCTTCTCATGGCAGTACGGAATGACATGCTTACCAAAGTCACAGCCAGGCTCTTCCGACATGGCAATGAGCGCTTCCTTCAGCGCCTTCCAGCTGAATATGTAGATTCCCATGGAAGCCAGGTTGCTGCGCGGATTTGCCGGCTTCTCCTCAAACTCGGTGATACGGTTATTCTCATCGGTGATCACGATACCGAAGCGGCTTGCCTCTTCGATCGGAACCGGCATACATGCGATGGTGACATCTGCGTTGTTTGCTTTGTGATATTCCAGCATAACCTCATAATCCATCTTATAGATGTGGTCGCCGGAAAGGATCAGAACGTAGTCCGGATTGTAGCTTTCCATGTACTCCAGGTTCTGATAAATGGCGTTCGCGGTACCGGTATACCAGTCACTGCCCTTGCTCCGCTCGTACGGCGGAAGAATGGTAACTCCTCCGACATTACGGTCCAAATCCCACGGAATGCCAATTCCGATGTGACTGTTCAGACGTAATGGCTGATACTGTGTTAAAACGCCAACTGTGTCAACGCCAGAATTGATACAGTTGCTGAGCGGAAAATCGATAATTCTGTATTTGCCGCCAAACGATACTGCCGGTTTTGCGACTTTTTGTGTTAATACTCCAAGGCGGCTGCCCTGTCCCCCTGCCAAAAGCATGGCAATCATTTCCTTTTTAATCACGTTATCACCTCGCTGTAGTGTTTTCTTGTGCCTATTATTATACCACGCATTTCAGAGAAAGTGAACAAATAATTGTATTATTTTCAATAATTTTTGTACATTTTCCGACACTTTTTGCGCTATTTTTGTATTTGTCAATATATGGTAGATTGAGAATTGGGTAACACAATTTATGGATTTTGTCGTACCGCTTCCCGGAAAGAGCCGAAAATGCGCGTATTTCGATATTTTCCTTGAATCACCTTATAAAATGAAGTATAATCTTGTTTAAGTATGCAAATAATGATATATCTGTTAAAAGATTGAAAAGAATGCAGATCAAAGGAGAAGTATTATGGATTTAGTTACTGTAAGAGAACTGTATAAAAACCGGGAAGCTTACCTGGATAAAGAGGTTTCTGTCGGCGGCTGGGTGCGCAGCGTGCGTGCTTCCAAGGCCTTTGGCTTTATCGTAGTCAGCGACGGAACCTATTTTGAGACCCTTCAGGTCGTTTATCATGACAACATGGCAAACTTTGCCGAGATCAGCAAATTAAACGTAGGCGCTGCCATCATCGTAAAGGGTACCCTGGTTGCTACCCCGGATGCAAAACAGCCATTTGAGATCCAGGCTGTAGAGGTTGCTGTAGAGGGTCCGTCTGCTCCGGATTACCCGCTGCAGAAAAAACGCCACACCCTGGAATATCTGCGTACCATCACACATCTGCGTCCGCGCACCAACACCTTCCAGGCTGTATTCCGCGTACGTTCCCTGATCGCATACGCAATCCATCAGTATTTCCAGGAGCGTGATTTCGTTTATGTTCACACTCCGCTCATCACCGGAAGTGACTGCGAGGGTGCCGGTGAGATGTTCCAGGTAACCACCATGGATTTAAACAACATCCCGAAGACTGAGGACGGTGCTGTTGATTTCACCCAAGATTTCTTTGCAAAACCGACCAACTTAACCGTAAGCGGTCAGTTAAACGGCGAAACCTACGCCATGGCATTCCGCAACATCTACACCTTCGGACCAACCTTCCGCGCTGAGAATTCCAACACGACCCGCCACGCTGCCGAGTTCTGGATGATCGAGCCGGAGATGGCCTTCGCTGATCTGGACGACAACATGGAGGTTGCCGAGGGCATGTTAAAATATGTCATCCGCTACGTTTTAGAGCATGCTCCGGAGGAGATGGCTTTCTTCAACAGTTTCATCGACAAGGGACTGTTAGACCGCCTCAACAATGTTGTGAACTCCGAGTTCGGCCGCGTTACCTACACCGAGGCCGTTAAGATCCTGGAGGAGCACAACGACCAGTTCGACTACAAGGTATCCTGGGGCTGCGACCTTCAGACTGAGCATGAGCGCTTCCTGACCGAGCAGATCTTCAAAAAGCCGGTATTCGTTACCGATTACCCGAAGGAGATCAAGGCCTTCTACATGAAGATGAACCCGGACGGAAAGACTGTTGCCGCAGTTGACTGTCTGGTACCGGGCATTGGTGAGATCATCGGCGGAAGCCAGCGTGAGGATAACCTGGAGAAGCTTACCGCACGCATGGACGAGCTCGGCTTAAAGAAGGAGGATTACCAGTTCTATCTGGATCTTCGCAAATACGGTTCTGCGCGCCACTCCGGCTTCGGTCTGGGCTTTGAGCGCTGCGTCATGTATTTAACCGGCATGGGCAACATCCGCGACGTGATCCCGTTCCCGAGAACCGTAGGCAACTGCGAGCTGTAAATCAAATAATCCGATCCGTACCGTGCCTCTGACACGTTCCGGATTCGCAAAAACCTATGCGGGTATACTGTGCAGAACGAACTGCCGGCATACCCGCATCGCATTTTAAGGAGAGCCTTATGAAATTTATCCATATTGCCGATGTCCACTGGGGCATGAATCCGGACAGTGACCGGCCCTGGAGCCGTGAGCGCGCCCAGGCCATCCGCGACAGCTTTGCCGAAGTGATTCGCCAGGCCAGACTGCGGGACGCGGACTGTCTCTTCATCTCCGGAGATCTTTTTCACCGCCAGCCGCTCCTGCGGGACTTAAAAGAGGTCAACTACCTGTTCTCTACCATTCCCGGCGTGCAGGTCATGATCATTGCGGGAAACCATGACCGTATCCGGCCCAGCTCTGCGCTCATGAGCTTTACCTGGTGTCCCAATGTCACCTTCCTCATGTCGGAGGAATTAAGCTCCGTTTATTTCAGGGACTTAAACCTGGAGGTACACGGTTTCTCCTATCACACCGCAGAGATCAATGAGGCTCGCTTAAACGGCATTAAGGCTCCGGACGATGGCCGCATCCATGTACTGCTGGCCCACGGCGGAGATGCTTCTCATCTTCCGCTGGACAAGAGAAGCCTGGCACGCACCGGTTTTTCCTATACGGCACTTGGCCATATCCACAAGCCTGAGCTGGCACCGGACTTTTCTTACGCTTATCCGGGTTCCTTAGAGCCGCTTGATAAAACAGAAACCGGTCCCCACGGCATGGTCGTGGGTGAGATCCAGCCTGCCTCCGGCCAGGTCATCTCCCTGGAGTTTGTTCCGGTAGCGCGGACCCAGTACATTCCTCTGGTGGTCCACGTCACACCGGCCACCACCAACGGGGAGCTCTGCGACCGCATCACCGATGCCGTGAAACAGCGCGGACCGGAGCACATTTACCGCTTCCGCATCCGGGGAATGCGTGACCCGGACATTACCTTTGACTTAGAGCCGCTGGAGCGTCGCCTGCAGATCGTAGAGGCAGTAGATGAATCCGAGCCGCAGTACGATTTCTGCCGGCTGTTTGCGGAGCACCCCAGCGATATGATCGGTTTTTATATTCAGGCGTTCCAGAAGGATGATCCAAGCCCGGTTGAGAAAAAGGCGCTGTATTACGGGATCGACGCTCTGCTGCGCACGACAGATGAGAGGAGCTAAGCATGCGGATACTGGATTTACATATTGACGGATTCGGCAAATTCCATGACCTTTCCGTCTCTTTTGACAAGGACCTCAATGTGGTTTACGGCAGGAACGAAGCCGGAAAATCCACGCTGCACACCTTCATCCGCTGCATGCTGTTCGGCCTGGAGCGTGGACGCGGCCGGGCGGCCCGCACGGATCTTTACAGCAAATATGAGCCGTGGCAGAACAAGGCTGTATACGGTGGGCAGATGCGGGTGGAAAAGGATGGGGTCATTTACCGCCTGGAGCGGAACTTTCAGAAGGATCAGAAGTCTTTCGTGATTGTGAATGAAACCGCAGGCAAGGAGGTAGAGCCTACCAAGGGCTTTCTGGACTTTCTGCTGGGCGGCCTCACCGAGACCGCTTACAACAACACCATCAGCATCGGTCAGCTCAAATGCGTGACGGAGGGCGGCATGGTAACCGAGCTGCGCAATTATATTGCCAACATGAACACCACCGGCAACCTTTCCTTGAACATTACCAGGGCCACCACCTATTTGAAGAACCGGAGAAAAGAATTTGAGCGCCAGCTCACCCCGGAAGCAGCCCGCACATATACCGCACTGCTGACCGAGATCAAAAATATCGAAAAAGAGATTTCCGCTCCGGAATACGAGAATCAGCTTCAGACCTACCAGAATCTGCGTTCCCAGGTAAAGAACCAGCTTTCCGAAAAGCAGGCCGAGCGTGAAACTCTGCTGCAGAAGATCGCAAAGGGCAGACAGGCCCTGGATGGCGCACATTTTACCGACGAGGCCTCCATCCATGCATATCAGGAAAACGCCCGGAATGCTTATACACATTATAAAGATGTAGCTGCCGCCACAGCCCGCAAAGGACGCGTGGTGTTTCCTGTGATCATGATGGTGCTTGCTGTGCTTTCCGCCATCGGTGCCGCAGGACTTGGAGTATTAAGCTCCCAGGCCTTTGAGCCGGTCTTCTTTGCAACCGGCGCCCTGGTTTCTGTATCCACCGGCGTGGCCCGCTACACAGTATGGCTGATCTGTATCTTAAGCGCCGCCACGGTGCTCTTCTTTGCAGTCAGTCTTATCCTCTTTATAAAGAATCGCAGCTTAAAGCAGGAGCTCTCTATGACAGAAAAGCTCCTGCAGGAAATCTTCTCCCGCCATCTGGGTGATTCCTCCATTTCCGAGGAAGCCATGGCTGCATTTGAGAGCCGCATGGAGGAATTCATCCGCTTAAGCCAGGTTTTAGAGCGTTCCGAGCAGTCTGTAAACGAACAGGCTTCTGAGATCACAGCCCTCCAGGAAAAGGAAACCAGCTGCGATGACGCGATCTCCCGCCAGCAGAAGGCTCAGTGGGAGCTGGAGAAAAAGCTGGATCACCTGGCCCACTGTAAAGACCAGACTGAGTCCTTAAAGCAGGTACTGGCGGAAAACGACCGGATCCGGGAGGAGATCACCGCCATTGACCTGGCGCTGGAAACCATGACCGGCCTTTCCGCTACCATCCGGGATTCCTTCGGACTCTATCTGAACAAAACTGCCTCTGAGCTGATCTCCGGCATCACCGGCGGCATCTACGACAGCATGAGCGTGGATGAAAGCCTGAATGTGTTCATGAACACCCGCACCCGCCTGGTTCCGGTCGAGCAGGTATCCAGCGGCACCATGGACCAGATCTACCTGGCCCTGCGCCTTGCTGCCGCCAGGATCATCCAGCCGGAGGGCGATTATATGCCGCTGATCTTCGATGACAGCTTCGTATTATACGATGAAGACCGGCTTCGTACAGCCTTAAAATGGCTGAAAAAGGCCTACCCTGGGCAGATCATCATCTTTACGTGCCACCAGAGAGAGGCACAGATGATGACCGCCGAGCAGATCGCGTACCGGCTGGTGACGATGTAAAATTTAAAGAATAACCAATAAGGTCCGAAGGTTCGGTCAGACCATACAGAATAAGCAGATGCTGTGAAAT
>ERZ773149.2675-NODE-2675-length-12236-cov-2.865939_pt1 | contig 12236 bp, 14 predicted proteins | sample MGYA00511081_ERZ773149 | MGnify/ENA primary metagenome ERZ773149 (study PRJEB29015, sample SAMEA2737846) | human gut metagenome | biome: human gut; feature: human-associated habitat; material: faeces | place: China | collected 2012 ...
GGTGATCCTGGTCTAATGGAGGGTACATATGGGCGTGAATCTGATTTTTCGCATTGCCGCGGTGGGAATCCTGGTATCTGTGATCTGTCAGGTACTGCGGCATAGCGGACGGGAGGAACAGGCATTTCTGACCAGTCTGGCGGGGCTGGTGCTTGTTCTGTTCTGGCTTGTGCCATATATTTATGAGCTGTTTGAAACTATGAAAAATCTGTTTGCATTGTAGGGGACGGTATGACAGTAGTAACAGTGGGAATCATTGGGATCATGACAGTGCTGATGGCAGTCCAGCTAAAAAGCCTGAAAGGAGAGTATGGCCTGTATCTGGTGCTGGCAGCAGCCTGTGTCATTTTTTTTTATGGGACGCTGCGGCTGAAAGGAATTCTGGATGGCCTGCAGAAAATCCAGGATATGATCCGTATCAATCCGGTTTATCTGAATACGCTGCTGAAAATGACAGGCATCACTTATATCGTGGAATTTGCTTCCGGAATTTGCAGGGATGCCGGGTACGCGGCATTGGGCACCCAGATTGAAATTTTTGGAAAGCTTTCTATTCTGGCAGTCAGTATTCCGGTTATTCTGGCACTGCTGGATACGCTGCAGGGATTTCTGGCATGAGGCGGGGGAGAAGATGGCTGGTCTCGTTTGCTGCCGGCTTTTTTTTATTCTGTATATTCTGCCGGTTCTGGCCCGAAGACAGAGTATGGGCCATGGATACAGCTGCGGTGGAGTCTGTACTTTCAGGGGACGGGCTTTCCGGCATTGGGGATATTGAGGATTATCTGAAACAGGAGCTGGGCAGCTCCGGCCATCGTATTTGTTTCGCGGATCTGATGCGGGCATTGGCGTCCGGAAATCTGAAGGAAGCGTCATCGCTGTGTCTGGAGGGACTTCGTCAGGCGGCTTTGGGAGAACTGCAGGGAAAAAACCGCATGGCGGGACGTCTTCTGGCGCTTGGTCTGTTTGGAGCTCTGTTTGCCGGTTTTTCTGAAGTCTTTTCCGTGGGCCCTGTGGCGGAAACCGGATTTTTCCTGACCTATCTGATGATGTTCGCGATTTTGGCGGCTGTTTTCGGGGAAAGTGCGGGAGCCGCGGCACAGGTGCTGGAACGTCAGATCCAGTTTATGAAGGTACTGCTTCCCTCGTATTTTACCGCGGTGGTCTGGTCCGGCGCAGGATTTTCTTCCGCGGCGTGGTATGAAGCAGCCCTGTTTCTGATCGCAGGGGTACAGAAGCTTTATGCCGGGCTTCTGCTTTCACTCGTACGGATCTATTTTCTGGCAGTACTGGCAGGATCCATGGTGAAAGAGGATATGTTTTCACGGATGACGGAACTTTTAAGATCCGGGATCAGCTGGGGAAGCCGATCACTGATCGGGATCGTGTTGGGATTTCAGCTGATCCAGGGCATGGTGCTTCCATATGCAGATTCTGTGAAGAATGCCGGAATGCAGAGGCTTTTACAGGCAATTCCCGGAATCGGAGACGGGGCGGGAGCGGTGACAAAGCTGATGATGGGATCCGGCGTGCTCATTAAAAATACCATGGGCGCAGCGGCTGTTCTGCTGCTGTTTGTGCTTTCCATCCTGCCACTGGCAAGGATTCTGGTTCTGTATCTGCTTTACCGAGGGGTGGCAGCTGTGCTGCAGCCGGTAGCAGATAATCGTCTGACAGCCTGTCTGAGCGGTGCGGCCCAGGCTCAGGCAATGCTGCTGAGAGTGGCAGCGTCAGGATTTTTGCTGTTTGCAGTTACCATTGCACTGATCTGTCAGGGAACGAATGCGGCTTACCTGTCATCGTAGAGAAGAAGGCCTGGTATGCGGGAACGTGTGCCTGAACCAAAGTGTTGTGGAAAAGGGAGGTGGCTGTGTGACGGCGGTATACGAATGGATCCGAAACCTGGTGGCATTCTTCCTGTTTTTGTCGGTGATGGAAAATCTGCTTCCGGGGCAGAAATACGGAAAGTATATCCGGTTGTTTGCAGGTATGGTACTGATCCTTCTGGTGGCGGAGCCATTTACCTCCGGATTTGACCTGGAAGAAGTGCTGGCACGCAGTTACGAGAATCTGGTGCTCCGCTGGGAGGCCGGAGAACTGCAGGATGATCTGGGAGCGGAAGAGCAGGAATATCTGGGCCGGGTACTTTCCGAGTATGAGGAAGCGGTCAGCCAGGATATACAGGAACTGGCCAGGTCCTGCGGCCTGGATTTGTCAGAATGCAGCGTTCACATTGAGAACAATGAAAACAGTCCGCAATTTGGGACGGTGCAGAGCATTTTTGTGGTTTTGCCGCAACAGTCTGGAGAAACGGAAAAAGAGAAGCTGTCAAATAAGATTCAGGAATATTATGGTCTGGAGGAGCGGTATGTGGAAATTGAAATTGCCGGAGGGGAAGGACCGGTGGATTTTTCTTCTGACGGTGGGGGTGATCCTGTGTATTCTGGCATTCCCGGTGGGAAGTAAGAGCAGCAGAGGAACTCTGCCGCTATCCCGGATGGAAGCTGAAAACGTAACGGCTTCTGCGCCAGGCAGCCAGGATGCGGCGGCCTATGAGCAGAAGCTGGAAAAGCGGGTGCGGGAAATCCTGCGGGGTGTTTCCGGCGTGGGGGAAGTGGATGTGATGATCGTACTAAAATCCTCTGTGGAAAAGGTAATCCAGGTGGACAACAGCAGCTCGAAGTCAGTGACCACGGAAAAGGGGAGCGGAACAGACCGTTCTGTGGAAACGATGGATCAGGAGCACAATACGGTGCTGACAGGGAGCGGAAGCGGTCAGGAACCTGTGGTGGCAAAGGAGGTTTATCCGGAGATTGCCGGAATTATCATCAGCGCCTCAGGGGGAGGAAATGCATCGGTCCAGGCAGAGATTTCCGGGGCTATGGAGGCATTATTCGGACTTCCGGCGAATAAAATAAAAGTGTTAAAGCGGGTGGAGTGAAAGAAGGAGCGTCGGTATGAAGCTGAAACGGGAAGGAACACCAAAACAGGACATCAATATGAAAAAACTGTTTCGAAGGAACCAGATCATCATTACAACTCTGGCCATCATGATCGCGGCTGCCGGATATCTGAATTATGCCGGAAAAAGGGATCTGGCAGCCAGTACCGGAGAAGACATCTATCAGGCCGGAACCTTTGATATTTCGGAAGAGGATCTGCTGGCGGAAAACCAGAAAAAGGGACAGGAGGATACCGCCATGATCGAGGAAGCACAGCCACAGGCGGAAGGAACAAAGCTTCAGGCGGAAGCATCGCAGGATGGAAGCTTTCTGGCAGAGGCAGATGCGGGAACGGACCAGGCTGTGATTGACAGCTGGGACGGCGGTGAGGAAGCCGGCATGGAAAATCCGGGTGAAGCGGTACTGACCAGCGGGCTTACTGTATCAGATTACATAGCCGGCGTGCAGTTAAACCGGGAGCAGATCCGCGCAAGAAATAAGGAAACTTTAAATTCCATCATTAACAGCACGAACATTGATGAGGCTGCCAAGCAGGAAGCAATCCAGAACATGATCGCCATGACGGCGGTGGCAGAAAAGGAGAATGCTGCGGAGACGCTTTTGCAGGCCCGGGGCTTTGCAGATCCGGTGGTGAGCCTGACGGACGGCAAGGTAGACGTTGTGATTCATGCACCCTCCATCACGGACCAGCAGCGCGCACAGATCGAGGATATTGTAAAGCGGAAAACAGAAGTCGGGGCTGAAAACATCATTATCACACTCCTGAATCTTGAGGACTAAAGGAAAAAAGCCCCTTTGCAAATCAGGGCAGATTTGTTATACTATAGGAAACATGGATTTCTGGTGAAGGCTATGGAATCTGTCTGATCTGAGGAGGGAATACTGTGGCAGAGTTAGAAGGAAGAAATACACATAAATTATATGAAAAAGAGATGATGGGCGAGGTGCGTATTGCGGATGAAGTGGTAGCTATCATTGCGGGCCTGGCAGCAACAGAGGTAGATGGCGTGGATTCCATGGCCGGCAACATCACCAATGAACTGGTAGGAAAGCTGGGTATGAAGAATCTGTCTAAGGGTGTAAAAGTGGACGTAACCGAGGAGCATGTGTCTGTAGATCTGTCTTTAAACATCAAGTATGGCTACAACATCCCGGATGTGAGCGAACGTGTTCAGGACCGAGTGAAGTCTGCTATTGAGAACATGACCGGCCTTACTGTGCTGGATGTCAATATCCGCATTGCAGGCGTCAACATTAACGAGCAGTAAAACAGAATATAAAGCAGGAAAGCTGGCCGGGGAAAAGGGCCGGCTTTTTTGTTTCAGAGGAAAGTGCGTCCAGTGAAACTTCAATCTGCGGATGCCTTGCGAAAAATACGACAATAAAATATCGATAGTTACATTTTTGTGAGAATGGTGTTATAATCTATGCATGTTTTGCGAAAAGAACAATTTGGATCGCTGCCTGGGATTGGGCGAACAAAGGAGGAAATAGTGATGAATCTTGCATTTTGCATTCCATTTGCAGGACTGCTGCTTTGCATCGCGGTGCTTCCGCTCATCAAAGCAGAGTGGTGGGAGACACATCAGCCGCATGCGGTCATATTCTGGTCGCTGCTGTTTGTGCTGCCGTTTGCATTTGTGTACGGACCGGGACAGGCGTTTGAGAAGGTGCTTGAGTGTATCGTAGATGATTATCTGACCTTTATCATTCTGCTGTTCGGTCTGTTCTGCGTGTCTGGTAATATTACCCTGGAGGGGGATCTGGCCGGATCCCCGCGCATTAACGTGGGACTTCTTCTGATCGGCACCATGCTATCCAGCTGGATCGGTACGACGGGGGCCAGTATGCTGATGGTGCGCCCGGTCATTAAGATGAATGCCTGGAGAAAACGGAGAAGCCACATCATGGTGTTCTTCATTTTTCTGATCTCCAATATTGGCGGCTGCCTGACTCCGATCGGAGATCCGCCGCTGCTGATGGGATTTATGCGCGGCATTCCTTTTTTCTGGAGCCTGCATCTCTTGCCGGTTCTGCTGTTTAATGCAGTCATTCTGCTGACCATTTTTTATTTTCTGGACCGCAGGGCTTACCGCAGGGATATCGCGGATGGTTTAAAGCCGGATATCAGTAAACCAGGTACGGAGGTCCACATTCTGGGACTCCATAACCTGATCTTTCTGGTCATGATCGTGGCGGCTGTCATCTTAAGCGGAACTCTTCCTGGGATGGAAGCATTCCGGGATGCAGAGGGTGCAGTGCGCGGAATCCGGCTGTTTGGTGAAGTGACCTTAACCTATCCGGCCCTGATCGAGATCGTGATGATTCTTGCGGCGGCCTTTCTGTCTTTTAAAACGACAAATGTGGAAATCCGCCGGAAGAATCACTTTACCTGGGGGGCTATCCACGAGGTTGCAGTACTTTTTATCGGCATCTTTATTACCATGCAGCCGGCACTCATGATCTTAAAGGCAAATGGCGCAAGCCTTGGTTTAAGCAAACCTTTTGAGATGTTCTGGGCTACGGGATGTCTGTCCAGCTTCCTCGATAACACGCCGACCTATCTGGTATTTCTGACCACAGCCGGGGCCCTTGGCTTTACCGAAGGTATGACGACCATTTTGGGAACAGTTCCGATCGCTATGCTTGAGGCTATTTCCTGTGGCGCTGTATTTATGGGAGCAAATACCTATATTGGCAATGCTCCGAACTTTATGGTCAAATCCATTTCTGACGAGAACGGTATCCGGATGCCTTCGTTTTTTGGCTATCTGCTCTGGTCTGTTACATTTTTGATTCCGGTATTTTTGCTGGACACGCTGGTATTCTTTTTATAAGGAGGAGAACAGACTATGGAATATACACAGGAAAGTCTCCGCGAGCTTGCGGAGCGGATCTACGACCTGGATGCAGAAGTTTATACCCGTCTTGGTTCTTCCCTGGGCCGTGTGTTCAACCGGGACCGGGAACGCTGCGTGACGGAGATCGTCCAGCTGATGATGCAGCGTGACAGCGGTCATCAGCTTCGAAGTGAGCTGGCCCTGATCAGCAATATGGCCCGCACCATCCCGGATAAGGAAAGCCGCTCTATGATCATGCGGGAATACACGGGTATTCTGCATGAGGTGATGGCATTGCCTACCAGTTTTGGAGATGGAGATGTACTGGATCAGAGAATGGCCAGCTTAAATGCACTGAATCTGGAAAACCGTTTCACCGGCAAGGACCATCTGATCATCTGCATCAGCCGTACCTATGCCTGTGGCGGCAATGAGATCGGATTTACCCTGGCAGACCGCCTGCGGATCAATTACTATGATGCGGAAATCTTCTCTGCGGTGTTAAAACGCCTGGAGGCAGAAAAAGACCATGTAAAGGATCTGAGCAGTTATCCGGGAAAAACTCTGGACATGGCAAATCAGGAAACTGCTTTCGCGAAGCCGCAGAAGATGACGCTGAAAACCTGGGCTGCCGAATTCAGCCGGTATCACGGTTTAAGTAAACGGGATGCAATCTTTTTTAACCAGAGTGACCTGATCTGCGAGATGGCGCGACATGAAGATTTTATTGTGATGGGCCGCTGTGCCGATGTGATCCTGACCAACAATCATATTCCGCACATCAGTATTTTTATTACGGCGCCATTTGAGCAGCGTCTGCGTCGTGCTATGAAAATCCACCCGGATTTCAGTGAGAAGAAGACAAAGCACCTGCTCAGGAAGCTGGACCGGGACCATCAGAATTATTACCATTTCTTTACCGGAAGAAAATGGGGCAATGCTTCTAACTATGATCTGTGTTTAAATAGTGCTGCTTATGGAATTGATGGTTCTGTGGATTTTATTCTGCGTATGCTGGACCGGGAGGGAAGGCTGAATTTCCCACAGTAATTCAGCAGTGGAACAGAATGATCCCACCGATAGCGACCAGTGCCCCGATTACTTTTTGCCATTCAAATGATGCTTTTTCCACGCCGAAGCATCCGAACAGCTCGATCAGATAAGCCACAATGATCTGGGTCACTACAATAAAGAGCGTGGCTTTTGCGGGTCCGAGTCTATCCATACTGCGTATGACGGTCCAGGTGATGAAGGCACCCAGAACCCCGCCGATGGCCATGTACCGGGGCCGTACAGAGAGCAGGGAGGAAATAGGGGTCCGCTCGGAAAACAGCCAGAGAACCACACAGGTGAAAAAGGCGCTGATCTGGACCCAGCCTGCAGAAAGCCAGATGCCGGTCTGCCGGGTCAGTCCGGTGTTTAAGACACCCTGAATGCTCATGAGGGCACCAGATATCAGGGCAATCAGAAATCCAAACATAAAAATATCTCCTTTCATAAGAAAATAAAAACTTTGCCGCATAAGATGTTTTTTAGTGTGTCTTCTGCGGCAGTTTTTATACCAGGTGAAGGCGGCTGGACTTGTGAAACAGAAAAAAGTATGCTATGATAATGCGTAAGATTGAATAACTGTGCGGAAGACACTGAACAGTTACATCAGGAGGAAGAAAGACAGATGACCAGAAGAGAGATGCGTGAGCATTGTTTTAAGATCCTGTTTGGAGTGGAATTCTACCCGACAGAGGAAATAAAGACCCAGGTGGAGCAGTATTTTGACGCTCCGGAAGAGGATGACGTTGCAGAAAACGGAACAGAAGAGATTGTCCACAATGTGGAGATGAAAGAGGTTGACCGCACATTCCTGACTGACCGTGTGGAGGGAATTGTCGGAAAGATCCCGGAACTGGATGCCCGCATCGACGAAGTAGCTCAGGGCTGGAAGACCAGCCGCATGGGAAAGGTAGAGCTTACCATCCTGCGCCAGGCTGTTTATGAGATGCAGTATGACAGCGAGGTGCCTTCCAAGGTGGCCATCAATGAGGCGGTAAATCTTGCGAAGAAATTTGGCGGAAAGGATTCACCGGCATTTATCAACGGTGTTCTGGCGAAGCTAGTGACCGAGGAATAATATGGCAAGTGTGTATTCTGTTTCCCAGGTGAATTCCTATATTAAGAATATGTTTGCCCAGGACTTTGCCCTCAGCCGTATTACGGTGCGGGGCGAGGTATCAAACTGCAAGTACCATACATCAGGACATATATATTTTACGCTGAAGGACGGGACCGGAACTCTGGCGGCAGTCATGTTTGCCGGCCAGAGGAAAGGTCTCTCTTTTCAGTTACAGGAAGGACAGCAGGTAGTGGTGACCGGTTCGATCGATATCTACGAACGGGATGGAAAGTACCAGCTGTATGCCAGAAAGATCGAGCAGGAGGGCCGCGGCGATTTATACCAGCGTTTTATAAAGCTTCGGGATGAACTGGAGGAGATGGGCATGTTTGCCCAGGAGTATAAACAGCCCATTCCACGGTACGCAAAGACGGTGGGGGTTGTGACGGCTTCTACCGGCGCGGCCATCCGCGATATTATGAACATCACGAACCGGAGAAATCCCTATGTTCAGCTGATCCTGTATCCGGCTCTGGTACAGGGGAACGGGGCAGCTGCTTCTATTGCAGCCGGAATCCGTACCCTGGACAAAATGGGACTGGATGTGCTGATCGTGGGGAGGGGCGGCGGTTCCATTGAAGATCTGTGGGCGTTCAATGAGGAAATTGTGGCGCGTGCGATCTTTGACTGCATAACCCCAGTGATTTCTGCTGTAGGGCATGAGACTGATGTGACTATTGCCGATTATGTGGCAGATCTTCGGGCACCGACTCCGTCAGCGGCGGCAGAGCTTGCTGTATTTGATTACCGTCAGTTTGAGGCGGCACGTCTTTCTTATCAGGCGTTATTTAACCAGGCAATGGAGCGAAAAACAGAGACAGCCCGTTCCCGTGCGGAGCAGTACCGGCTGCGGTTAAAGCTGCATGACCCACAGAGAAATCTGCGGGAACAGAGACAGCACCTTGCAGACATGGAAGAAGATTTAAAGCGTGCCATGGAGCAGAGGCTGACCGGAGCACGTCACCGGCTGGCACTTCTTGGCGGACGGCTGCATGGGGCCTCACCGCTGTCAAAAATCAGCAACGGTTATGGCTTTGTGACGGATGCAGAAGGAAAACGTCTGTCCAGTATTTCTCAGGCAGCATCGGGAGAAGAAATCAGCCTGCGTATTTCCGATGGAAGAATCCGGGCGCAGGTTATTGAAACGATACCGTATCAGAAAACGCTGGACTTCAGACAGGAAAGCAGTGATTGAGACAGAAGCAATGCTATGTTTCAGAAACAGGGCAGGTGAGCAGAAGGAGCAGATATGGAAAAATCAATAGAGCAGACCTTTGCGGAGCTGGAGGAACTCCTGGAAAAGCTGGAGTCTCCGGATACCACACTGGAGGAATCCTTTGCCTGTTACGAGGCAGGCATGAAGCTGGTAAAGGCCTGTAATGACAAGATCGATAAAGTAGAAAAGCAGATGATCATCCTGCAGGGAGGTGCAGAGGAAGATGGAGATGCGTGAAGAACTGAAGAAGCGGACCGGAGAGGTTGAGAGCATTGTAGACAGCTACCTTCCGGCTGAAGAAGGATATCAGAAGACAATTTTTGAGGCTATGAATTACAGTGTGCGGGCTGGCGGAAAACGCCTGCGCCCCATGCTCATGGAAGAAACTTATCATCTGTTTGGCGGTACGGAGAAAGCTGTGGAACCCTTCATGGCAGCCATGGAGATGATCCACACCTCATCGCTTATTCATGATGATCTCCCCTGCATGGACAATGACGAGCTTCGCCGCGGCCTTCCTACTACCTGGAAGAAATTCGGCTACGATATGGCAGTTCTGGCGGGCGATGCCCTCATGATCTATGCATTCGAGACAGCATCCCGGGCCTTTGCCATGACTAGGTACCCGGACCGGGCAGCAAGATCCATTCAGGTGCTGGCAGAAAAGACCGGTATTTACGGCATGATCGGTGGTCAGGTCGTGGATGTGCAACTGACCGGAAAGCCGGTTCCGCAGGAAAAGCTGGATTTTATCTACCGGTTAAAGACAGGGGCGCTCTTAGAGGCTTCCATGATGATCGGAGCCATTTTGGGCGGCGCTTCGGCGGATGAAGTAAAGTGTGTGGAAGAAATCGCTTCCGCAGTCGGGCTGGCCTTCCAGATCCAGGATGATATTCTGGATGTGACCAGCACCAGTGAAGCACTGGGCAAACCGGTCTTAAGCGATGAAAAAAATCAGAAAACAACCTACGTGACACTGGTGGGACTGGAGCAGGCAAAGAAGAATGTAGAAGAGATATCTGCCCGTGCAGTCAGTCTGTTAAAGGAGCTTCCGGGGAATAATGCATTTCTGGAAAATCTGATCGCCATGCTGGTGGAACGTAAAAAATAGGAGAAAACCTTAGGAAATACGGGGGCTGCAAGAACATGATTCTGGAACACATAGAAGGTCCATGGGACGTGAAAAATTTAAGCCCGGAGGAATTAAAGACACTGGCTGCGGAGATCCGTCAGTTCCTGATCGAAAAGATCAGTGTGACCGGCGGGCATCTGGCTTCCAACCTGGGTGTTGTAGAGCTGACCATTGCCCTGTACCTGGCCTTTGATCTGCCGAGAGATAAGGTAATCTGGGATGTGGGACATCAGTCCTATACCCATAAGATATTAAGCGGGCGCAGGGAAATGTTTGATGAACTGCGGCAATATGGCGGCATGAGCGGGTTTCCGAAACGCAAGGAAAGCCCTTACGATTCTTTTGACACAGGACACAGCTCCACTTCCATTTCAGCCGGGCTCGGCATTGCACAGGGCCGAGATCTTTTGGGAGAGGATTATGCAGTCATTTCTGTTATCGGGGACGGTGCGCTGACCGGCGGAATGGCCTACGAGGCATTAAATAACGCAGCCCATCTGAAAAAGAATTTTATCATTATACTGAACGACAATAACATGTCTATTTCAGAAAATGTCGGCGGCATGTCCAAATATTTAAGCAGCCTGCGTTCCGGCGCAGGATATAATGAACTGAAACGCCGGGTATCAGAAACTCTGCTCAAAATTCCGGTAGTGGGCGCCGGACTGGTCGAGAAGATCAGCCGTACCAAGGACAGCATCAAGCAGCTGGTGATTCCGGGAATGCTTTTTGAAAATATGGGTGTGACATATCTGGGGCCGGTAGACGGACACGATATCAAAGCCATGGTCAAAACGTTAAAAGAAGCACGCCGGATGGACCATGCGGTGCTTGTCCATGTGCTGACCAAAAAGGGAAAGGGCTATGCTCCGGCAGAGAAGAACCCATCCCGGTTTCATGGGATTGATCCGTTTGATATTGCCACCGGCAAGTCATTAAAAGAAAAGATATATCCGACTTATACGGATGTGTTTTCCAAAGAAATCTGCAGGCTGGCAGAAACGGAAAAGCGTCTGGTGGCTGTCACGGCGGCCATGCCGGACGGAACCGGATTAAAGGCCTTTTCCAGACAGTTTCCGGACCGGTTCTTTGACGTGGGAATTGCGGAGCAGCATGCGGTAACTTCTGCGGCAGGGATGGCTGCGGCCGGCTTAAAGCCGGTGGTAGCGGTTTATTCGTCCTTCCTGCAGCGGGGATTTGACCAGGTACTTCACGATGTCTGCATTCAGAATCTGCCGGTAATCTTCGCACTGGACCGGGCCGGACTGGTGGGAAGTGACGGAGAAACCCATCAGGGTATTTTTGATCTGTCGTATTTAAGCTGCATTCCGAACATGAGCATCATGGCTCCGAAAAATCTGTGGGAGCTGAGACAGGAACTGGAATTTGCAGTATGCCATTATGACGGACCGATCGCCATTCGATATCCGAGGGGCAGTGCCTATGAAGGTTTTAAGAACATGCGGCCGCCGATTGAATACGGCAAGAGCGAGCGGATGTTTGAGGGTGAGAAGATTGCCCTTGTGGCAGTGGGCAGTATGGTTCAGACTGCTGTGCAGGTTCGTGAGAAACTGCTGGATAAGGGAATTAACGCAACGGTTGTGAATGCCCGTTTTGTCTGTCCACTGGACACAGAATGTCTGGACAGACTGAGCAGAGATCCCCAGTGGATCGTCACCATGGAAGAGAATGTCTTAAAGGGTGGTTTTGGTGAAGCCTGCGGCGATTATCTGTTGGCAAAGCATGAAGATGTCAGACTGATTCATGTGGGTGTTCCGGATGTCTATGTGGAACACGGCGGAGTGGACCAGTTGAAGAAAACACTGCATATGGATGCAGATTCAATTGTTGAACGCATCTGCAGTGCAATGTCTGATGCAGATGATTAATAGATTAAGCATATTTTGAATGATACAGA
>ERZ773149.2678-NODE-2678-length-12231-cov-10.939060_pt1 | contig 12231 bp, 13 predicted proteins | sample MGYA00511081_ERZ773149 | MGnify/ENA primary metagenome ERZ773149 (study PRJEB29015, sample SAMEA2737846) | human gut metagenome | biome: human gut; feature: human-associated habitat; material: faeces | place: China | collected 2012 ...
CACGCGCCAGAATAAACAGCAGCCAGTAGATCCAGAATGCCGCCGACCCCTGCGGCACGGCGCTGCCCAGCCCGCCGTGCCCGATGCCGTGCATCAGAATGATCATTACCATGCTGAGGATGCGCATCGTCTCAAAGCCGCTATGCCGTTTTTGTTCCTCCATACCCCGTTTTTCCCCCTTACAACTCCCCTGTTTCCAGCTGCCGCAAAGCCTGCCGCACCTGCTGTTCCGGCCGCAGCCACATCTGATAGTAGTCCGCATTGTGCTGCGCCATGGCTAAGATCGCCGCCGGGTCTGCCAGCAGCTGCCGCAGCTGCTCCTCACATTGTGCCGGGGACGTATACGTTTTATAGTTTTTCCCTTCTTCAAAGCCGCCCGGCAAGGTGTACCGCAGCGGCTCGGTAACGATAGCACGTCCCGCCGCCACATACTCGGCCAGTTTCCAACCGGTAGAGCCGTGCAGTCCGGTAGAAGCCACACAGATCTCGGTGTGCTGCATCCGGTGCAGGTAGGCGCGCTTGCCGGTCAGCATGTCCGGCACGATCAGTTCCGGGCACTGCCGCCGGGCACAGGTGTTGTCGGACACGCCGCCGGTGAACTGCGCCGGGAAGGCGCTTTGCAGCCGGTGCAGCAGCTCGATGCGGTCTGCGTTCACCTGCCGCCACTCTGCCTGTAACTCCGGGTATTGCTGCACCGCCGGCTCCTCCGGGTCCCACAGACGGGTGAGGAAGAGGATGCGCGGCTTTTTGCGCACCCGGGTCAGCCGGGCTTCAAAGTCCTGCGGATAGCAACGGGTGGAAAGTGCCCACTGCTTCAGGCGGCTCTTTGCGCTGCGCTCCGCATCCAACGGCGAACCCGGACAGGTAACGTAGTAGTTCAGACCCAGCGGCCGCAGCTTTGCGGAGATATCTCCTGGGAACTGCCGGTTCTTCTCAGCCGAAAAGGAGCGCTTGAACACCACATCTGCCCGGCTGAACAGCGCCTGCACCGCCGCCGGGTCGTTGTAGAAGTAGCCGTCCATCAGATCAAACACCACCGTGCGGCCGTCAATTTCAGTTTCCAGCAGCGCCTCCCGGGCAATGGGGCTGCCCTGCCGCGCGTCCAACACCCGCAAAGTCAGTTCCCCGCGCTTTGCCAGAAGGGTAAAGCCCGCCAGAATGCCGCTGATATGGGCAGCGCCCTCCCGGGTGGCAAGTTTTACTGTGACCTGCATTTTATACCTCCTATCAGCGAAACAGCCGCTTTGCGTGCCGGTCCCCCATGGGGATCACGTCGCAGAACACGCAGCGGCTTTTGGTGGACAGCTGCACATCCCGGTGATAACAGCCGAAGAACCATTTTTCATAGGTCAGCTTCAACAGAATTTTGTCCAGGAACTGGTGCAGCTGGTTGGTCTCGCCGCTGGCCAGCACCGTAAAATCCAGGAATCTGCTTGGCGCGTCGTGGGTGAGCACATAATCCACCTGATAGCCGCAGGCTTCCAGGTTCTGCTCGCAGGCCGCATATTCTTCATCGGAGGGCATCTCCTGCTTCCACCAGTTCACGCCCGGCTCCCGTTCCTCCCGGTCCGGGCTTTCGGCCCCGCCGAAGCACAGGTACTTTTTGCCCTCCAGCTCCAGCACGCTGCCGCGGCACACATGGTAGACATTGCCGCCCAGGCTCTGCACCCGGCCACCGAACCGCTCTGTTTCCGGATATTGGGCCAGCAGGTCGTAATTCTCGTGGGAACCGTCCAGAAACAGCAGGGTATACGGCCGCTTTCGCAGCCAGTCCAGCTTTTTCTGTTCTTCTGTGCTGCCGTCCCACACGAAGCCGAAATCGCCCAGCACCACCACGATGTCCTGTTTGCCCAGCCAGCGCAGCCGCCCGTGCCGGAACCGGTCCAGATCGCCGTGGGTGTCGCCTGTCAGATATACCATTCCCGTCCTCCTGTGCCGGAGCGTGCAAAACTGCAGCCAAAAGCCGCAAAGCCCTTGTCACGTCCCGGCAAACCTGTTATTATAAAGTATACAGCGTCTGCTGTTCCATTTGTGTTTTCTGCGTACCGCTGCCGGTGCGCATTGCTTCGTATAGTTTATCGCTTTTTGAAGGAATTGTCCACATGAAACGTATTTTTGCACTGATCCTGTCGTTTGCACTCCTGCTCAGCTGCCTGGTGCTGCCGGCGGGTGCCATGTTCGACCCATCCCCCGTCTATCAGGTGCAGGCCCAGAGCGCCTACATCGTGAACACCGACACCAACATCATCGTCTACGAAAAGGACAGCACCAAACAGGTCTCTGCCGGTGGCCTGACCAAGTATATGACCATTGCGCTGGTGCTGACCAACTATGCCGACCAGCTGGACAATACCTTCCAGATGCCGTTTGCCATCTCGGACTATGTGCACAACACCAGCAACGCCGACATGCGCTCCAACGAGACTTTCACCTACCGCGAAGCACTGTACGCCATGGTCACCCGCAACGCCAACGAAGCCGCCATGGGCCTTGCCTATACTCTGTCGGGCGGGGATCTGGACGGCTGGGTGAGCCAGATGAACGCCCTGTCTCAGCGCATCGGCACCACGAACAGCACCTGGACGGACGCCTGCGGCATCGACACCGGCAACGTGACATGCGCTGTGGACATGTACCTGATCCTGCGCTACCTGATGAGCTTTGACGCCTTTGTGGAGATCTCCGGCGTGCCCACCTTTACCATGCCGGCCAAGGAGAAGCACCGGTCTCCGTCGGTGCTGGTCAGCCAGAATGCAGCCCTGAGCAAAAGCAGCGGCGGCAATTACTACCGCAGCGCCATGCAGGGCGGCATGTGCGACGTGACCGCTTACAAGAAGGACAGCGGAAACCAGAGTTACGTTTCCTGGGCCAATCAGGACGGTGCCACCTATATCTTCTGTGTAATGCAAAGCCCCGACACCTGCGACACCTTCGGCTACGCCAACCGCCGCCCGGCCCTGTATGAGACGGTGCGGCTGATCGACTGGGTGTTCGACACCTTTTCCATCCAGGCCGCACTGGACACCGACCTGGCGCTGGCCGAGATCCCGGTGAAGTATTCCGCCGACACCGACACCCTGCAGCTGTACCCGGCCGACAGCATGATGACCCTGCTGCCCTCCACCGGCGACGGCAGCGTGACCCAGAAGTATTTCCACCTGCCGGACTACGTCTGTGCGCCCATCCGGCAGGGCGACGTGGTGGGCACCGTGGAGCTGAAGCTGGCGGGCGAGACCATTGGCGTGGTGAACCTGATCGCCGGGCAGGATGTGGACCAGAACGCCCTGCTGCTCACCGTGGCCAAGATCCGCGAATTTCTGGGCAGTCTGTACCTGAAGGTGGTCATCGTGCTGAGCGTGCTCAGCGCCGCCATCTACGGGCTTTGGCTGCTGCTCAACCGCTGGAACCACCGCCGCCCCACCCGGAAGATCCACCGCCGCTGACCGGATCTCGAATAAGCAAAAAACGCCCCGGAAGCCTTCCAGCTTCCGGGGCGTTTGGTTGCGCCAGCAGGAGTCGAACCTACGATGGGGGAGTCAAAGTCCCCTGCCTTACCGCTTGGCGATGGCGCATCGTGCAAAACAGTATATCATATTTTCCGGATTTTCACAAGAGGCACCGGCATGTTTTCTTCCGCGCGGAGGCAGATCTTCTTTCCTGAAAAATTTTTGGGGATTCGCTGAAAAACCTTGCCAAACTGTTGCGGTTGTGGTACGCTGTGGGTGCGAAATCATTCAAGGCCGTGCCGGAATGCCGCCCCCGCCGGGCAGGCACCGCAAGAGCTGCGGGGCACGGTTACTCCCGGGAAAGTGAGGAATTTTATGAAAAAAATCTTCCGTGCATTGACACTCTGTCTGGTCCTGCTCAGTCTGCTGTGTGCGGCAGTGCCTGCCGCCTTTGCCGCAGGAAATAAAGAGGACGCCTTTTATACCATCGGTCTGGACGCCTGCGGCGGTGTGAGCTCCACCGTGGTGGTCACCACCAATCTGGACGGCAAACTGACCACCCTGCCGGAGTCTCCCACGATGGACGGCTACACCTTCAACGGCTGGTACACCGAGCCGGTGGGCGGCAGCCGGATCACCACCGCTACCGTGTTCACCGGTGACACCACCATCTACGCCCAGTGGACCGCAAAGTCCAGCTCCGCCAGTCCCACGACTCCTACCCCGCCCATGACCGGCGGTCCTGCCCTGCAGAAGCATCTGGGCACCCTGCTGGTGGCCGGCATTCTGGTCACGCTGGTGGTCGTGGCCGCCGTCTGATTTTTACATTTTGGAAAAACATGCACTGATTTTACGAAAGAAAGGAATTCCCATTTATGATGACCGAAATGAAACTGCCCGCCTGCTATGCCGTGATCGACGAAAACGAGATGACCTATCTGGACGGCGGTGCCACCATTGCCGACAGCGACGCTTACAAGGCATTCCTGAACGTGGGTCAGGTCTTTAACCAGCTGGCCCGCATCTTCTCCGGTGCAAGCTCCATTATCAACAACATCAATGTGATCTACAAGTCCGTCGTTGAGCTGAACAATCTGCTGGGCGGTTTCATCAAGAAGTAAACATTCTGCCGTAAAAAGAGCACCCTGTTTTCCGCGCAGGGTGCTCTTTTTGCGCAGCCTGAGGAATTTTGTGTGCGATTTTCAAAAAATATTTTTTGAAAACCCACTGCAACGCCATTTTTGTTATGGTTTTGTTGCATTTCGTCTGGTAGAATGCTGTATGTGTGGATGTTCGGAGTTTTGACGAATTTCTGTACGAAAATCGCTTTTTCGCGCAGCAGGGCCCGTACCGGCCCTGCAACGCTTTTGATACGGAGGTGCCGTTATGGCAGACCGTGAACTGCGGCATATGCGCCGCACTGAACTGGTCGAGATCATCTTTGCGCTCAAGCAGAGCGAAGATCAGCTCAAAGCCGAAAATGCAGATCTGACCGCCAAACTGGAACAGCGGCAGATTCATCTGGACAGTGCCGGGTCCATTGCACAGGCCGCTCTGGAACTGAACCATGTGTTTGAGGCTGCGCAGGCAGCCGCCGATGACTATCTGGCTTCGGTGCGGTCGGTCGACCGGGACGCCCTGCAGGCGCAGGCAAAGGCCGAAGCAGACCAGATCCTGGCACAGGCCCGGGCCGAGGCGGAACAGCTGAAGGCACAGACCAAGCGGGAATGTGACGCCCTGACCGAGGCAGCAGAACACAAGCGTGCCCAGACAGAGGCCGACTGTGCCGCCTTGCGGGCCAAAACGGAACAGGAGATCGCGGCACGGCGGGCTGCTTTTGAGCAGAGCACCTGTGAGCTACTGCGCAGCCGCTGTGACACCGATATCCTGCCGGAAGAAGGCAAGGCAAAATGAAATCAACCGAGATCAAATTTACGGCCATCCCCTCCACAGAGGAGGTAAAGGCCGAGCGCGACCGTCTGGCCTACCGCCGCCGGTACGGACAGGTACTGCGCAGCACCATTTATGCGCTGGTGGTGGTGGCCGCTGTGGCCGTGCTGCTGGCCACCCTGTTCCTGCCGGTGCTGCAGGTGTCCGGCGACAGCATGAACCCCACGCTGGAAGATAAGGACATTCTGCTGCTGGTCAAGTCCGACAGCATGAAAACCGGCGACCTGTGCGGCTTTTACTGGCAGAACAAGCTCCTGCTCAAGCGTGTGATCGGCCAGCCCGGTGACGTGATCTCCATGGACGAGGACGGCCATGTGACCGTGAACGGCACTGTGCTGGACGAGCCTTATGTGGACGAGCTGGCACTGGGCGAATGTGACATCCGGTTCCCCTATCAGGTGCCGGAGAACCGGTATTTTGTGCTGGGCGACCACCGCTCGGTGTCCATCGACAGCCGCAGCAGTGTGATCGGCTGCGTGGAAAAAAGCCAGGTCGTGGGGCGGGTGTTCCTGCGCATCTGGCCGCTGAACCGCCTTGCGGTTTTCTGAGATCGTGCCTGCGGAGCGGGCGAATGCGTCCCGCCTCCGAAGCAATGTTGTGTGCATAAATTTCCCCCATCTGGAAAGGAGCGAATCATCCCCTCATGAAAAAGACGTTCAAAAAACTGTTTGCTGCCCTGCTGGCAGCAGCCCTGGTGCTGGCTATGGCCGTGCCTGCTTTTGCAGAGACCAATGCCACCAAAGGTTCCATCACCATCAGCAACACGGTGAAGGACGAGACCTACACCATCTACCGCATGTTCAAGCTGGACAGCTACAACGCTGAAAGCAATACCTATTCCTACACCGTAGAATCGGCTTGGGAGAATTTCTTCAAGACGGGTGCCGGTAGAAACTACATCACCCTGGACGGCCAGAACCACCCCACTTGGACGGCTGCTGACGAAAACGATTCCACCACTGTTGCCGCATTTGCTAAGGCAGCTCTGGACTGGGCAAAAGTGAAGGGCATCACTGGCACTGCGGAAACCGCAACTGGTGATACCGTCACCTTCTCTAACCTGGACCTGGGCTACTACCTGGTGGACAGCTCTCTGGGTGCTCTGTGCGGCCTGAATACCACCAATCCCGATGCCACCATCAAGGAAAAGAACGAAAAGCCGGAGATCAAGAAGGAAGTTCAGACAAGCACCGGTGACTGGGGCGACAAAAACAACGCCAAGATCGGTGATACTGTGGAGTATAAGGTCGAGATCACGGTTGCTGACGGTGCTCAGACGTACACTGTCACCGATACCATGAGCAAGGGCCTGACCTTCAATAGCGGTTCCCTCAAGGTTACCGCCAATGATGTTGTGACCACCGATTATACACTCACCCCTACCACCAACGGCTTCACTCTGGTGCTTCCTGAAACCTACGTCAGCACTCTCACTAAGGGTACCACTATCATGGTGACCTACAATGCCACCCTGAATAAGGATGCTGTCATTGATGGCGATGGCAACACCAACGAGGTCAAGCTGGGCTACGGCAATCATCAGAACACTGTTCCCAGCAAGGTCACCACCAAGTCCTACCAGTTCGACCTGGTGAAGGTGGACGGCACCACCAACAAGCTGCTGGACGGTGCTGAGTTTGAGCTGGCCGATGGCGAAACCAAGCTCTCTTTCGTAAAGGACGCTAACGGCAACTATCGTGTGGCTACGACTGGCGAGAAGGGTACAACTACTACCATTACCGTCACGAACGGCAAGGTCAACATTTACGGCCTGGCAGGCAAAACCTATACCCTGACCGAAACCAAGGCTCCGGACGGTTACAACAAGCTGGTAACCCCCGAAACCGTAAACCTGACCGATGGTTCCAAGGCTTCTGCCACCATCGAAAGTGAGACCTATGTAGACGGCGGCGTTGTGGTCAAGAACAACGCTGGCACTGTGCTGCCCAGCACCGGCGGCATGGGCACCACCCTGTTCTATGTCATCGGCGGCGGCTTGATGGTGGCAGCAGTCGTGCTGCTGGTCACCAAGAAGCGCATGGAGCACAAGAACTAAGCAACCATCCCTGAAAACACCCGGAGCGGGGGCGACCAACTCGCCTCCGCTCCTTTTTCACAGCACAGAGGGCCTTGCCATGAAAAAGCACTCCGGCACCATCCTGCTCGTCCTCATTTTCTTTGTGGGCCTTGCGGTGATGCTCTACCCTACCATCAGCGATTACATCAACCAGCGCAACCAGACCAGGGTTGTCAACAGCTACGCCCAACAGGTGGACGGTTTGTCCGACGCCGACTATACGGCCTATTTTGATGCCGCCGACGTCTTCAATCAAAAGATCGCCGCCGACCCGGATGCCCTGTACCACGCCGACCGCTTTTCCACCTACAGCACCACGCTGGACGTGACCGGCACCGGCATCATGGGCTACATCACCATTCCTCGCATCGGAGTGGAGCTACCCATCTATCACGGCACCAACGATGCCGTGCTGCAGGTGGCCGCAGGCCATCTGGAAGGCACCAGCCTGCCGGTGGGCGGCGAGAGCACCCATGCGGTGATCTCGGCCCACCGCGGCCTGCCCAGCGCCAAGCTGTTCACCCATCTGGACCGGCTGGAGGTGGGCGACACCTTCACCATCACCGTGCTGGACCGGGAGCTGACCTACGAGGTGGACAAGATCTCCATCGTGCTGCCCACCGAGGTGGACGAGCTGAAGGTGGTGGACGGCAAGGACTACGTCACCCTGATGACCTGCACCCCCTACGGCATCAACACCCACCGGCTGCTGGTGCGCGGTCACCGTGTCACCGCCCCGGAGAACCTCAAGCGCATCCGCGTTTCGGCTGACGCCACCCGCATTGAGCCCATCCTCATTGCGCCGCTGCTGGCCGTGCCGCTGCTGCTGCTTTTGCTCATCGGCCTGCTGGTCTCCGGCAGAAAACGCAAACAGAAATGACAAAAGCCGCCCGGCTCCTGTTACGGAACCGGGCGGCTTGTTTTATGCGGGAATGTTCAGCGGGCTTACTGCTGGGCCTGCTCTGCGCGCTTGGCACCGATCTCCTTGAGCAGCGGCGTGTTGAAGAAGTCGTTTTTGCCCTCGGCAAAGGGGCCCTGCATGCAGCCGGGCGGTCTGTATGATGTTCCCTGCATGGAGGAGCACCTCTGCCGGAGCTGCCCCTGCGGAACCAGGCGTGACCCCGGTGTTCACTCCACCAGCGCCACGGCCACGTCGTTGACGTTCGTGCCGGTAGCGCCTGTGCGGATGAGCCCGCCCACCGCCTGTAAAGCATGGTAGGCGTCGTTGTCGGCGAGGGTGCGGTACACGTCCCGCCCGGCAACGCGAAGGGCAGCTTCCGTCTCGCCGTCCACATAGCCGCCAGCGGCATCGGTGGGGCCGTCGGTGCCGTCGCTGCCTACCGAGAACACACAGCAGTGTTTCAGCCCGGCCAGCGCAGGAGCCGCCGCAAGGGCCAGCTCCTGGTTGCGCCCGCCCAGGCCCTTGCCGGTCAGGTGCACCACGGTCTCGCCGCCTGCAATGTAAGCCAGCTTCCGGCCTCCGCCCGCATGGGTGCGGACCACCGAACCAAGGAAGCTGCCCGCCTCCCGCGCCTCGCAGCAGAGCCGGTCGGTGAGAAGCACCGGCTCATACCCCAGCGCACGGCAGGCCGCAGCGGCCGCCGTGCACAGCTCCCGCACACTGCCGGTGATGCGGGTGGTCACGTTGGTCAGAGCCTTGGGGGTCTCCTGCCGCAGCAGCTCCTGTGCCGCGGTCGACAGGCGCAGGTGGTATTTCTCAGCAATGGCGATCGCCTGCCCGCAGGTGGAGGTGTCCGGCACCGCCGGGCCGCTGGCGATCATATCCAGCGGGTCGCCCAGAATGTCGCTGAGGACGATGCTGAACACCTGTGCCGGGACGCAAGCCTGCGCGAACCGCCCGCCCTTGACGCCGGACAGACGCTTGCGGATGGTGTTCATCTCCACGATGTCCGCGCCGCTGGCCAGCAGCTGGGACGTCATGTCCTGCAGCTCCTCTGCAGGGATGAGCGGCTTTTCAAACAGCGCACTTCCGCCGCCGGAAAGCAGGAACAGCACCGTGTCCTCTGGCTGCAGGCCCTGCACCAGCTCCAGCGCCTTCTGGGTGGCGGCAAAGCTGTTGGCGTCCGGCACCGGGTGGCCTGCCTCATAGCAGGTCACACCGGGGATCTTCCCTTTTACATGGTCGTATTTGGTCACAACCACACCGCCGTCCACATGCCCCAGCACGGCAACGGCCGCATGTGCCATCTGCCATGCGGCTTTTCCGGCGGCCACCAGCACCGTGCGCCCTTCCGGGTGAAAATCCTTCAGCGCACGGCGGACCGCCTCGTCCGGCAGAACCGCCCGGATGCTGGCTTCCACGATCTGATCCGCGCAGCTGCGCAGCGTTTTTTCCATAAACAAGAGCTCCTTTCGTTTCCGGTCCGCGTCCGACACGGCAGGCCGGTCCATCCGGCTCCATTATACCGCAGAACCGGTGTTTCGGGAATATTGAAAAAGCAGAGCGCTCCCCTTCTGCGGGACGCTCTGCTTTTCTTGTCAGGTCTCTTTCTGCAGCTCTTTGTCGATCAGCCCCTGCAGGCGCTCGGTCTCTTCTGCTGCATAGGCTCTGGCATCGACCTCCACCGGCTGGAAGTAGTAGCCCAACCGGTCCTCGTCGAGCGGCTGGACCGTGATCTCTGTCCCGTCCGGCACCCCCAGCATGGCAAGCTCATAGGCGGCCAGCTGCTTTGCCAGTTCGGTTCCTTTCGTTCTCGAACGACTCCGGCCTCTGCGCCGACGCTGTGCGTTCCTACACCAAGAACCAGCTGGTGCGGACGCTCAGCCCGTCCGTCAACCTGTTCCGCGCCGCAGCGTTCTCGCGGCAGATGTCGCTGTTCTTCAAGTACCACATCAACGGCCTGCTGCAAGGGCTTTGGGTCAGCATCGTCTACGCCGGCGGCGACGACGTCTTTCTGGTCGGTGCCTGGAACCACACCCTGCAGGCCGCCCTGCGCATCAGCGATGCCATGCCCTGGCGGGGAGATGCCTTTTACCTGCCCAAGCCGATCGCCGCATCCACATCCCCTGCCGAGCTTTCCACCGTTGAGCGCAAGGCGGTCAAAAAGCTTGCCTGGATCCCGGCCTCCAAATTCGACCGCTACACCGCCAGCCTGCACAGCGGCACCTACCCGCTGGACGAGCTGGACCAGAGCATTCTCAACCGGTATGCCCATCCCATTACAAAGGATGCCCTGCTGGAAGCCATCGCCGAGTTCAGCCGCTTTTATCAGGATGCCTTCCTGTCGCACTTCCCGCAGGGCCACCCCGTTGCAAACATTCCGGACACCCCACACCTCATCCTTGGCGGCGGCACCGGCTTCCTCTCCAAAACGGTCGGTTACCCTTACCTGAAGGACGATTATGCCGCCGTCCTGTTCAAATCCCGCTGCTCCTGCAGCATGCACCCCTGTAGACGTTCCTACCGGGTGGGACCCTCGGGCTGATTGCTTACCCTGCCTGCGGCAGGGCCGCCCTGTACCGGGTTGCGGTTACCCAGCATCCGCTTCATGCCTTGAGCGGCATTCGCGTCTTGCTGACCGCTGCCCCAGCCTCGGCTCCCTGTTCCCGCCGCAGGCGGCGGTCGCCTCCGCTGCAAATCCCGCTGTGAAGACGAAAAAAGACCAGTACACGAATGTGTTACGACTTCTCCCTGGGTAGACTTTCCTACTGGTTGGGACCCGCGGGCTAAACAAAGCCATGCTATGGCTTTGTTTACGGCATTTCATGCCGCCGCCCTGTTCAAATCCCGCTGCTCCGACAAACAAAAAAGCAGACACACAAACGTGTGTCTGCTTTTTTTGGTCGGAGCAGCGGGATTTGAACCCACGGCCTCCTCGTCCCGAACGAGGCGCGCTACCAACTGCGCTATGCCCCGAAAATACCGCAGCTTATTCGGCTGCGGTAACTGGTTGGGGATGAGAGAATCGAACTCCCACAAGTAGAGTCAGAGTCTACCGCACTACCACTATGCAAATCCCCATTATTCGGTTTGTCAGGAGCGGCTCGGCGCTGCTGACAAGGGATATTATACCCGAAGAGCGTGTCCTTGTCAACTACTTTTTTGCTTTTCCGCAAACTTTTTTGCCGGGCGCTTTTGCAGCACGGCAGCATGTAAAATTTTGTCCAGATGGCTTGACACCCACCCGCATTCGGAATACTCTTATACTATAAATAATGTGCTCAGGGTCAGCGGCCCTGAAGCTCAGAGGAAAGAGGGCTTTTGAATGAAAAAACGTGTTGGTATCCTGACCTCCGGCGGCGACTGTCCTGGCCTGAACGCCACCATCCGTGGTGTAGCAAAAGCACTGTACGCCCGCATGGGTGACAACGTGGAGATCGTCGGCATCCTGAACGGCTACAGCGGCCTGATCAACGGGGACTACAAGGAGATGTCCGAGGACGATTTCCGCGGCATTCTGACCCTGGGCGGCACCATCCTGGGCACCAAGCGCACGCCTTTTAAAATGATGCGCGTTGTGGAGGATGACAACGTCGATAAAGTGGCCGCCATGAAAAAGACCTACAAGGACGCCAAGCTGGACTGCCTGCTTTGCCTGGGCGGCAATGGCACCCACAAAACAGCCAACCTGCTCTCGCAGGAAGGGCTCAACATCATCGGCCTGCCCAAGACCATCGACAACGACATCTTTGGCACCGATGTGACCTTTGGCTTCCACACTGCTGTGGACATTGCCACGGAGGTCATCGACCGCATCCACACCACCGCCGGCAGCCACAGCCGCGTGATGTGCATTG
>ERZ773149.2682-NODE-2682-length-12215-cov-6.468174_pt1 | contig 12215 bp, 10 predicted proteins | sample MGYA00511081_ERZ773149 | MGnify/ENA primary metagenome ERZ773149 (study PRJEB29015, sample SAMEA2737846) | human gut metagenome | biome: human gut; feature: human-associated habitat; material: faeces | place: China | collected 2012 ...
GCAACTGACTCTTAATCAGTGGGTCCTGGGTTCGAGTCCCCGATGGTGCACCAAAGTACGCGTTGCAAGAAATTGCAGCGCGTTTTTTATTGCAATCTTTCAAAGAAGGTTCAATCTGGTGCACCATCGGGTGACGAGAACAGCTCGGGCCCGCCGCCGGTCCGGCGGGCAAAAACGCCCCAGTGGGGCGTTTTTAGAGCGCGGGAGAGTCCCCGATGGTGCACCAAAAAAAGCCGCAACGAATGTTGCGGCTTTTTTGTTGCACCATTCCCTCCGGGATGGACTCGCACTTCGCGCAAGCGCTCGTGTTCGTCTCGCGGGCACTTTACTTTTTACGCACCGTTTGCTATGGAATAACGGTTCATGGTCTGCCAACTATTTTTATATACTACAAATTACTCCTCTGCCAACTCCACCACCAATTTGGCTTCGGTGGCGGCGATGGCAAGCTGGAGTTTATTCTCCAGGTTCGTCTTTTGCAGCATATTGATGACGTGGTACTTCACGGTGGATGGCTCGATGCCGAGTTCTTTTGCAATCTCGTTATAGGACAGCCCGCGCACAAGACAGCGCAGGACCTTCATCTCTCCTTTGGTGAACTCGGCGCTCATGGCAGTGCCGATCTCCACGCTGGGCGGTGCATCGGGGAAGATATGCTCCCCTGCCATCGTGCGGCGCACGACCTGCATCAGGGTCCCTTCATCGCCGTCCTTATACCACAGGCTGTCCGCGCCCACGGCTTTTGCGCGTGCCAAGACCTGTGTGTCAATAAGCGAGGTCGCCACCACGATCTTGATTTCCGGGTGCGCTTCTCGTATCTTTTTGGCGGCAGCCAGGCCGTTTTCGCGGTGTTCTGTCTGCACATCCATCAGCACAAGGTCGATGTCCTCGGTATCGCACAGGATTGGAGCCTCTGCAGCGCCGGGGATAGACACAGCAAGTTGATACCCGTCCTCGTTCTGAATATAGCTTTCAAGCAGGCTCCGTACCAGCTTTTGGTCCTCAACGATCATAACGCGTATCATAAGTGCTCTCCTTATCGGGCAGGGTGACTTCCAGAACAAATACAGGCAGGGAATGTACGGTTACTGTACCCCCTGCTTTTTCAATACGGCGGCGGAGCGAGGAAAGCCCGCCGCCTTCCTTTATCTCCGCCCTGGGCGGTGCGCCGTTGTTCGTGATGCAAAGGTGCCATGCCTGTGGCCGATGCTCGGAATCGGCGTACAATTCCGTGGCGCCCGCATGCCGCACACCGTTGGAGGTACACTCCCGCAGGATCAGTGCGTAGAGCTCGCGGGTGGCGCGTGCCGCAGGGTACGCACCGCGCAGCTGTACGGCTGCACCCAGAACAGCCGCCCGCCTTTGCATATAGCTCAGCGGGTCCTCTGCAGCATTCTCCTGCTGGGCGCGGCATAGCAGGGAGATGGAGCTTTCCCACTTCGCAGCTTCGCTCCTGAGCCGGGCGAGGTCATGCTCATGCCGCAGTGCGCGCCGTGCGGCAAGCAGGGTATGGCCGATGTCGTCATGCACGCGCATCTTCATTTTCAGGATTTCTTCCTCCCGCACAATGTCGGGCATATTGTCATATAAGCGCTTTGCGCGGCGGTTCGCATCGGCAAGGCGCTCGTTTTCCTGCTGCAGTGCAGCATGCAATGTAGCCAGCTGGGTGACATCGGTGGCCATCACCTCGGTGTACGGTATACCGTATTTGTCCTGAACAGGGCGCACCGTGAAATGATATACCGTTCCGTCCGGGAATTCGTAGATGCGGGCGGCCTCATCGCGTAGCCGCACACCGCCGCCGGGACTGCGCAGCGCCTGCTCCAGATCAGTAAGGGTCTGCAGATCCCGGCCACAGAGGACTGCGGCGATTTCCTGCATCCTGTGATTGATCAGACGCAGCAGACCATTGCGGTCAAAGTAGCAGATGGCCGCCGGCAGCGTGTCAAAGCCTTCCTTGACGGCGTTGCGGGAGATTCGGGGAATCATAGGCCGCCTCCTTCTGCCGGAAACATCGTGAAATACAAAAGCCCGTCATCGTCCCGTTCAAGCTGCATCTGCGGCAGGCCGGGCAGCGCAGTGGGCGCGTCGGTGCATTGAACGCTGCAGCGCAGCCCCCAGCCCTGCGCCGTATGCTCGGCGCAGAAAAGGATCTCCTGCAATCCCGGCAGGGTCGCTTCTATGATGGCTTCAAAGGCGTCATAGATTGCCACGGCGGATGCAGGGGAAATCTTTGCTGTGTCGGCAATCTGTACGGCGCAGCGTATATCACTCAGGCGCAGGCTCTCGGCCGATTCAAACAGGCTCAGCCGCAGCTCCGTGGTGTCGATGTCCTCCGTCTTGTCGCAGACAAAAACAAGGTTGCTGCGCCGCTTGATATAGGTTCCCAAAATGACGATGTGCTTCAGCAGCCGCCGGGCGGTATCGACATCGTCCGTGGCCTTGAGCGCGATCAGATATTCCTGTATCCGTGCCAGCTGGCGGGCTGTGACGGTCTCGATTTTGTCATACAGCCGGTTCTGCTCGCTCAGCTTCAGCCATTGTGCCTTCTGGGCTGTTTCCGCCTGTATGATGTCCCCGATGTCATGCAATTCCTCCTGCGTGAGACGCAGCTCCTCCAGCAGAGCCACCAGTTCGGTGATGTCCTCCTGCCAGAAAATATACCCTTTCCGGATCGGGTGGCCGTGAAGCTGGGTCGTTGCATCCAACTGGACACTGCCGGTGAGCGCCTGACGCAGCTGCTCCTCATGGAGCGGCGCTGCCTGCATGGAGCATTGCACAGGCACAAACGCCCGGTCCGTGATCAGACCCTTGGCCATAGATACCTCAAACAGCGTGGCATACCCCATATTGGATTGGATAAGCCCGCACCGGATGCACGCCTCAAAGGACGCTGTAAAGGTCAGGCATTGCACCACGGTCATATCACCGGCGATCGCATGCATCCACGGCACATTTAAAATATGCTTGTACAGTAAAGCATAGAGGGTGGCAAAAAAAATCGGCACAAGCGGCAGCCAGAGGATGCGCTTTGTATGCGGAATACGGCAGCGCCGTACAAGGTACACCACCGTGAACACGGCACAGGAAAATATCCACAGCAGACAGAGGTAATATACGAACCGATAGGTGTAATCGGGGCTGCCCAGTACCTCCTGCCCGGGTGGGAACGCAAACGCAAGCTGATGACAGTCGTTTGTCAGCACCAGGCTGAACAGTACCACAGGAAATACAAAAATCACGTACCGGTACTTGTACAGCGGGGCGGACTGCCCCCGATCCAAAAAGAAAAGCGTATAAAGTGCAAGGGTCGGGATCAGCAGCATCGGGATATAGTACGCATACCACAATCGCCGCAGCATCTCCGGCGCCTGGGCAAAGTCATAGCGGATCAGGCGGATATCCAGCCAGAACAGCATCAGGGCGGCAGCACCCAGCAGGCAGCGGCGGGTCTGTGTGTGCAGGATACGCCACCAGACCGATACCGCCCAGGAAAAGATCAGAATATTATACAGCACCGTGCGCCAAAAGCCGGAATACGGCATATAAAACGCCCGCATCAGGACAGCGCAGAGAATCACCCCTGCAACCGCAGCGGCTAAACACAGGTTGCCAAGCCGTACCTTTGTCATAGTGCCTGTCCTTTCCAAAGGGTAGATCATCCGTCTGTTTCTTTCCAGTATCATTATGACGCAATCTGCACTTTTTTGCAATAGTACGGAAAAAGCAGAAAAAAGTCCAAAAAACTATCCAAATGGTGGGGGCAGAAATCGTCCGATTTCTGTATGATGAAATTGACAAATCGTATTCTTTGCAGGAAAGGAGGGCTACGCCGTGCGGAGGATCGTTTTGGACGCGCAATACTCTGTGATGACGAGCGCATTGACAATGGCACTGAAACAGGGCGGGCCGGACTTCCAGGTGCAAAGCGCTGGTCCTAAGACAAAGGATATTGTAAAGCTATGCCGTTCCTGCAGGGCGGATGTCCTGCTGCTGGAGGTCTGCCCGCATCCGCCGCGCACCCTGCAGGACAGACTGCTGCTGGCAAACGACCTGCGGGATGTCTGCCCGCACTGCAAAACGGTACTGCTTGTGGATGAGGCCGAATATCCCGAGCTGGCCACCGCCGTGTGTCTGGCAAAAAAGGACTATATTGTCGATGATTTCGTCTACGCTTCCGTCTCGCCTGCCTATCTGAGCGCTATGATGGACACTTTATGACCAAAAGGAGGACAGCTATGAAAAAAGTACAACGAACGCTCGCTGCCGTATTGGCAGCCATGATGCTTATGGCTTTGGCCGGTTGCTCCAAGGGGGATGTGACCAAAGAGGTCAATTCCGGTTTATCCGACCTGAAAGCGCAGGCCGCCGAACCGGCTGTTGAACCCCAGACGGAGACCCCGGCAGAGCCCAAGACCGACGCGGCATCCGAGCCTGCATCCGAGCCTGCATCGGAGCCCGCTGCGGCGTCGGAGCCGGAAGCCACCGCCGAACCGGCCTCTGCTTCCGCGCCCGCGGACAATCCCGATTACCCGTCGGCTGCCGGCCTGAACACCCAGACCCTGGAGGCATTCGGCACGGACTATACGCTGACACTCAACGTGACCTGCCCCGACCAGGGCTGGTACAAGTCCGTTTCGCCCCGTTTCGCGGATATCAAGCTGTTCCCGACCGATGACCCCAACCATATCTTCTCCGGCGACCCGCGCATAGTATTTGAGCTGCAAAGCGGTCTGGATAAGATCAACTACTATTACGACAGCTTTGAAAACGTGGAGGAGCTTGCCCCGCGCACCATCGGCGGCGTGGAGATGGCCGGACGCACCTACAAAAACGTAGGTATGTGGTGGACGGAATACTACGGCGAGATGCCCACCGGCGGCTGGCTGGCCATCAAGATCTCCGGCGTGGACATTGACCCCGGCACCGAAGGCGACACCATTCTGAGCAGCGTCACCTTTGGCTAAAAAACGCCGACACACACTACCCGCAACGAAAAGGCAGGTGAACCGACCATGAAAAAACTGCTATCCCTGACGGCGGCGGCCCTGCTGCTGATCACAACGGGCTGCGGGCGCAGCAATGCCCCGTCTGCCTCGGCATCCTCTACCGCCCCGTCGGTTTCCGCCCCGATAACGGAACCGACAGTCGAGTCGTCCGACGATACGGCCCCGACCGTTCAGAAGGACGAAGCCGCCGCCAAGCCGCAAAACAGCCGGAGGCTGGATGATTCCCGCATTATCCCGCTGTACAGCGAGCGCTTTACCTACACCGACCCCTACGGCATCGAGGACACCTATTTTTATGAAGTGCCGCAGATCGACGATGACACCGAGGACGCCAAGCACATCAACGCGATAATCGACTACCGATACGGCTATCTGGTGGAGCGTGCCCTGGATGCCCGTTCCCGCAATGACTTTATCGATACAAGCTACATCATCTGGGTCAGCAACTGGAACGGCCCCGTGCTGAGCCTGCAAATCACCAGCTCCGACAGGATGTTCAACGACGATGTGGGCAGCTACCATTACAACTTTGCCACAGGGCAGGAACTTACCAATCTGGATTTGCTGGAATACATGGGCTACACCGACAGCGCAAAGACCTTGAACGCGCTGCAGCGCGCCACAGCGCAGTATTTTGACCTTCACTATGGCGGCAATGACCCCACCTATGCCGCCGAGCTGAACCAGATGCGCGTGCAAAGCCTGAGCGAGCTTGACAATGTATTTACCTATTATTCTCTGTATCCGTACTATACAGGCGGTCTGGTGGTCACCGTGCCGATGTACACCCCCGCCGGGTCGGGAATGTACTGGACAGATGTTCAGGTTGACCCCAACAAGCGGCAGGCCAGCGGCCAGATCCTGCACGGGCAGGATGAATGGTTTACCTGCGATGTGACCGCCACCGGCGAGGTAACGGTGCGCGCCCTGACCGACTATGTTACCCCTGACGGCGCTGTGACCTACCAGACCATGAAGGAATGGTACGAGCTGGGCGACCAAACCGAGTTTACGGTAAACGGCTGCTACGGCAACTATGTAAAGATGCTCATGACCAGTGTCGGCCAGGATTATGCCCCCTATGTGTTCCTGCTGACCGAGGACGGCAATGTCGAGTACATCGACGTCATCAGCGGCGCACAGTGCGGCACCATGGCCAACGGAGGCCCGCTGTACGGCGTCAACGAGATCGTCAAGTTTGAGATCGGCACCGCTTACGATGCGGATTTCGAGGCCGAGTATACAACGGTGTACGCTGTCTCCCGCAACAATGAAAAATTCAACCTGGTCGAGGCCATGCACAATGCCGACCCGATGGAACTTTCCAGCCTGATCGGCTCGTATGTAAGTGACTACACCGGTACCTGGTTTGAAATTTGCGAGGATCAGCCGAACTTCTACATCGGCGAATACCGAAACGAAAACCGAGAGCCCGCCACATGGGACAGTGGCATCACCTACCTTGGTATGGATCACCGCGGCTGGATCTGCAGCATTTCGCTGTACCGCATGGATCTAGGGCGCGCACAGCGCGAAACCGTGGCCATGATGCCCACCGATTACGGCGGCTTTTACGTAAGGCATATCGGCGGGGAATCCCTGCTGAACCTGCCAAAGGACGAATCCGTTTGGTTTGAAATGACAAACGAATAAAAAAATCTGAAACGATTATCTTGTAAAGGAGGCAGACACTATGGCAACATGTACGCAATGTGGTGCCGAGTTAAAGCCCGGCGCTAAATTCTGCGAGAATTGCGGAGCAAAAGTATCCGCACCGCAGCCCGCTGCACAGCCCGCAGCTGTGCCCCAGCCCCCGGTTCAGCCGACCCAGGCTGCACCGCCGCCCCCACAGCCGCAGGCAAGCGGCGGCAATCCCTATGCAGGCAGCGCACCTGCCGCCCCGCAGCCCCGGACGAACGCAGCGAATCCTTACGCAGGCAATGCGCCCGGCACACCGGCGCAGACCGGCGCAGGCGCACCGCTTTACGCCAGAAACACACCCCCGCCTGCATCCACACCGCCTGACGCTCCCCATGCTGTCACACCGCCCCCACCGGGCGGCACGGTCGGCAACCCTTACGGCAATGTAGCCCCCGGCGGCAAGGCCAAGCGCCCCCGCGCACCGATGACCCCCAAGCGGATGATCCTGATCGCCATCCCGGTGATATTCCTGCTTATGATCATCGTAACAATGATCAGCGGCTCCATCCGCACCGGCAAGCCGAACGCCGGTGACCCGAATCAGGGCACCTGGGAAGCAGCCTACGCCGAGATCGGCGGCTCCGTGACGCAGGTCGAGGATGCCTTCGGCAGCGGGTTCCTGATGGACCTGAATGATAAGGGCAAGTGCGTTGTAACGGTGGACGGCACCAAGTCCTACGGCAAGTGGACGCTGAACGGCGGGGTCTTCCAGCTGGATTGCGGCGGCCTGAGCTGCACCGGCACCCTGCAAGACGAAATCCTGACCCTGAACGATGTGCAGGGACAGGGCGTGACGATCTACTTCGTCAAGTCCGGCAGCACCATGCAGCAGCCTCTGGACGGTGACAGCATGACCCAGGGCACCACCGCAGGCAGCGATACCGATGTGGGCATCTATGTGCTGGAATCCGCCTCCGACAGCGAGTACACCCTCTCCAAGGAGGAGCTTGCCCTCGTTGATATGGAGGACTTCTACATTGAGCTGCGCGCGGACGGCACCGGCGAAACCTACATGGAGGATTTTGTCACCTTCCAATGGAAGGACGGCAGCTTCTACGCGCTGACCGACCCCGATACCCCGGCCATGACCTACACCCGCGAGGGTGACCTGCTGACCATTGAGTTTGACGGTATGACCATGGTCTTTAAGCGCAGCGACACCAAGCCTGAAATCGACCCCGCTTTGCTGGACGGCGGCGAGGACGAATATGACGGCGACGGCTGGATCGACGGCTCGGATGAGCCTGACCCGCCCTACACCTACGATGACGGCAACACCTACGATGATTTGGGCAACACCAACTGGTACGGCTGGTTCCGGATGGAAAACTACAAGAATGTACCGAACCGTGATTACTTTGACACCGACACCTACGATTGCTGGGGCTACATCGGTGAGAGCGATGACGGCAGCCACTACTTTGAGGTTTACCGTGACGGTATGCCCGATGACCCCGTTATCACGATGTGGGTCAACGTATACGATGACCACATTGAGCCTATCCTGGACGGCAGCGACTGGGTGCTTGACCAGAATATAACCGAGAGCGATGCGTATAAGTTCAACCTGTACCCGTATAACGACAATATCTCGCTGTTCATGTATGACTACGAGGGCGCGGACGGCTCGGCCTGTGCAATCAGCTTCTACATGAGGCTGGACGGCACCGAGTGGAACGAGGAGCTGGAGGAGCTGCCGCCCCGCTATGAGGAGTACAAGGCCGCCTTGGCCAACAAATAACGACCTGATTTATCTGTACAAAATGGGGCGGGCCCTGCCCGCCCCTGACATAGGAGGATCATTATGGGACTTATCAGAGCTGCAATGGGCGCTGCTGGCGGCGTTATGGCCGACCAGTGGAAGGAATACTTTTATTGTGAAGCCATGCCGGCTGACCTGTTGGCTACCCGCGGCTGGAAACGCCAGAGCGGACGCAGCGCCAACACAAAGGGCAGCGACAACATTATCTCCAACGGCTCGATCGTGGCGGTGGCGGACGGTCAGTGCGCCATGATCGTGGAGCAGGGCAAGGTCGTAGATATGTGCGCCGAGCCGGGTGAGTACACCTACGACACCGGCAGCGCGCCGACACTGTTCAGCGGCGACTTGTCCGAGTCCATCGGCGCGGTGTTCCAGAACATCGGCAAGCGCTTTACCTTCGGCGGCGAGGCCCCGATGGATCAGCGCATCTACTACTTCAACACCAAGGAGCTGGTGGGCAACAAGTACGGCACCCCCAGCCCGGTTCCCTTCCGCGTGGTCGACCAGCGCGCCGGCATCGACATCGACATTGCCATCCGCTGCTTTGGCGAGTACAGCTACCGCATCACCAACCCCATTTTGTTCTACACCAATGTCTGCGGCAACGTCGAGGAAGGCTACACCCGCGACGAAATTGACGGCCAGCTGAAATCCGAGCTGATGACCGCCCTGCAGCCCGCCTTTGCCAAGATCAGCGATATGGGCATCCGCTATTCCGCACTGCCCGGCCATACGATGGAGCTTGCCGAGGCCCTCAACGATGTGCTCTCTGCCAAGTGGGGCAAGCTGCGCGGCATTGAGATCGTATCCTTCGGTGTTTCCAGCGTGAAGGCCAGCGAGGAAGACGAGCAGATGCTCAAGGAGATGCAGCGCAACGCCGCCTTTATGGACCCGACCCGCGCCGCTGCGCATCTTGTTGGCGCACAGGCCAGTGCTATGCAGACCGCAGCCGGCAATCAGGGCGCAGGCCCCGCCATGGCCTTTATGGGCATGAATATGGCCGGTGCGGCGGGCGGCATGAACGCCCAGAACCTGTACCAGATGGGTGCCCAGCAGCAGGCCGCCGCACAGCCCGCCCCGGCCCCGGCAGCCGCTCCCGCAGGCTGGACCTGTAGCTGCGGCCAGACCGGCAACACCGGCAAATTCTGTGCCAACTGCGGCAGCCCCAAGCCTGCCCCGGCACCCGCAGCCGACAGCTGGGTATGCAGCTGCGGCACCTCCAACACCGGTAAGTTCTGCTGCAACTGCGGCAGCCCCAAGCCAGCACCGGCCCCCGCCAAGTGCAGCCAGTGTGGTTGGACCCCGGTTGACCCGGCCCATCCGCCCAAGTTCTGCCCGGAGTGCGGTAAGCCCTTTGGCCAGTGATGCGCAAAAAAAGTGCTGCGGTGCTTTGCGCCGCAGCCGCTTTTCTGACAATGTCCGGCTGTAAAAAAGCACCGCCCGGCACACTGACCGGTATCAGCATCAGTTATTCCGGGATGTGCTATGACGACACCTATGGGTTCAGCATAAGAAACGACCCGGCTGACGGCTGCCTTTTCAGCTGTAATTACAAGGATGATGAATGGGTGGAGCTGGAAAATATCCCTGTTGAGGACACCCATTGGCAAGAAGCCCTGGCTCTGGCAGAAAAGCTGGGGCTGGAAAGCCTGCCAGACGAAAAGAAAAATTCTCCCGGCTTATTCATCACCGATGAAACGTTAGATAGCGTTTGCCTGATTTACAAGGCCCCGGATGACGAGATCATCTACCGTTATCTGGATGCCGATGGCAATACGCGCAGCACCCTGCGTGATTTTTTTGAAGATCTGGCAGGGCAGCTGCAAACCGAAGGAAAGAGAGGTGACGCATAATGGCAACGCAGCTTACCAACTACCAATGCCCTGCCTGTACCGGTCCGCTTCACTTTGACGGTGCCAGCGGAAAGCTGGTGTGTGACTTCTGCGGCAGCAGCTACGATACTGCTGAGATCGAAGCGCTCTATGCTGAAAAAGAAGCCGCTGCCGAAACCGCGGCACAGAATAAACAAGCACCGCCGCCAGACTCCGTCTGGAGCGAAAACGAGGCCGCCGGACTGCGCAGCTATTCCTGCCCGTCCTGCGGCGCAGAGCTGATCTGTGACGAGACGACCGCCGCGACAAGCTGCCCGTACTGCGGCAATCCAACGGTCATCGCGGGGCAGTTCAGCGGCATGCAGCGGCCTGAGCTTGTCCTGCCGTTTGTGCTGGATAAGAACGCCGCCAAGGCCGCACTGAAAAAATACTATCGCGGGAAGAGATTCCTGCCCAATGCCTTCTCTTCGCAGAATCATATCGAGGAGATCAAGGGCGTGTATGTCCCGTTCTGGCTGTTCGATGCCAACGCCTCCGGTTCGGGCCAATATGAAGCCACGACCAGCTCCAGGCACCGCAACGGCGATTATGTCATCACCACGACCCGCCACTACGATGTCCGCCGCGCGGGTACCACGCATTTCATGGGCGTGCCGGTGGACGGCTCGACCAAGATGCCCAACGGGCATATGGACGCCATTGAGCCTTATGACTACCGCGCCTTCCAGCCCTTCTCGACCGCGTACCTGCCGGGCTATATGGCAGACAAATACGACGAGGACGCCGACACCTGCCAGGCCCGCGCCCACAGCCGGATGCAGAATTCGGTCAGCAGCGAGCTTTCGGCCAGCATTACCGGCTACAGCAGCGTAAGCACCCTGAGCGAGAATATCAGCATTGATTACACCGCCAAGCACTACGCGCTGCTGCCGGTCTGGATGCTGCACACCAAGTGGCAGGGCAAGGATTATCTGTTCGCCATGAACGGGCAGACCGGCAAGCTGGTCGGCGATCTGCCGGTTGATAATCGAAAGGTGGCCGCCTGGTTTGCAGGCATCAGTGTTCCGCTGATGATCCTGCTTGCCATCCTGCTTTGAAAGGGGGAAACAGAGTATGAAAAAGAAACTGTTTTCTCTGCTTACGGCACTGGTGCTGTGCTTGCTCTGCGCCGTACCGGCGTTTGCCGAAATGCCGCTGGTGATGGACACCTACGAGCTGTTCAAACCCGAAGCGACCGCTGAATTGGAACAAAAGGCGCAGGACGCCAGTGCCGGACACGGTGTCAACGTCTACCTGCTGACGGTGTCTGACATCGGCGGGCAGAACGTGCGCGAGTTTGCCAAGGATTGGTACCGCGACTATGACCTTGGCTACGGCGAGGGCAAAAGCGGTATCCTGTTCCTGATTGCGCTGGATTCCCGCGATTATGTTACCATCACCTACGGCGGCGGCGTGACCGCCTTTACCGACTACCGCATCGCACAGATCGAAGATAAGATCGTGCCGATGCTCTCGGACGGAACGTATTACAAGGCCTCCGACACCTACATAGAAATGTGCGCTGACACGCTTGATTTCTATGCCGAAAAGGGTGCACCGCTGGACAGCGGCAACGACCCCGCCAAGGGTTGGATCAAGTGGGTGTTTGTGTTTGTCATTCCGCTGGCTGTAGCGTGTATTGTCTGCGGCATCTTCTATGCGCAGATGAAGACCGCCAACGAGCAGACCCATGCCAACGCCTACATGCCCGCCGAGGGCTTGGCGCTGTCCGTGGTGGAGGACACCTACACCCACACCACCGAGACCGAAAAGTACGACCCCGTCAAGAACGACAGCTCGAGCAGCTCGAGCGGCTCGAGTACCGACAGCGACGGTTTCGGCGGCAGTTCCGGCGGAAAATTCTAAGAGTAT
>ERZ773149.2693-NODE-2693-length-12185-cov-3.220280_pt1 | contig 12185 bp, 10 predicted proteins | sample MGYA00511081_ERZ773149 | MGnify/ENA primary metagenome ERZ773149 (study PRJEB29015, sample SAMEA2737846) | human gut metagenome | biome: human gut; feature: human-associated habitat; material: faeces | place: China | collected 2012 ...
AAAATATCATGGTATTGATACGGGAGATTATGCCGTACAGGTACGACACGTTATGTCGTGCCAAAGGGGAGTTGATTGAAAAAATAGTGGGGTAACTGCAGTTATCTAATACTCTGAAATATAAGTTAATTGATTAACTCTAAGGCAAGGTCATCATCACAGAAACGACACAACCTGTCGCGTTGCGCATTGTAAGAAAGAAGGTATCTGATGCTTACGAAAATGATTTAGTTCTGAAAATAGTTGCAAATGAATCAATACATTCTTATTTTTTACAAAAAGTTGGAATGCATAAGTCAATTGACCATTATCAATGACAAATCCTACTAGCGCACTTCGTTGATTAAATATAGATTTAGGTATCCAATCTATTCACACATAACGATTTGCTCCGCTGAACTAACCGAGCATCACTGCAAAAAAATATACCACGCCGTCAACCAAGAAAAGTACTCACCCGTATAAAGTATCAAGTAAATCAATGCGATGTAGAATAAACACCGGCCCTTAATGTGATAGGAATCATATTCCTTCAGCCCTGCATTCCGGCATAATCATATCGGGAGGTTAGACTGCTCACGCCATATCCCTTTTTAGGGGATATCTATGAATACCGTTTCAATCCACTAATACATAAGGTAATAAATGGACGTAGAGAAAATTCAGTCAGATATAGATGCTCTTTTGACATACATGAACGATGACATGGAGAATCTTGGTGAAACAATAAAAACCGTTACATTTGGATTCGAAACAGGCCAGAACGACCGCATTGCTATAGACGAGTTGCTTCACTGGCGGGAAGAGTATTTGTTCAAAATCATCAATATTTGCCATTCCCGCTCTCTATTACGTAAGGACTTTGGAGATTTTGAGCATGTATCCTTGACAGAAGAGGGTCAGAGTCGTGCTATATCAATCAAACACGGAAAAAATCGCTCTTACGAGTTAGGGGCCAGCATGCAAATCGCAACGTTAAATGTTCATGGGCCTGCACAGGTTGGTAACGGTAATACGCAAAACATTCACAATGTATTTAATCAATTACTTCAGCAGATCGAGAAATCTTCCGCTTCTGATGAAGAAAAACAGGAAGCCAAAAAACGCCTGGCGAAATTTTTGGAACATCCTTTGGTTGGTTCTATTGTCGGCGGTCTTGCTGGTTCCCTTCCTGGTCTAATGGGATGATGGAAGATCTTAAAAAAACGATCCGACTGCGCTGTGTATTCTGCCGTTCGGAACAGTTCGCCTTACCTTACGAGGGTTACTCCCCCCCAAGTCATAGCTTTGTCGTTTGTGCCAACTGCGGGAGGGAAAACGACGTCACATCTCTGCTCATCGTTGCTAAATCGAAAGGGATGGAAATAGCTGAAGAGTATGCTGATGAACTAGTTGAACAGATGACGAAAGATCTGTTTAAAAATTTTAAAAACAGTAAATTCATAAAGATAAAGTAACTGTTACAAAAGTTACATGGAGGACATATGTCAAGGACTAAAGTACTTTTTGCTTATTGCCATGAGCTAGATCGGTGTTTATCGATTGATGAAGCAAGAACAGAATTCTTTTCAAAAAAACCGCAAGACAGACAACGATTCACTTTCTCCTGCAGCGATCGCAACTGCAATGTCACCATTAGTGGTGTTAATTACCATGTCAAAGCGGAAGATGGTGAAAAATTCAAAGTTGCACATTTTCGTTCTCCACATCCCCATAATCTGGAATGTGAATGGATGCAGTTTTCTGAGGAAGCTAACCAGCCCCGTCAGGCTAGTGAAACAGAGGCTGACTACACAGAAAGAAAGGCAAGGCAGAAGCTAAATGATTTTATCAATTGCTTCGATCCTTGTACTGATGAGACAGATTCTGGGCAAAAAAAAACTGGACAACTTACATCACTTTCGCAGGTAAACCATCTCGTCAAAGACAATGATTTGTCTAACGATAAATCCCACAAGTGGAGCCGTTATACACGAACTAACCAGCTACAGCGCCTAGTAGACACCTGGCAGGAAGCCAGGAAAACTCTTACATACGACGAGTTCAGAACATTAAAACTAAGAGTCACAAACTACGGAAAGGTTTATTTCCATGAATACATAACGCATATTCAGAAAGGGCTAAAAAACCAATATGAAGGCGTCATTTTCGGCGGTGGTTCTTTGGTTAAACGTTATGGTCGTGGCTTTCTCATTCACTTTTTCGATAAACATAACGATAAACCAATTCGTCTGTATATCGATAAGAACCTTATGGAGAAAGGGCGATTCAGTCATTATATTGATGAAATATTATCAACAGAGAATGTGAGATATTTTCGTGTCTTTTTGTTAAACCCAGAAGTTTCCGAAAAAAAAGACCGAACTGGCAAGCCAGTTATCAACCTTGAGATATCAAGCCTGCGACAATTGGCGATTTACTACGAACTCAACTCTTCTGAAGATAATGATTTTGTTTGACAGTAGCATGCTAAATTTATAAAAAGGAGAAGTATTTATGGTCCCTGGATATGTATACATATTAATCAACACAAGCATGCCTGGTTTAATTAAAATAGGTCGAACGCTACGCGACTCACGCATGCGTGCGCGTGAACTCTTCTCCACCGGAGTGCCAACACCGTTTCAAGTTGCTTTTGAGCTGTTCGCTGAACAACATGAAGCTCTCGAGGCTACGGTACATAATGAATTGAATGATTTTCGAGCTAATGTGGCACGCGAGTTTTTCCGCTACCCACTCGACAAGGCCGTTGCATTACTAATTCAGCTGCCCCCTCCAAAACGCCACTGAACAGTATGTGGCCGAAGATATAACACAACGGCTTAGAGAAAAATATCCTTTATATATACGTCCAGAAATTGTAGCGGTGAGGATTGTTCAAATGCCCGGAGGTGTCTGGCTAGAGATAACGACTGAGAAAAAAATCGCTAGATACCTCGTAGATCAGATAATCCAACGAACAGATCTAGCATTCATTGTTGACACAGACGAGGCATTCTTTCGGTCAGAAGATGATGTCCGTTTAAATGCGAATAAACTGGTAAATGATTACGATATTTACTCTATCGTCATGACTACGGACCTCTTTCATGATTACGCCTGCCAACAAATAACACGCGCGCATCATGCCCAGAGAAATTTCGTCTGATGCAACAGGCGTAACGATACCCCAAATTCGTTACTCACAGTAATCCATGTCCAGTTTGGGTGTAAATATCACGCATAATCGTGCCATTCATATTTAGAGATCATCCGGCATAATCAATCTGCCAACGAAGGAGATCGCTACGCGTAAAGCCCGTTTTACTGAGCATCAGATCATCGCTGTGATTAAGTCAGTTGAAGCCGGACGAACCGTTAAAGATGTCTGCCGGGAGGCCGGTATCTCTGAAGCCACCTACTACAACTGGAAGTCCAGATACGGCGGCATGGAAACTTCTGATATTAAAATCTTGAGGACGAAAACCGCCGTCTCAAACAGATGTTTGCTGACCTGAGTCTGGAGAGCCGGGCGCTGAAAGACGTTATTGAAAAAAAGCTTTAAAACCAGCCTTTAAGCGTGAGCTGGTCACTCATCTGATAACGACATTTGGACTCAGTATCCGTCAGGCCTGCCGGAGTCTGAACCTGAGCAGAACGGTTTACCATTACCGTCCGGATACCACGCGTGACGAACCTGTTATTGTCGCGTTGCAGGCAGTGGCAGAGCGATACCCACGATACGGTTTTCCAAAACTTTTCCAGGTTTTGCGGCGGCAAGGATACCCGTGGAATCACAAAAGGATCCATCGTATTTATTGTCTGCTGAAGCTGAATTTTCGTCGTAAAGGCAAACAGCGGTTGCCGGTGCGTAATCCCTCGCCACTGGCCACACCGGAAGCGCTGAACCAGAGCTGGTCTGTCGACTTTATGCATGATGCCATGGTCTGTGGACGTCGTTTTCGCACGTTCAATGCCGTTGATGACTTTAACCGTGAGGCGTTATCGATTGAAATCGATCTGAATCTGCCATCTCTGCGGGTGGTCCGTGTACTTGACAGGATCGCGGCAAACCGCGCTTATCCGGTCATGCTGCGCATGGATAATGGTCCGGAATTTATCTCACTTGCACTGGCTGAATGGGCAGAGCAACATGCAGTAAAACTGGAGTTTATCCAGCCGGGTAAGCCGACACAGAACGCTTTTATTGAGCGCTTTAACCGAACATACCGTACAGAAATACTCGATTTTTATCTGTTCAGAACGCTGAATGAAGTACGGGAAATTACGGAGAAATGGTAATCAGAATATAACTGTGAACGCCCGCATGAATCACTGAACAATATGACACCGGAGGAATACCGACTTCACAATTATTTGGCCGGGATCTCAAAAAATGCATGGAACTAAAACGGGTCTATTTACAGGGCCATCAGTTAGAAAATGTGGCGTACAACGATAAACAGTTTGGTTGCATAAAAAAACGTAAGAGTTGGTTATCATTCTTTCAACGTAAGGGAATTACAGTAGCGGTAGGAAAAACTGATAGGTTATTTTACATTGAATTCAAAAAACTGTTTATTTAAGCCGTTAGCGATAAGTTTCATTGTAATTTAGCCGGAAAATGTTCCATTGGGAAAACTGAATTGAGACTAATATTATATTAGATGAGAATATTTCTGATGTAAATATACCGAGGAATGGAGGCATCCCTCGGTATATGTTAATTCACACCCAGCGCCTTATAAACCGCATCAACCGGGTCTGAGTAAAAACTCACCTGAAACTTGGTAAATAACTCTGCCGGAACCGTTGGAATATCCATAGCCGAGGACATCGGCAACAGAACCCGTTTTGCACCGCTGTCGAAGGCGAGCTGTAAACTGGCGGCAAGATCCTGCACCGGGTTAATTACCCCACCAAGCGTCATACTGCCCAACACCACCACCTGTTCCTGCACCGGTTTTGCCAGCAATATCGAACATAAAGCGATAAGCGCAGCAAGACTGGTTGCGGTGCTAGGGCCAGTATTATGCAGTTCAACGACATGAAGGTGATATTCATGATCAGAGAATTTCGCTGCCGCGCTTACCCGATTCAAATTGCCTTTGAAGTAATCGAAACCGACGCGGATAGCTTCTTTCGCGGAGGTATTTGAACCCAGACCCGATACACTATGCTTACCATTACCGGCAGTCATCTGCGTTTCAAAACGATACAGCCCGGTCATACCGCTTTCTGCCTGAGTGACTAAATGCACAACGCCCGGCTTTGGCATTCCGGCAGGAATTAGTTCGCTGCCGCCTTGTTCCGGTACGCTTACAAAAAACTCTTCCAGCGTTTCGTTATCGATGTAGCTAAAGTTCACATCGAAGAACTCCAGACCGCCCAGTTTTTTAAGTTGCTCTTTCACGCGGCGACGAACTTCCATCGCATAGGTCAGGCAGACTCGCACATCTTCTTTGCTGTACGCGCCATCGGGATGCATGAGTTTTAACAACCCCGACACTGTACGTCGAACAGCAATCACGTCACGCTGATTGAGGTTATTTCCCAGCTTGAAGAATTTATCAATTGCATCGGAGAAGCTACGTTTACGCATCTCGCGCATGTATTCAGCGAGATAATCCGTAATCAAACCATAGCGATTGGTGAAAAATTCCGGGCGCATCTTAGGAATTTCCCAACCAGGAATATAGGCATGGAAGCGGTCAAAAAATGCAGTATCAATCATCGCATCCGGGAACGGTGCTAGCAGATGGCTGGTTTTGACCAGTGTATCTACGCTCTGATTGATGTTGCCAACAAACACCATGGAGGCTTTGCCTTCAATGGAGTCCCGACCACGAGAGAATGAGCCTGATGCCATGTAATCCTTCATGATCTGCACGCCATCTTTGTCTTTGAAGGTGATCCCTGCCACTTCATCAAACGCGACGACGTCCCACATTCCCACAAGACCAATCTGCCGGCTGGCCATGTTGTAAAACAAGTTCGCCACCGTGGTTTGCCCGCCAGATACCAGCAGGGAGTTAGGAGAGCACTCTTTATAAACATGACTCTTACCTGTACCACGTGGACCAAGCTCGCAGACGTTATAGTTGTTTTCCACAAAGGGAATCATGCGAGTAATCAGATGCCACTTGGTACGCTGCTCAATATTTGCAGGTTCCATCCCGACCGAACGTAACAGCACATCAATCCACTGGTCGCGATCAAACTGCTTGCGGGCTTCAAATACCTCGTCCATATCCATATTTGGCATCTGGATCGGCTTCAGTGTGAACAGCGAGAAAGGAGACGTTTTTTGCCCCTCTTCATAAAAGTAGTTCACGGTGATCATGCACCAGATGCCACCAGTCAGCAGTTTCTCGTTGTCTTTCACCATCTGCGACGGCACCAGGGCATCTTTAATGCCAAGGTTAGAGAGCTGGGCTTCGTAAACATCTTTCTTCTGATTTAGCTTTACCGTGACCTTATCGATAATCTTGTAAGAACCACGCTCACGAATTAGTGATTTCACTTTTTCTGCTTCATCCGGGCGGACGTAGTTATCAGAAAGAATACGCTTAACCGACTGTAGCCCCTGCTCGACAACCTCATCGTCATCGGAGGCACAGTACATACCGAGTAGATATTCCAGTACGTAAACCGGAACATTCGCCCCTTCTTTAAGTTGCTTAGTCAGATCCTTACGCACCACGCGACCGCGAAAGTGCTGATTCAACAATGAATCCAGGTCCTGAGCCAACACAGAGGCCGTTTCCATGTTACTGGCTGAGTTATCCTGCTGTTGCATAACGCCTCACTTAAAAGAAGTCATCCTGAAATGCCAGGTCGATCGTGATCGGGTAGCGACCATACTCTGTTGCGCTGTCCGCATTCTCCAGGATAAGAACATACTTGTTTTTACGATTGAATGCCGTCCCCATGAGTTTCATGGTTACATCGCGGGTGCGTTTACCCATATCTTCGTTATCACTGTCGAAGCATACTGTTTCCGTGCCGGAGACGACCTGGTTGTTTTCATCGACGATAAAGATATTCAGCGTGCGCGGCTCATTTAAATCATTCACTGCCGAAGTCTGAATAAAACCAATTTTATCAATGCTGTTAACCAGTTTGATCACCTGATCCCGCGCAACGACGGACACGGGCTGCCGCTGGGGTTGCTTCTCAGCCGCTTTCTTTTCAAGCGCGCGAATCTTCAACACAGGAACACACACTTCCTGCAGCATGGCTCCGCCATGAACGAAACGAGCCCCCCCTATGAAGTGGAAACGCTGTACTCCTTTGGGTAACAGGAATTCACTTTCATCGCTTGCGCCTGCAGTATCAGCCAGTTTGCCGTGCCAGCAAAATTCACTTTCAGGCAGTTGATGACCTACAATAAAACGCTTATTCGCTTCAATCGTGTCTTTGGCTTTACTTTCCAGCTTCGTTTTATCCTGCTCCACCAGCGCTTGTTGTTGGAACAGGAACCCGTGATCGGCGGTAACAAAAATTCGGCTGGCATTAAATCGGCTACGAAGGCGTGAAACCAGATCTTTTAGCTCAGTGATTGCACTTCGGCAGGCCTCAAACGTTTTATCTTCCGTTGCAGCCTTATCACCCATGGCATCTATAGTGTCGTGCCAGATATAAACTACGGAAGCGTTGCGGATTTGCTCGTTCACTTCCTGGTTATTGGCGTTCTGCAAGTCCTTTGCTTTCAGCGCTACACCATTCACCTTCGCAAGAATAGCGGCTCTTTTTTCAAACCCGGAAGTGGACATCCCATCGGCGTATACTACACCAGAATTATCAGGAAGATAGCTCAACGACTCATGAGGCAACAGTGCGGCCATACCCAGTTGGGTATAGCTTGGGAGCACTCCGGTCTGGGAGCGCAGCTCTGCACTGAAGTGCTTCTCATAGTTGATATGCCTGCCCAGCTCTTCCGCCACTTCGTAGCGCAATGCATCCGAGATCACGACAAAAACACGTTTGACCTGCGAGGTGTCAAACTGACGTTTAACATTCTCTTTATAGAAATTGCGCTGCAGGGGTATGCCGCTAAACTGCCAGGCCTGCATACGGTTTTCCGCTTCCAGCAGTTTGTTCCAGCCGCGACTTAGTTCAGTCAGATACCAATTGCTGTATAACTCTTCGATGAATTTATCCAGTTCATGCAGGATCATCGCCCCTTTGCTGTGCACTGGTGCAGCATATTCATTGAACAAACGATAGGTCTGATCGAAGCGATAAATTTCGTCACAATAGGCCTTCCAGAACGCACCTGTATCGGGGAAATTAAACCCGTCGGTGTAACGGTTACGCAAATTCAGCAAGCGTTCTGCCTGACGAATAGCATTCCAGATAGAAAGATACTCTGGGCGGGTTTGGCTCCAGTATTTCGCACTGCGCTCTGAAACCAACGCTTTAAACGCATCTCTGTCCAGAGTGGTGCTCTCTTCCTGCAACTGTGTCACCAGACCACGGATAATAAGTTGCTCAATAGCCTCGAAGGTTTCACATTTTGCCAGTGTATATGGTGAGCTGTAGTTGTAGTGTTCTTTTGGCTGGAGCGTCTGCTGCAAATCCTCTGCACAGTAATCGTATTCTACTTTATAGCGACGATCGTTGCGCCACGCCCCCATAAAGGCCAGTGACGAGGCCCGACCAGCCGCGGTAGCCAGCACATTTTTACTCAACCAGTCACGATGTGCTTCATCACCCTGCGCCCAGAGATCGGTACAGAACAGTTTCAGAAGCAGATTTTCCATTGAAGGAGATTCAGACTGGTATCCCAACTCAAGGCGAAGAATTTCCCAAAGTACCTCATCCAGGCCAAGCTTCGTCAGTACGGCGAAAGTGTTCTCGAGTGCGCTATCATCTTGCTGCCGTGCTGCGACAAACTGCTGAACCAAAGCAAATAGTATTTCTTTGGTTTCGAAGGTACTGGCCCCGACCACCACCGCCAGCATTTTCTTATCGAGAGAGTTTTCCGTTTCGCGCTCGGTGACCCATCCCTTCAGGATCTGAGTTCGCTTAACGGTAAAGAAGGCTTTGCGAAGCTGAATATGTTCGCGTAAACCGAGTTGCGGGATACCCAGAGAATTCAGGGTGATCGCCGCATAATCAGCGTGGAATTCGGTACTATAGAGGCGGATATCCAGCAACCAGTCCTGCTCGCGAGCAGGAACCTCACAGGTGAAATAGAGTAAAAATTTCTGCTCAGGCTCGTCGATTTCGAGTCGTTTTTTTGTTGCGAGCACAGAAACGCCACGCATATCCAGCAGCGTGACATTGTCGAGATCCAGCTCATTAATTGAATCAGTGAAGCGTTGTTCCGGGTCGTGCCAGAAGACGATACGGTTGTCGGTAAACTTCTGACGAAGCCCTGATTCCAGTTCTTTAAATTGCATTATTGATTCTCAAACCATTCGACCAGTTCATGAGCGCTAGGGCAAGCAGGGTGTCTGGCAGAACTCTGAATATCAAAACCGTGATGCGTTACCATTCTCCTGGCAAATGCGGTTTTAGAACTTCCCGGTCCCTGTTTTCCTAGCTCGCGTGAAATTACTTTTAAACGATCCCATGGCATTTCAGTTGTAGCTTCAGGTAACTCTTCATTAAATGTGTCTACTTTAAGCCATTTTTTCATTGCCTCTGAATCGGCAAGAAACCAAGCCTCAACTGCTTTGACTGCGATAAACGAGATGTCGACATCTTGATGGGCAATTCGGGCCCGTACATCAGCAACAGATGCCGCATCTTCCAGATCGGTCAGAATACAGATCCGTTCAGCGCCTACATTTCTGAGCCTTGCAACGAAATTATCAACATACTTCGGTAACAGGTTACCACCACCTTTGGCATCAATAACGGGAGTTACCAATTCAAAATTATTCGTGCGCAGAAATGCAATGAACGCTGGTGAATTCACGATGATTGACTCAGTATCACCTTCAACGATAAAACCTATTTTTACCATGGCAAACCGCCATCAAACATATTCATCAGCCACGCGGTATCCAGTGGGATTTCCTTTTTATCAACCCCTGCATCTGAAGCATGTTTTAGTTGGGTTTTCCCCTCTTGCTTGCTGACAAACCACAGCTCTTTCGGCTCTAGATTTCTGATTACCGACTCGCTATGTGTGGTAATGATAATGGGATGATCCAGCGAGGCGTTTTCACGCATCAACTGCACCAGCTCACCGATGGCTTTAGGGTGGATGCCTCGCTCTGGCTCTTCAATGATGGTCATTCCAGTATGCTTCGCTCGACTCAGGATTGCAGTCATAATGCACAAGGTATAAATCGTGCCATCCGAGATAAGATGTGCTGGAAAGCGCGCTTTAGTTCCATGCTCTTTGAAAGTAAGTATCGTTGAGCCATCCAGCTTTTGTTTTTCAGTTGCTATCCCTTCCATACCAGGAACAATCAACTCCATCCATTCCAGAATCTGGTCTGTGAAGTTGCTATTGGACTCCAGTTCAGCAAGTACAGAGGCAATATTCGTACCGTATCTATCCAGAAAGGTGGCATCCGTCGTGGCACTATCTGATTTTTTCGCCTGTAACGGGTCGATACGGAATACGCTGATATTTGTTAAAAAATGATAGAGTTCACTTTTGCCAAGCAACATCAACGCGGTCATGTCCTGAGAGTAGCCAGGAAGAGAAGTGGTTGATGATTTTTCATTCTCCCCCAAGCGAACGGAGAGTTTGTCCGCTTGTTTACGCTCGATGAACAGCTCACCATCAATCTCCAGTCGTTCTGAGATGGCTGGTTTTGCATCCATTTTTTTAATCGCCAGATCGTAGACAAATTGTTTCTTGTTCAGCGTAATCGCAAGATGAATTGACGCCGTGGTCCGCTTCTCTTTACGCAGTTTGTAGCAATGGATCTGCTGAAAACCACCAAAATCGCGAATTGCCTGAGTGGCGCCTGTTTTAACTACTGCACCAAAAAAAGCCAATGCATCGGTAATGTTACTTTTGCCCGCACCATTGGCTCCAGCAAAGGTGATAAACGGTGGGCTTTCCACAAGGGAAAGCTCCGCGATGCTCTTGTAGCCTTTAATAATCAGGGGATGTTGATCCATTATGCCTCCTGTGGCGCACTGCCGGTGATCGCCTTGACATCCGCCAGCAGATCGCCAAATTTGCCGTAGTTAACCTTAACGCCGTCATGCATATCAGCATAGTGACGTAAGCGATCGTCAAAATTGCGTAGCTCGTTGAACTTTTTGGTCAACCCATCCAGTTCTTTTTTCAGACGCGTGGTGGCGGCACCCGATTCAGCATTCTTAAGCTGATCGTTAACCAAATCGATATTTCCCTGATAGCGCGCCAGCAGCGGAACCACATATTCGGTACGCATACGCGACAGCGTACCTTCATTATAACGGTGCAGATAAACAAGGCACTCAAACGCTTTCTCTTTACCGGAGCTGAACAGCCAGTAAATTGGGCGCTTCTTGTACATCTTCATATGATCTTTCCAGAAATGGGTGGAAAGATAACGCCGGATAGTATCGAGTGAAGATTCACCTTTTTTCGGCTTGATAGCGTACAAACAGAGACTTTCGGCGATGAAATCGAGGTTTTCCTGTAGGTATTCTGCGCCCCAGACGGTGCGAACGAACTCTTTAACGCGGGAGGTAACATCGTCATCGAACCAGTCAGAATCCATTAATGGCAGGATACCGTCTTCATCGGCAGGGAAGGTTTTGTAGGCACCTTCGGCGGCAAGCTCTGCAAAACCTTTGTTGCCTTCATGGGCGTAGACCAGGCCTTCACGATCGAGAGAGTAGCGGCCCATCATGCAGCCAATAGCAAATGAAATAAGCTCTATAAGAGTATCATTACGAAATAACCGTTCTAGCTCCTGTATATCCTTATTGCCCCCATAGCGATAACTTGGGTTACAGGTTAAGGTTATTTCGCTAAGAGGGACATCCGGCTCTAACTCATCATGAAGGTTATAGGATTCAATAAACAATTTATTATTTGACTCCTCCAAAAACTTCATTTCCTGTACGGACTTTGCCCAGCAATTGATTAATTGATGATATTTTTCACTGAGAGTGCCGAGTGATATATTAAATTGTACAAATGGAGAAGTTAAAAAATCCCATGATGTTTCAAAGCTATCCCAATCATTTTTAGAAATGTCAACTAACGCAGATACCATTTCATTAACAGTATTTAGATCAAT
>ERZ773149.2708-NODE-2708-length-12110-cov-6.910908_pt1 | contig 12110 bp, 6 predicted proteins | sample MGYA00511081_ERZ773149 | MGnify/ENA primary metagenome ERZ773149 (study PRJEB29015, sample SAMEA2737846) | human gut metagenome | biome: human gut; feature: human-associated habitat; material: faeces | place: China | collected 2012 ...
ATGAAATTCGCCTGCAGTGTCTGCGCCAGGCGCAGAGCTCCGGCAATATGGACAAAATGATGGCGATGGTCGACCGCTGCCTGTCCGAGTACGACCAGAACGGCTGGACGGTGCCGCATCTGCACAATAACGCTGATATCAACATGTTGGATAAGCTGCTGAAGTAATTCGCAGCGGGAGGTCATAATGCAATTAGATGAACAACGCCTGCGTTTTCGCGATGCCATGGCCAGCCTGTCGGCTGCGGTTAACGTTGTCACCACCGCAGGCGAAGCCGGCCGCTGCGGCATTACCGCCACGGCGGTATGCTCGGTGACGGATACGCCGCCATCGGTGATGGTTTGTATCAACGCCAACAGCGCGATGAACCCGGTGTTTCAGGGCAACGGCAAGTTGTGCATCAACGTGCTGAACCACGAACAGGAAATCATGGCCCGTCATTTCGCCGGGATGACCGGGGTGACGATGGAAGAGCGGTTTGCCCTCAGCGGCTGGCAGCAGGGCGCGCTCGGGCAGCCGGTGCTGAAGGGCTCGCTGGCCAGCCTCGAAGGCGAAATTAGCCAGGTGCAAACCATTGGTACCCACCTGGTGTATCTGGTGGAGATCCGCAATATTACCCTGAGCCCGCAAGGGCACGGCCTGATTTACTTTAAACGCCGTTTCCACCCGGTGATGATGGAAATGGAAGTGGCGGTGTAATGGCCTCGCCTGCCTCTCCCCGGATAACGGGGAGGGGCTACACAGATTCGCGTTAGCCTTCCTGCCGGGCAAACTGTGTCAGCGCCGCGCCGCCTTCTGGTACTTTCCGCCCGTACCGCCGTCGCCGTCCGGCTCCCCTGCGCGCTGATTTGCTCCTCGCTCGGATGAGGATTGCCTCCCGCTACCTATTACGATTTTTCTTGTAGCCTTGGTAATAAATCCACCAACAGCCAATTGCTCCGATAAGACCTCCGACAATACTTCCCTTTAGGATTTTCATGAAATCAATTGCATATAAATAAAAAGGTTGACCGAAAATCAAAAATAAAACAATTTCTATCAAAAAATGAGTTATAACAACACCTACGAAGACACAAACAGGAAAGGAAATAATCAAGTAAATGAATATCAAGAACCATTTTGAGGTTGAGATTTTCATTTCTTACCCCCTAAATTTTTACCTGCCTGATCATTACTATATTCTGTTATTATTGAGCTTGTTATATTACCAGCAACTCTTGGTATTGGATCTAATGACAATGGCTTCGATATCCCCATTCCGACATCAGTCCACAGCCAATCTTTCCATGGCTTCATCGGGTTGTAAATTTTATCCACAGGCAGCTCAATGAGTTTTCCTGCACCATAACCCACTCCAGAGGCCAAACCATTAATTAAGCCACCTGTAAAAGGATTATCCCCTTTCAGATAGCTGGATGTTGCACCACCTGCCGCATTCCAGCTCATTGTTCTCTTTAATCCTGTATTTCTGGTAAAAGCTCCAACATACGTCGCAATGAGCACATCCGTTGGATTAACTTCTCCATTAATAAGATACTGGATACCAGCATTTGCCGTTCCGCCTATCGCGCCAGTAACCTGCATTCCCCCCGGCAGGTAGATTAGCCCCGCTGAAGCCAAGGCACCTGCATAAGCTTTATTCTCAGCAATTCCTCGCTGGCAAGCTTCACCAGACGGGTTATCTGCGCATGAGAGAACATCTGCGCCATGCTCTCTGGCTTTCTCACCCTGGCTCCATTCGTTCCCACCCATCAGGTTATTCTCCACAACAACTCGTACATATTGTGGTTATTTTCTACGTTGAGAAGAAAAATGATTCATCAGCCAGGTACCAACCCCGCCAATAACACCACCTGTGATGCCTACCTTAAAACTAACATACAACAGCTCCTTATACGGTATATTCTCATTTCCTGAATTCATTTCGTTTACTAAAAAAATAGCCAACTGTCCCAAAAAAGAAACAGTAGAAACAATAATAGCGCCCATTATAACTACATATGCAAGGATGAATAATTCTCGCTTCATTTTATTAAACCTTTTTTTGTGATAGCGTCTTCAACCTTTGGTCCACCCTGAGAGGTTGCTTCCGAAGCAGCAGAGCCAGATATTGCCCCCCAAGTACTGGGACGAGCGTCAAACTGTAAAGGCTTACTTATCCCCATTCCAACATCAACCCACTCATAGTTTTTCCATGTAGGATTGAGTACTTTATTTAGCGGCATTTCAATAAGATACTTACCCATCCCGTAACCCAGTGCTGAACCAGCAGCCCCCCAACCAGCACCATTCAGCGGGTCATCACCTTTCAAATAATTTGACGTTGCACCACCCGCCGCATTCCATCCAATCGTTCCCAATAATCCTGTATTAGCAGTAGCTGCACCTATATAGCTGGCTATTAAAACCTCTGTCGGTTTAATTTCACCAGTTAATGCATATTGTATTCCTGCATTTGCTGAACCGCCTATCCCAGCAGTTACTTGCATCCCGCCTGGTAAATAAATTAACCCAGCGGAAGCCAATGCTCCGGCATAAGCTTTATTAACTGCTTCGCCTCGCTTGCAGGCTTCACCATCTGGAGCATCATTACAGGAAAGTACATCAGCACCATGTTCCCTGGCTTTTTCCGTCTGAAGCCATTCACTACCGCCAAGTAAATTATTCTCCACCGCGTTCTTCCCGGCCTGCGCACCCGCCACCGCATCCGCGCTGCTGCCTCCGCTAAGCCCACCCATCAGTCCCGCCGCCAGCGTACTCAGCGCGCTTATCGTCGACTTCTGCTCATCCGACAGCTCTTCTGTCTTAACATCCGGATAGTATTCCGTCGCTATCCAGCGCCCCAGCAGCTCGCCGCTCACCGCGCCTGCCGCTCCCGCCAGCGCGCTGTTATTTCCCGATGCCGCCGCTATCGCTCCCCACACCGCATGCGCCATCGCATTGGCTTCCACATTCACCTTACCCGTCGCGCTGTCCGTCGTCTGGCTGTGAATGATTTCCGCCACATACGGGCTCACTGCCCCGCTCGCCGCCTGCGCCAGGTTGCCCCCCGCCAGACCCTGCATCGCCGCCGTTACCGCCTGCGCCACCTTCTGGTACTTTCCGCCCGTATCGTAGTCCGCCGTCGCCGTCCGGCTCACCTGCGCGCTGATTTGCTCCTCGCTCGGGCTGCCATTCCCTCCCGCTACCAGCTTCGCCCGCGCCGCCGGGTCGCTCTGCGCCGCCTGCGCGTTCAGCTTGCCCTGCGTCACCAGCACATCACTCACCTGGCGCCCGATTTCACCTATCTTCTGCGCTGTCGCCAGCCGGTTCTGCTCTTTCTCCTTATCAAATATCGGACTCAGCGTCTGGTTCGCATGCGCCGCATCCCGGCTTAACCCCGTCACGTCCTGCTGCTGATTCGCGCCGTCGCGGATAACGATACTGCCCTCGCTCACCGCCGCCCGCGTCAGCGAACTGTCGCTGCCGCTCCCGTTCGCCCCCATCAGCAGACCGCTGGCCGCATTCCCGAGGAACTGCCCTGCCACGCTACCGCTCGTGCTCACTCCCGCGCTCTGCTGCTCCACGCTGTACTCGGCATAGTTTTTAATATCCCGGAAACCCAGCGCCCCGGTATCCAGCCGGTTCAGCTCCGCCTCCGCCGTGCTCGCCAGCACGCTGCCATTCAGCTGCGTATGCCCGCCCACCTTCACATCAAAACCGCCCTCGCCGGCAAAAATCCCCGTCTGCGCCTCCACCGACGCCCAGGTGCTGTGCATTTTGCTCTGGCTCAGGTTAAGAGAACCCGAACCGCCGCCCATGCTGCCGCTCGCCCCCACGCTGCCGCTACGCTGCTTCGAATCGTAGTTATCGCTGTCCTGCTCGCTGGTCAGCGTCAGGTTACGCCCGACGTCCATTGTCACCTGATGGCCGCTCACCTGCGCCCCGGTCAGCGTCGTATCGCGACCGCTGACGATAGTCACCCGCTCACCGGCGCTGAGGGTCGTTTCGTTATGCGTCAGGCTGTTGCCCTTCTCGTGGCCCTTCGCGGCGTTGGCGCTGGCGCTGACCGTCAGCCCGTTCGCGCCCTGACCGAAGTTAATACCGACGCCAAACGAACTCCCATGGCTCTCGTTTTTACCGCTCAGGGTGCTGGCGTTCTCCGCAGAGAATAAATTCACATCGCGCGCGGCATTGAGCAATGCGCTGCCGCTGGCCTGCAGCTGGCTGCCCTCAACGTTGATATCCGTCTCCGTGGCGATAATGCTGAGATTGTTGCCGGCCATCAGGCTGCTGCCGCGGCTGGTGTTCTGCGTTTGTCGCTGAGTGGATTTCGAGGACTGGCTACCCCAGGAGAGGTTGACCCCTATCATGCTCTCCGGACTGGAATCCGCAGTCTGCATCTGCGATGCCTGATACGCCTGTACGCCCGATAATGCCGACTGCAGCCCGCTCAGCGCGGCGAGACGGCCATTGCTCTCGGTGCTGGCCTGGTTGGCGCTGGAAACCGCGGTATTAATGGCGCTGCCCACCATCCCGGATAACGCCAGCGTCAGGCCGCTGGTTTTCTGCTCCACGGTATGGGTCTGGGTACTCTGGTTTTCCGCTGCCAGAATATTCACGGTTTTACCGGTCAACGCCATATTGTTGCCGGCCACCAGGTCAGATCCCTGAACCGTCAATACATTACCGGCGCTCAGGCTAAGGTTGCCCTGTGAGCTTCCGACGGTACCGGCGGCGCTACTCAGCGCCGTCGTTACATCGGTGGCTTTCAGCGACGAACTGCCGACGCTGAAGCCGACACCGCCGGTGCCGGAAAAGCCGCTATGTTTCTCTTTTCGTAGATGGTTTTCCTGGCGACTTTCCTCGGCGGTGGTGATGGTCAGGTTACGCCCCGCCACAAGGTTGACGTCCTGGGTGCCGGCAACACTGCTGCCGGACACCAGCAGGTCGCGCCCGGCCTGCATCACAATACTGTCACCGCTAAAATTGCTGCCGATGGCGTTCTGCGCCCACACTTCATCGTGAGTGGTGAGCGAGCGGCGAGCCAGCAGGCCGCTGCTGCTTTGATGGCTGTTTTCCGTCAGGTGCCATGAGGACTCGCCGCTGCTGAGGTTAATATCATTGCCGGCGGCAACCGTCAGGCTGCTGGTCGCCGTCACGCTGGCGGCGCGGGCATTTATATCGTGGCCGGCGGACAGCGCCACCGCGCCGCCGTTAATTTGCGTGCCGATATCGCTACGCTGGGTCAAGGAACGATCGTTGCCTTTCCCCCAGCTTCCGCTTTCGCTATGGGTGGTGGCGAGCGTCTGCAGGTTGAGATCGTTGCCGGCGATAATCTGCGTCTGGCTGCCCGCCGCGCTGTTACTCACCATGCTTGCCGTCAGATTAATGTTATGTAACGCCTGCAGCCCCAGTTGGCCGTTTTCATTCTGGACATAAATCCCCGCGGGCCGATCGAGGCTGATATTACCTGGGCCGCCGCCGAGGGTGCTGGCGCTGTTGATATCACGCCCGGCTTGCGCGATCAGGCTATCGCCGCCCTGCAGCGTTCCGCCAATATTGTTGATATCAGTACGCGCGTTTAGCGTGAGCTGGTTGCCGCCGATATAGCCGCTGTTATGAATGTTTTCCGCGGTTAGCTGGGTCACGCCGCGGCTGTGGATGTGCCCGCTGTTGGTCACATCACGGCTCACGCTGAACGCCACGTTTTCACCGCCGAGCAACGCGCCGCTGCCATCGAGATCGCCCGCTTTAACCCGCGCGTAAACCTGCGGCACCAGCACCTGCTGCACGGAGCCATCCGTTAGCGTGACCTCTCTGGCGACCAGCCAGACCATATCGCTGGTCAGCAGCGCCATCTGCGCTGGCGTCAGCGCCACCCCGACCGTCAGGTTGTACTGTTTGGCGAAGGCGACGCCCGCGTCCATCAGCGCCCGGTACTGCTCTTCATCGTTACTGTAGCCCTGCAGGTAGCGCCCGCCGCTCAGTTTAACGATCTGCTCACGCACCAGCCGCTGTTCGTAATAGCCGTCGCCAAGCCGCTTCATCGCCTGATCAACGCCCAGCTGATTTTGCATGTAGTCGCTGGCGAGCCACGCTTTACCGTTGGTAAAACGCGGATCGGTTTCCACCAGATAGCCTGCTTTAGCCTGCGGGTCGATCTGATACAGGCTGCTGACAGGAAGCCGGGTATCCGGCGTGACGACGCGAATAACCGTTCCGTCAGCGTTAACCGGCGTCACTTCCACCAGTCGTCCGGCGGGTATTTCGCCTGTTTCATCGGCGCGATCGCGCGGATTAATCACACCGCTATGGCCATCAATTTGGGTATTGCCCTGCCACTTCATGGTTTGCAAATCGATGGTCTGAACCGTCGGCGTCGGTTCATATTCGCTGCTTTTTTTCCCCTGGCTGGTTTTGGTGCCGCCAAACGGGCGGCTGGTCTTTTTCTCATACCAACGGGTCTGGGTGCCGACGTCGGTGGTCACCCGTTTGCCGGTCGTGGCGACGTTGTTTAGTTCGCCAATCACGCCACCGAGCGCTCCTCCGGCGATAATCTGGCTATCGTAGTTATTCAGCTTATCGCTGTTGATGATGAGCCGGCCGCCGGAGAGGATTTTGCCAGGATCGCTTTCCACCACCTGCGTTTCCACAACGGTACGCTGGTACTGGTATTCATAGAACTCATCGCCGCGGCTTCCGTCCGGCATGATGGCGTCGTGAACGCCGTATTTGTTTTTATAACTGGTATCGACCAGCGACCAGTCGAAGCGCTGTACCGATCCTTTCAGCGCCGCTTCATGGCGCCATGACTGCTCGACCATCACATCTTTCGTCACCAGATGGTCGTTGTAGTTATTGATTTGTTGGATATCGAGCACCATATCGCCGGCGGACTCAAGCGTTGCGCTGTGGTTATTAAACACTCCCGCCCGGCCGCTGAGCGAACCGTCTTCGGCAAGCTGGCCGCCAATGGCGAGCGTACCGTCGCTGTAGATCAGCGCGTGATCCTGGTTATTGAGCGTGCCGACGCCCATTGCCAGCGATGCCCGTGCGGCAATCGTCGCCGCCACGCCGTTCTCCGCGGCGTTAGTCAGCGTTGCCGCCTGCAGCGCGACGGCGTCGCCGTACAGGCGCCCGCTGCCGATATTGGTTAACGTCGTGGCGACAATATGGGTTAAACCGCCGTCAATCAGCCCCCGATTGACCAACTCGCCGTTGACCGTCAAATGGTTCTCGCCAGCGCTGATTTCACCTTCCTGACGGTTATCCAGCTTTGCCGCATAGAGATTGAGCGCCCGGCCGGCGCTGATAACCCCCTGGTTAATCAGCCCCAGTCCGGAGAGATTCCACTGCAGGTTGCCGTTGGCGATGACCCTCCCGGCGTTATGAAACGCCTGACGCAACGTGAGCGACATATCGCCCTGAGAGAGCACCTCGCCATCGCCGCTGAGGGAATCGGCATCGAGGCTAAGTTTGCTCGCGGCAAGTAACGTTCCGCCCGTATTAGCCAGCGCCAGGTTGACGCCTGCTATTTCCAGAGCGGCGGCGGAGACGATCTGCCCCTGTCGGTTATCCAGCCCCCGGTTGTGAATGGTGATGTTGAGATTACCGCCGGAATGCAGTTCTCCCTGCCGGTTATCAACGGTGGCGCTCTGAATACCCAGGGCATCAAAGGCGGTAATTGTGCCCTGCTGGTTATCCAGCAAACCGCTCGTCGTCAGGTTGACGCTGCCCCGCTGCGCCGTGCCTATCTGCCCGTGACGATTATTAAGATTTTCAGCCTGTAGCCGGATGTCGCCGCTGGCGATGATATTCCCCTGCGAGTTATCCACCCCATGGCGCGCAGTAAGCTGAATGTCGCCCTGCGCCGCGCTGATTTTTCCGCCATGGTTGGTCAGATTGTCGGCGTCAAGCTTGATATTGCCATTTGCGGCAAGAACGCCTTCGCGGTTATCCAGCCCTCCTTCAGCACTCATGGCCAGGTCGCCCTGCGCCGCAATCACTTGCCCCTGCTGGTTCCGAAGGCTGGCCACTTGTAGAGAAAGGCTGCCGCCAGCAACGATATTCCCTTGCGAATTTTCCAGCTCGTGACGCGTAGTGAGCTGAGCATTGCCCTGCGTCGTGCTGATTTTACCGCTGCGATTATTAATGTTATCAGAGTACAAAACGATATTGCCGTTAGCGGCAATAGTGCCTTCGCCGTTGTCCAGCGCGCCTTCGCTGGTAATAGACATGCCGCCGCTGCCGGTATGCAGCAGCGTTCCGTTTTGATTGAGCAACTGGCTGGTGCTGAGCGTCAAAGCATGGCTGTTGCTGGCAATCTCACCGCCGCGGTTATCCAATCCCGCGCGAAAATCAAGGCGTAGATCGTCCTCGCCCGTCTGCTGGATTACGCCCTGTTGGTTATCCAGCGCCATTGCTTTCAGCTCAAGCTGGCTGGCCGTCAACAGGCCACTGTGGTTGTTGAGTTTGCCGCTGGCGGCCAACTGGAGTTTTTCACTGGCCGCCACCACCGCATCTCGGGTGGTGATATCGCCGGACACGGCGCTGACCACGATCCGCGCCCCCGAGGTTCGACTGTTATCAAGATCCACCGTCCTGCCCTGCGCCGTCAGCGTCCCTGCCGCCATATTGCGGCCATTTAGCGCCAGCGAGCTCTGGCTATTCAGCGTCAGCGCGCCGCTGCTGGCGGTAGAACCATCGCTATTTAATCCGGCGGCGAGCGTACTGTTTTGCGCGCTACGCAAAGCGTTGGCGGCAATCCGCGTATCGCCTTGCGCGGCGATCATGCCGTCATTGGTTAGCGTCGCGCTGGCCGTCACCACGCTATCTTTTCCGGCGTACAGCTGCCCCTGGTTGTGAAGATCGCCCTTAACGGACAGTTGCAAATTCTGCGCGGACTGAATCACGCCGCGGTTGCTGAGCGCGCCATCGGCGCTGATTGCTACGTCCCCCGCCGCCGCGCCGATATTGCCGGCACTGTGAACGCCTACGCCGCGCTCGGTACCGACAAGACGAATTTTATGGGCGTACATCCCGCCCAGCGCGCTGACGTCTATCGCCACCGCTGGCGCCGCACTGCCGTCGGCTGATTTTGCCGTCGTCCGGCTGTGCGCCGCATCGATCTGATTACGCCCTGCGGTGACCTTTAGCTCCTGCGCCCAAACCCCGGCGTTGATTTTCACCGCGCGGGCGAGCAGGTCGGTGCTGTCTACCGAGCTCGCATCAAGGCCGCCGCCCTGTACGAGAATTTCGCCGCGATTAACATCATAACCGCTAATCTGCCCGTTACCGTACTGTACCTGGCCTGTCGTCAGCGTCGCGCGGTTGGCATTGATGAACCCGCAGCCGTCGCAGCTAATTCCGGCAGGGTTAGCGATAACCACCTGCGCTTTTTGTCCGGCAACCTCGATATAGCCATTCAGCCGGCTCGGATCGCGGGTATTCACCTCGTTGAGGATCACTCTGGCTTCCCCTTTCGCCAGATTCGGGTTCCCGGCGACCATCCCGGCCAGTTGGGTTGAAGTGTTAGCACGGCTGTTATTCAGCACCACGCCGCGCCCATCGACGTCAAACTGGCTGTAAACGTTGCGTGAAACGCCTGCGCCGCTCGGTGTCTGAATATTGACCTGCGGCGTGCCATTAGCGCTATTGGCGATCTGCGGTTGCTGGCCGCCGGGCGCATGGTTATCGGCGACAATCGCCGCCTGAGCCGGAGTGAGACAGGAAAAAGCGAGCAGAAAGCTAAAGGCCAGCGGCGCCAGGGAGGAGATTAACGTCGACCCGGTTCGCGCGTCGGCGCCGGATTGCGGCGTTACGCCAGCCCGATGAGAGCGGGTCGTTTCCGCCACCACCATCAGCATCCCGCGAGCCTTATTAAATACGATTCGATAAAAGCGTTTATTCATTGCCGTTACTCGTCATCCGTTGTCCACCGCGGCGCGGAAGATCGTCCATGTGCGCAGCACGCGCCGCCAAACGGCGCGTGAGTGAAAGTCAGTAGCTCCAGCTGACGCTGAAACCAAAAGTTGCCGGATCGGTTTTAAAGCCATCGGGTTTGGCTAAAGGGATACCGGCGAACAGGTCGTAGCTGGCGCGGTGGTACTGGCCGCGCAGCCCTGCCACGCCCCCGGCGAGGTGTTTGCCCACCAGCGTTTCACTGCCTGCGCCGCCGACTTCGCCGTAATCCGCCCCCAGATAAAACTCCTGCCCCGGCAACGGAGTCGACCAGGCGATATCGTTACGTACGTACCAGCCGTGACTGGCGGTCAGGGTGCGCTCGCCGTCGAAGCCGCGTACCGTCCAGCGGTTGCCGATGGAAAACATATCCGGCGAAGTCAGCGGCGTGCTGCTCATCTGCCGCTGATAGCGGCTGGTAAAGCGAAAATTTTGCCCGCCCAGGGCAAAAGGCAAATTGAGCTGAGCATTGAATTGCAGGATTTTGCTGAGGGCGGTTGCCTCCCCCCATTGCTCTTCCGGCGCGGGCTGAGCGCCAAACCAGCGGGTACCGCGCTGATAGCTCACTCCGGCATCGAGAGTGGCGTTGCCCAGGTAATGGCGATGCTGCAGACCAAGCTTCCAGGCCGCCGTTTGCCGCCGCTGAACGGCAATCTCGGTGTCGTTAATGAAGTTGCGCTGCTCGCGGGCTAACACATCGGCGCTAAGCGTGGTCTTCTGACTACCGCTACGGTGCAGTACGCGGCTCATCTGGAAATCAACGTTCTTGCTTTTACCGCTGTACTGGTAATCGCCGTTGGCCCCCGCCACGGTTTGCACGTAATCGTACTGGCTGGCGGTTAATCCGAACTGCCAGTAACCCAGCGGGACCGAATAGTGACCGGTCAGGTTCTTTGAGGATTTACCGCCGTTGCCATCGAGGTTATGTGAGCCGGAAAGGTAAAAAAGATCGCTTAAGGCTAACGGGTTATCCAGGGACAACGTCAGGTTACCCTGATAGCGGCCGGTGGCATTAGAGCCGGAATCATCGAGCGAGGCGTCAACGCGCCAGAAGCGTTCCTGTTGGCGGTTAATGACAATATCGCTTTGCCCAGGCGTTTCGCCCGGAACAATTTCCATGCTGGCCTGTACCGTCGGCAGACGCTGCAAGTTTTCCAGCCCCTGCTCAATATCGCGCAGGTCCAGTAGTTTCCCGTCGGTCGCCGGAAACGCGCTCGCCAGCCACAGATAATCATCGCTGTCCTCCGTAAGCCTGGCTTCACGGATATAACCCGGCATCACCACCAGGCGCAAAACACCGCTTTTTAAATCCTGCTGCGGGGCAAGGATCCGGCTGGTGATATAACCACGATCGATTAATATATTCTGCAACTGGGCCATCAGTAGATTAATGCCCTTCCCTCCCAGACAACGCCCAATCGCTTTATTTGCCTGACGCTGGAGCGGAAGCCAATGCGGTAAGGCATCGGCGCCCTGTAAAATAATCTGTGAAATAGCAAAGCAAGGTTGTTCCACGGGAAATAAACCATCATCGGTATTTATTTCTTCCGCTGATAAATGAATATCCGGTGACGGCGGCGCGAGCTGGTTTTCCAGCGCCTGCTGGCGCTGCTGCTGGTTGATGAACTGCTGCTCACGTACGGTATCCACAGGCGCAGCCCATGCCCAGGCAGGCAATATACAGATAATTAAAACTTTATGAATGAAAGTCCATTTATTCATTATAATTAAGTCACAACGTTCCATCTCGAGTAATAGAAAGCAAAGCGTGCCAATTAATACAACCAAACCCATGTTAATATCAACATATATTATTCAAGCCGCTTCAAAAAATATTACTTAAAATTATAAACGCGTTCATTACCCCAGTTTCATGATATGGATGAATCACCGTTAAGTTCTGCCGAAGACAATATGAAATCATCATGAAATAAGTATATGAGATTATGAATTAATATCGATTCACACTGAGAGCATTAGCGCGACCTCTTTTTACGTTCTGCCGCTCCCCCATCGCACTGGGTTGAAATATGCCGTGATCTCAATCACATAATTATCTCTTGTTCACTTGATGGCCAACCGCTTATTTCAGCTAGCGACCGCTTAACCTTCCATACAACCACTCACCGATTTACCCAACTTTACGCGCGCGCTGTTCTGGCAAGATC
>ERZ773149.2713-NODE-2713-length-12097-cov-2.888391_pt1 | contig 12097 bp, 10 predicted proteins | sample MGYA00511081_ERZ773149 | MGnify/ENA primary metagenome ERZ773149 (study PRJEB29015, sample SAMEA2737846) | human gut metagenome | biome: human gut; feature: human-associated habitat; material: faeces | place: China | collected 2012 ...
CTGAGTCAGATCGTTAGTACCAAAGCAGAAGAAGTCAGCTTCTTTTGCGATCTCGTCTGCAGTCAGGGCTGCTCTCGGGATCTCGATCATGGTACCTACATGGTACTTCAGATCAGATGCTGCTGCTGCGATTTCTGCGTCAGCAGTCTCAACAACGGTCTTCTTGCAGTATTTTAACTCTTTGACGTCGCCAATAAGCGGGATCATGATCTCCGGAACGATATTCCAATCCGGATGAGCAGCTTTCACCTTGATTGCTGCACGGATCACAGCCTTGGTCTGCATCACAGCGATCTCCGGGTAGGTAACAGCCAGACGGCAGCCACGATGACCCATCATCGGGTTGAACTCATGCAGGGACTCGCAGATTGCCTTAATCTCTGCAACGGTCTTACCTTTTGCCTTAGCCAGCTTCTCAATGTCAGCTTCCTCAGTCGGAACGAACTCATGTAACGGCGGATCCAGGAAACGGATGGTTACAGGGTTGCCCTCCATAGCCTCATAGAGCTGCTCGAAATCGCCCTGCTGTAACGGAAGGATCTTCTCCAGAGCTTCTTCTCTTTCTTCTACGGTATCGGAGCAGATCATCTCACGGAATGCCTCGATACGGTCGCCCTCGAAGAACATATGCTCGGTACGGCAAAGGCCAATTCCTTCTGCGCCAAGCTCACGAGCCTTCTGTGCATCGTGCGGGGTATCTGCGTTGGTGCGTACGGACATGGTTCTGTACTCATCAGCCCAGGCCATGATACGTCCGAATTCACCTGCAATGGTTGCCTCTACAGTCGGGATTGCTCCATCATATACACAGCCGGTAGAACCATCGAAGGAGATAACGTCGCCCTCATGGTACTCTTTGCCATGTAAGGTAAATTTCTTATTTTCTTCATCCATGATGATATCGCCGCAGCCGGATACACAGCATGCGCCCATGCCACGTGCAACAACTGCTGCATGAGAGGTCATACCACCACGAACAGTCAGGATACCCTGGGAAGCTTTCATTCCGGTGATATCCTCCGGTGAAGTCTCAAGACGGACCAGAACTACCTTCTCGCCTCTCTCTGCCCACTCTACTGCGTCATCTGCAGTGAATACGATCTTACCGCAGGCTGCGCCAGGAGCTGCGCCCAGAGCCTTTGCGATCGGGGTAGCTGCCTTTAATGCTTTCTGGTCGAAGGTCGGATGCAGTAAGGAATCCAGGTTACGCGGGTCGATCATAGCGACTGCCTCTTCCGGAGTTCTCATGCCCTCATCTACCAGGTCACAGGCAATCTTTAATGCTGCCTGAGCAGTTCTCTTACCGTTACGGGTCTGCAACATGTAAAGCTTTCCGTGCTCTACGGTAAACTCCATATCCTGCATGTCTCTGTAGTGATCTTCCAGAGTCTTACATACCTTTTCGAAATCAGCGTAAGCCTGCGGGAACTTCTCTGCCATCTCCTGGATGTGCATCGGAGTGCGGACACCTGCTACTACGTCCTCGCCCTGTGCGTTGGTTAAGAACTCACCAAACAGTCCCTTTGCGCCGGTTGCCGGGTCACGGGTAAATGCAACACCGGTACCACAGTCATCACCCATGTTACCAAATGCCATGGACTGTACGTTTACAGCAGTACCCCAGGAATACGGGATATCGTTGTCACGACGGTAAACGTTTGCACGCGGGTTGTCCCAGGAACGGAATACAGCCTTGATAGCGCCCATTAACTGCTCCTTCGGATCATCCGGGAAGTCTGCGCCGATCTTGTTCTTGTACTCAGCCTTAAACTGGTTAGCCAGCTCTTTTAAATCATCTGCGTCCAGCTCAACGTCAAGCTTAACGCCTTTTTTCTCTTTCATCTGGTCGATGAGAGCCTCAAAATATTTCTTGCCGACTTCCATTACGACGTCGGAATACATCTGAATGAATCTTCTGTAGCAGTCCCAAGCCCAACGAGCATTGCCGGATTTCTCAGCAATTACGTTTACTACTTCCTCGTTTAAGCCCAAATTTAAGATGGTGTCCATCATACCAGGCATGGAAGCGCGTGCGCCGGAACGTACAGAAACAAGAAGCGGGTTTTCAAGATCGCCGAATTTCTTTCCGGTAATCTCTTCCATCTTTACGATATACTCGTTGATCTGGCCCTGGATCTCGTCATTGATCTCGCGGCCATCCTCATAGTACTGTGTGCAGGCCTCTGTTGTAATGGTGAAGCCCTGCGGTACCGGAAGACCGATATTTGTCATCTCAGCCAGGTTTGCGCCTTTACCACCGAGAAGATTTCTCATGGTAGCGTCACCCTCTGTAAATAAGTACACCCACTTTTTAGCCATTGGTTTATTCCTCCTCAACTTATGCAGACTCACGTCTACGCTTTTGCTCCGTCTTGTATAGTTTTTGCACAAAAAAGAATCCTTCGACGGTCTGGTATAAGTATACCATATTTTTTCCAGGAGTAAAGGTTTTTGTGTGTGTTTTTTGTATATTTTTTAGCAAAAACTCGTAAAACTTTGTCGATTCTTCGTTATTTTCACATATGCGATAGCAGTTCGTATATACGAATATATATTTTGCATATTTTGACGAATCCGCATATTCCGGCTGTGCTTCTATTTCTGGATATACTGGTCGATCCTGTTACTGCTGTCCCGTCAAAATGATTTCCACCACATCTCCGCTTTGTACCGCTTCGCTGTCTGCCGGAATATCCACAAGACAGTTACATCCGATTCCGCCGGTGAGCTGACCGTTCTGCTGTTTTCCAGACAGGGATACGCTTCTTCCGTCATAACAGCCACGGAGGAGACGGCGTGTTTTGCTTGGTTTGGAAAAGCCGGAGGCAGCTATGGTCTGTACACGCGTATAATGATATTCCGTACATCCCAGAAAACCTGCTTTTAACGGACGGATCAGAAGCTCAAACACGGCAAAGGCCGAATACGGATTCCCGGAAAGACAGAGAACCGGCGTTTTTTCAAGTACAGCCCCCATGCTCGGCATTCCGGGCTTCAGACTGATCCCGCGAAAAAGTATACGCGCGCCAAGCTCCTCCATAACATAAGGCAGCTGATCCTTCTGTCCCACCGAAACACCTCCGGTCGTAACGACAAAATCTGCCGTTTTTACCGCTTCTCTGACAGCAGCGGCAATGACGCTGCGCTCGTCTCCTGTCCTGCGACAATATACCACCTCACAGCCCTCCTGCACCAGCCGCACCTGGAGATATGTCAGATTGGAATTATAGATTTTTCCTGGCAGCAAAGCAGAGCCTGCTTCAGCCAGTTCCTCACCGGTTGTTACAATGGCAGCCCGCAGCCTTCTTCTTACCAGAAGCTCTGTCCTTCCGGCTGCAACCGCAGCCGCCGCTATATAGGCATCCATGCGATCTCCGGCTCTTGCCAGAATATCTCCCGGCTTGAAATCTTCACCGGCCGCACAGCAGTTTTGCTGTGCCCGCCCGCGGGAATAGATGCGGACCCGGCTCTCACCTTCGTCCGTATCCTCCTGACGTATCACGCAGTCAGCGCCCTCCGGAAGCACCGCACCGGTCATGATGCGGACACATTCCCCCGGGAGAAGTCTGCGGCCCGGAGGATCTCCTGCACAGGTCTTATAGATCACCTTTAAAATAATCGGCTGTTCCTGACATGCACCTTTAATATCCGCTTCCCTGAGCGCATATCCGTCCATTGCCGAACGGGCAAAAGGCGGCTGCGGAATGGCAGATGTCAAGTCTTCTGCCAGGACCCGGCCGGCACATTCCGACACCGGGCAGTATTCTGTCTCCACTGGAATCCCTTCCTGAAAAACAAGTTTCTGTGCATCTTCAATTGCAATACGGGCCATGCTGTTCTCCTGTTCCTTGTGTTCTAATGAAAAATCCACGTAAAACGTGGATTTTTCTCTGACACCTGTATACTTGTATTAATATAGTATATCTTATTGCGAATTTTATCAAGTACTTTGTGTTATCCTATATTATTTTAATATAAGCTCATCCTTTTTTCGATTTCATCTGCCAGTTTTTCTGCCGAAATCAGTGGCTGCTCCGGATATCGGCAGAAATATTTCGGATACGGACTGTTCTTCATGCCTTCGATCAGAATAATATCTGCTTCCGGAAATGCAGCAAACAGCTCCCGTTCTGTAATCCCCTGGTATTCCTTCGTGATCAGAAACCTGTGATCGGAAAATACTGCCGTACCGTAAGCCCCTGCCTTCTGATGACGGTAGCTGTCCGTTCCCGGCACATCACTCTCAAAATCATGGCCATCATGCTTAATAACTGCCACCTTGTATCCACGCCTCACCAGCTCCGGCACAAGCCGGGTGATCATTGTGGTTTTTCCGCTGTTTTTCCAGCCGCTGACAGCAAAAACAAACGGACGCGGTCCTGTTTCCAGAGTCCGGTAATCCACGGTACTGTTAATATTTTCCAATGCTCGACTGTGTTTTCCAAGCTCCAGCGTTCGGTAGCCGGCCCGTTCTAACAGATGCATCATGCGGTAATCACCCTCCCGGATCATCTGCATGGCCACAGGAAGTACATGCTTCGGATAGATTCCGAATAACGGATGAATTCGTCCGTTCTGTTCCGCCACAAGGATGACGGAAGTATTTTCACGGTATGTATCAAGCAGCTGCTGTACCGATTCCGGATCGATCATGGGCATGTCACAGGCCATCACCAGAAGTGCGTCTTCTTTGCAGAAGACCAGTCCGGAGGCAATTCCTCCGATCGGTCCGATTTCCCTCCACCGGTCCTCTACCATGGGCAGACCGGCTTCTTGATAGGGGTCTTTTTTATCTACAGACAAATAAACCGCAGGCAGACAGTCACAGGCATGCAAAATTCTCTGACAGAAGGTTTCACCGCCATAGCGGAGGAACAGTTTTTTCTGTCCCTCCATGCGTGTGTTCTTTCCCCCTGAGAGGATGTACCCGGCGACTGCGCCTACGGTTTGTAATTTATTTTCCTTCATTTTAGAAGCGGAACTTGTCCTCAAAATACTGCTTTAACTCAGCGATCGGAACGCGAACCTGCTCCATGGTATCACGGTCGCGGACGGTCACTGCATGATCTTCCTCGGAATCGAAGTCGTAAGTAATGCAGAACGGAGTACCAATTTCATCCTGTCTTCTGTATCTCTTACCAATGTTGCCTCTGTCATCAAACTCACAGTTATAGTACTTAGACAGCTCTGCGTAAACCTTCTCTGCACCCTCATTCAGCTTCTTGGACAGCGGAAGGATACCGATCTTAACCGGTGCGATAGCCGGATGGAAGTGAAGCACGGTACGCACATCACCCTCTCCGATTTCTTCCTCATCGTATGCTGCGCACAGGAATGCCAGGGTAACACGGTCAGCACCCAGGGACGGCTCGATAACATACGGAATGTATTTTTCCTTTGCCTCATCATCGAAGTAGGTCATATCCTCTCCGGAGGTGTTCTGATGCTGGGTTAAGTCGTAGTCTGTTCTGTCTGCGATTCCCCACAGCTCGCCCCATCCGAACGGGAACAGGAACTCGATGTCGGTAGTACCTTTACTATAGAAGCAAAGTTCCTCCGGAGAGTGGTCACGAAGACGCATCTCATCCTCTTTGATACCAAGAGCCAGAAGCCAGTCACGGCAGAATGCTCTCCAGTACTGGAACCACTCCAGGTCAGTGCCCGGTTTGCAGAAGAACTCAAGCTCCATCTGCTCAAACTCACGGGTACGGAAAGTGAAGTTCCCCGGTGTGATCTCATTACGGAAGGATTTTCCGATCTGACCGATACCAAACGGAATCTTCTTTCTGGAAGTTCTCTGTACGTTCTTAAAGTTTACGAAAATACCCTGTGCAGTCTCCGGGCGAAGATAAACAGTATTTTTTGCATCCTCAGTAACACCCTGGAAGGTCTTGAACATCAGGTTGAACTGACGGATATCTGTGAAATCTTTCTTACCGCATTTCGGACAGCAGATGTCATGCTCGTCGATGTAGGATTTCATCTCTTCCTGAGACCAGCCATCAACTCCGCCTTCATGCTCGATATGATTCTCATCCATATAATCTTCGATCAGTTTGTCTGCACGAAAACGCTCTTTACAGCTCTTACAGTCCATCAGTGGATCAGAAAAGCCCCCAAGATGTCCGGAAGCAACCCATGTCTGCGGATTCATCAGGATTGCGCAGTCAACACCTACGTTGTACGGATTCTCCTGAACGAATTTTTTCCACCATGCTTTCTTTACATTATTCTTAAGCTCTACTCCAAGATTACCGTAATCCCAGGTGTTTGCAAGTCCACCATAGATCTCACTTCCTGGATATACGAATCCACGGTTCTTTGCAAGAGCTACGATTTTTTCCATTGTCTTTTCCATAACTGTTCTCCTTCATCTTTAATAAATAATATAGGCATACTCATCTTCCGCTTCAATGGGCATCACTTCCACGGTATGTGCATCCAGTATTTCCACATTGCTGCTGACGTATTTCACCGGCTTCTCCAGCTGGATCACGCCTTCTTCCTTTGCAACTGCCACAGTTTCACTCTTATTCTCTGTCACATTCGCTGCTGTATATTCACCTTCATAGTCTGCATCACGGAAAATCATGTTAAATGACAGCCCTTCTGACAGAGCGTCCTCCACAGATCCCACAAACAGATATTCTTCATTATAAAGTCTGTACGTATCCGCATCCGCATAATGCAGCTTCAGATACATCACGCTGTCTTTGACTTCTGTACTTTCGACCGTAATCTTTGTCTCTCCCAGTTTCTGGTTATAGACATCTACTTCCTTCTGTACCATAGCTGAAAACTCATCGAGACTATAGTACTCCTGAGCAAAGCTTTCCACGATCGCCTGTGTGATCTCTCCGTTTTTTTCTATGTAAAGTGAAGATACCGACGGGTTGAAGGACTTATCCTTGCCACATCCAGTCATGAAGAGAACAGCCATCAGGACACAGACAGCCGACATCCATTTCTTCATTAAACTTCCTCCTTACCTGCCACAAGGGCTTAACTATTCCACATTATAACCGCTTTACAGGCAAGTTTCAAGTATTTCCAACGATTTGAAGCGGTGCTCCACATAATGCTTTCGAAGCCATGTGACCACCCTTACAAATTCTGTGAAGACTTCCTCCGTCAGAAGAAAGGTATAGAGCTTCTCCACAGAAGCTGCCACCACGTACTGAAGGGCATATTCCGTAGATGGATTCAGGTTCCAGTCCGAAAACTGTTCAAAGGTCTGGGGACACTCACCGCTGTACGTCATGGCCTTCAGTTCATATATGTAACGGACCAGTTTTCTCGGAAGCGACGGCACCAGCAGTGCCCGCAGGGACTGATAGGCAAGCTTCAGGAAATCCGATCCATCTGCATTTTCTCTTGTATAATAGTCGGCAAATTCCAGAAAATACTGTCCGTAGCAGGCTCCCTCAAAATCCGTCATCAATTCGCCAAAATAATTCTGGATCGATGCCTGACTCATAGTATAGGAAGTCCTTCCCTCGTAAATCTGAAATTCACCGAACGCAAATGCATTTGCCGCAGCCATCAAGGCGCTTCCTGGCCTTCTGGCTCCTCTGGCAAATGCTCTGATCTTTCCGCGCTCTCTGGTCAGTAAGACCACCAGCTTGTCATAATCACCGACCGGTGCGGCAGACAATACCATGCCGGTCACGGTGTAGGTCTGACTGCTCATCTTTCTCTCCTGCTTTCTCGGACTTGCAGTTCTTTACTCTGTAATCCAGATAATCCCGTATATCTCCGGTGTGTGCAAATCGATCCCAACTGTCCATCCTTCTGCCTCCGCTTATTCGGTTCTGTATGTTCATAGAATCCCCGAAGCAGACCAAAGCTATACTTCTTTTTTGTCGTAACCAAAATTTTTAATAAGGAAGTCAGAATCACGCCAGTCCTTCTTCACTTTGACCCAAAGTTTCAAATTAATCTTTGCATCCAGCAACCGCTCGATCTCATAGCGGGCTGCAGACCCGATCTTCTTCAGCATAGCTCCGCCTTTTCCAATGATAATCCCCTTATGGGAATCCCTCTCACACACGATGGTCGCTTCAATATCCCAGATCGGCTGGTTTTGCCGTTCCTTCATAATATCAATGGGAACAGCGATTCCGTGGGGAATCTCCTCATCAAGAAGCTTCAGCGCTTTTTCACGGATCAACTCCGATACGATCTGTCGCATAGGCTGGTCCGTAACGGTATCTTCATCATAAAACATAGGCCCATACGGCAGATATTTGAAGATCACATTGATCAGTTCTGCCTCATTGGAGCCTTTCAGGGCAGATACCGGGACAATATCTGCAAAATCCATCAGTTTCCGGTAAGCCTCAATAAATCCAAATACCTGATCTTTTTTCACCATATCTATCTTATTGATGACAAGAACAACTGGCGTATTGATATTTTTCAGCTGATTGGCAATGTGCTGATCTCCTGCTCCTACACGGTCAGATGGCTCCACCAGCCACAGTACCACATCTACTTCCTTCAGCGTCTTCTCTGCCACATTGACCATATACTCGCCCAGCTTGTTTTTTGCCTTGTGGATACCTGGCGTATCTACAAACACGATCTGTCCACGATCACAGGTATAGACCGTCTGGATTTTGTTGCGGGTGGTCTGCGGACGATGGGAGGTAATAGCGATCTTCTGTCCGATCAGCCGGTTCATCAAGGTAGACTTTCCCACATTGGGTCTTCCTACCAGTGTTACAAATCCTGATTTCTTCTGTTCACTCATACTTTCTCCTCTTTATGCACCAAACAAACGGAACGTGGTGTCAAACAATTCCTTTTCTTTTTCGATCTTACTCTCATTTCCAATGGCACAGAATGCACCTTCCTCAAGAAGCTCACGGATACCATCTGAAAGTGCCCGGATATCCTCCGGCTGTGCGTCCAGCACCTCATCCCTGCATTTCTGAATATCTTCAAGGGTTGTCTGTGTCAGCCAGGATGCAAGACCACGGCTGCCTTCCATGGCTGGTGTCCGCGGAGTATCCATATCACTGATAGTTCCGATAATATATTTGGTCATATCACGCTCAGATGCATCAAACTGTTCCACATATTCCGGTGTATGCTCGAATACCTCATTGGTCTGTCCAAGATTCGGGTCACGGTAGGATACCAGATAGCTGTCTCCATAAGTACCAAATCCACTCATACAGCCATAAGCGCCGCCCTTCACACGCACCTGGATCCACAGATAATCGTAGCTTAAGATCACTTTCAGGATTCGATATGTGCCATGATACTTCTTAATGTGTCCAGCTCTCGCCACATACTGAACAGCTGACGGAGTCTTGATACCTTCCCTTTTTGCCGGACGTTTCAGAAGTTCTTCGGTTCTGGTTCTCTCTGGAACCGGTAAGGTATTCAGACATGCCTTCAGTGCCGGGAGTTCCTTCTTCACGGCTTCTAGTCCATCTGTTTCAGATGTGCAGCTTACGATCAGATTTTCCGGACGAAGCACATACTGCATCACCAGCTTCAGATTTTCCACGATCTGATCTTTCTTCTCTTCAAAATGCTTTTCCAGTTGTTCGATCAATCCGTAAAATGCAATACCACTGATCTGATCGGTCACCCAGGAAGAATCTGAAAATTCTGCCATCGCCCGCACTGCCGCTGCGGAGTGTCCGGAACCAGTCAGATACATCTGTAATCTTGATTTCACCTGTGCCACGATCTCATAGAGACGTTTGGTGTCGGTAAGCTTGGTTCGGCTTAAGATCTCACGCATCATGGCAAATCCAAAGTCTGTATCTGAAACCAGTGCCTTGCAGCGCAGCTCCACCATGATCCGGTATTTTTCCGGCTCCCTCATATTTCCGTACAGATTTACGGTAGAAGTGATGCCTCCGGTATGGCAGTTGATCTCGTTGAACAACTCACCATAGTTATAATTATCCGTATCCATATATCCCAGCACATGTTTTAACAGACCAAGATACGGAATCAGATCCGCCGGTACCTCTTTGGCATCAAACAACAGTCTGATGTAGTTGATGCCGGAGGTAAACAGATTCTGATGAAGAACGGTAGTTCCTTCCACATTCAGCTCTTCATTGATAAACGGAGCTGCCTCCCGCTTAATATCCTCTCTTGCCAGCATAGGGATCTTTTCCAGATCTGCCTGTGGTGATGGCTCATCCTGATATTCCTTCAGATCTTTTGTCTGTGCTGCCAATGCTATCAGTTCTTCTTCTGACAGACTGTCTTTGTAGGCTTTTAGCTTCTCTGCCAGTGCTTCCTGCTGCTTTGCTTCCAGACCAGGTACCGGTTTTAATACCAGAAGAGCTCCATGTGGATTATCAAGGATCCAGGTCCTGATCAAAGCTTCAAAATAGCCTTCATCCAGCTTTTCTCTCATCTTTGCAAAACGATCTAATGCGATCAGATGAAGGAACGGCTGGTTCTCATCATAGAGCCAGCTATCAAACATCTGTAATCCGTACATAAGTCCTCTTGGAAAATTCCCAAAATCTGCCTCTCTGTAACGAAATTCATAGTAGTTGATGCCAGCCAGCAGAGCCTTCCGGTCAAATCCGTTCTTCACAATTCCTTCCAGTGTCTCTCTGACCACTTTCATGAATTCGTCCTTCTGGTCTTCTCTTGCATGCTTTGCGATCACAGAAAAATACGGCTGCGCAATACCATTTTCATAAGAGCTTAAAATGTCTTTTCCAATTCCTGCATCCAGCAGAGCTTTTTTAAGCGGTGCTCCCGGTGCAGACAGCAGGGCATATTCCAGCACCTGAAATGCCAGATAAAGATCTGCGTCCAGCGAGGTTCCAACCACTGTGCTGTAAGATAAATATGCCTGTGCATCATCGGTCTCTTCCTCTGACACCGGATATTCCACGGTCTTCTCCACCGGCTTTGCAAATGGCTTCTGCAGGGCAATGCTGGAATCCATCTCCAGATACTCATAATGGCTTAAATATTTCTCATCGATCCATGTCAGCTTCTCTGCCATATCCATATCGCCATACAGATAGATGTAGCAGTTGGACGGATGATAGTATTTTCTGTGGAAATCAAGAAATGCCTCGTACGTCAGCTCCGGAATCACTTTCGGGTCTCCGCCGGACTCATGGAAATATGGCGTATCCGGGTACAGTACCCGCATGATCTCACTGTCCAACATATCTTCCGGTGAAGACAATGCACCCTTCATTTCATTATAGACCACTCCATTGTAGATCAGCGGACTGTCCGTATTTTCCAGCTCATAGTGCCAGCCTTCCTGACGGAAGATCTTCTCTTCCTTATAAATGTTCGGATGAAATACCGCATCCAGATACACATGCATCAGGTTCTGAAAATCCCGTTCATTGCAGCTTGCCACCGGATACACCGTCTTGTCCGGGTAAGTCATGGCATTCAGGAACGTATTCAAGGAACCCTTCACCAGTTCCACGAACGGATCCTTCACCGGAAAATCCGTGGAGCCGCAGAGAACGGAATGCTCCATAATATGCGGTACACCCGTACTGTCTGATGGCGGTGTGCGAAATCCTATATTAAATACTTTGTTTTCATCATCATTAGACAAAAGTGCCACCCTGGCACCTGTCTTTTTATGACGCAGCAGATATCCTACAGAATTCATCTCCGGGATCTGCTGTTTTTCTATCAGTTCATAAGCTGCTAACTGCTCTACTGTCATAAATCTTGTATGACCTCCATGTTCTTTTCTTCTGTGTAGTATATACATTCTTTATGAGTATAACACAGGATGGGTGGATTTTCCATGGAGGAAATCGCGATATTTTTCTTCACAAACACATGCAAAAAAAGTGAATTTTCACTTTTTTCAGTGAAAATTCACTTTTTATCACTTCTACGCTTCCAATGCATGTTTCACATAGATCTGTCGAACCGCTGGGTATTCACCCAATCCTTTCAAGATGCATTCTACTTCATATCCGGCTTTTTCAAATGTGCTTTTCCAGGAATCATCCTCATCGCCTGACATATCATTTATAGCATGGTCTCCTGCCACCACCATAAACGGTGCAAGAATGATCTTCCCCTGCACTTCCTGCTTCTACTGCAAAAGTTAAATCTTTCACACTTT
>ERZ773149.2719-NODE-2719-length-12074-cov-14.608952_pt1 | contig 12074 bp, 12 predicted proteins | sample MGYA00511081_ERZ773149 | MGnify/ENA primary metagenome ERZ773149 (study PRJEB29015, sample SAMEA2737846) | human gut metagenome | biome: human gut; feature: human-associated habitat; material: faeces | place: China | collected 2012 ...
TCAGTTCTATTCCAGGTGTTAAGGAAGATGTAACTGAGATCATTATGAACATCAAAAGCTTAGCGATCAAGAACAACAGCGATACCGATGAACCGAAGGTTGCATACATTGAGTTTGAAGGCGAAGGCGTGATTACAGCTGCTGATATTCAGGCAGATGCTGATATCGAGATCATGAATCCGGATCAGGTAATCGCAACTTTAAGCGGCGGCGCTGACAGCAAGTTCTATATGGAACTGACTATCACCAAGGGCCGTGGATATGTAAGCGCTGACAAGAACAAGAATGCAGATCTTCCAATTGGTGTGATCGCAGTTGATTCTATCTATACTCCAGTTGAGCGTGTTAATATGGCTGTTGCCAACACCCGTGTTGGACAGCAGACAGACTATGACAAGCTGACTCTGGAAATTTATACTAACGGCACCCTGGCTCCTGATGAAGCAGTCAGCCTTGCTGCAAAGGTATTAAGCGAGCATCTGAATCTTTTCATTGACCTTTCTGAAAATGCCAAGACCGCTGAGATCATGGTAGAGAAAGAAGACAATGAGAAAGAAAAAGTACTTGAGATGAACATCGACGAACTGGAACTTTCTGTTCGTTCTTACAATTGTCTGAAGAGAGCCGGAATCAATACGGTAGAAGAACTGTGCAACAGAACTTCTGAGGATATGATGAAGGTTCGTAACCTTGGCCGTAAGTCCTTAGAGGAAGTACTTGCCAAGTTAAAAGAATTAGGCTTACAGCTGAATCCTAGTGACGAAGCATAAGTTATGATTGAAAGCTGTGGGAAGTCCCCACATAACCTTAGCCAGTAAGTCCAATGAAGCATGGCGCGGGTTGCCACTATAAAAAATAAACAGGTGGGTAAGATGCGCCTCTACCAGTAAGTCCGATGATGCATGGAAAGGTGTTCCACCGATCAGGAGGAAAGAATAATGGCAGGATATAGAAAATTAGGAAGAACATCCAATCAGAGAAAGGCTATGATCAGAAGCCAGGTAACTGCACTGTTATATCATGGTCACATCAAAACAACTGAAACCAGAGCAAAAGAGATCCGCAAAGTTGCTGAGGGTCTGATCGCACTGGCTGTTAAGGAAAAAGATAACTTCGAGACTGTAAAGGTTACTGCTAAGGTTGCTCGTAAAGATGCAAACGGCAAGCGCGTTAAAGAAGTAGTAGACGGCAAGAAAGTAACTGTTTACGATGAAGTTGAGAAGGAAATCAAGAAGGACAGCGCTTCCAGACTTCACGCTAGAAGACAGATGTTAAAGGTTCTTTACGGTGTAACTGAGGTTCCTACCCAGGCAGCTGGAAAGAAGAACGGCACCAAGTCTGTTGATCTGGTAGCTAAGTTATTTGATGAAGTTGCTCCTAAGTACGTTAGCCGCAATGGTGGTTACACCAGAATCGTTAAGATCGGCCAGCGTAAGGGCGATGCAGCTATGGAAGTTCTGCTTGAATTAGTTTAATTATTCATTATTAGATCGAATATAGTTATGCAGGCGACTGCAGGTACTGTTAAAGGTATCTGCAGTCTTTTTTTTCGCGAGTAATGTCATATTCTGTCAAGAGTTTGAAAGAATATCGTAAGTTGCTAAAACCCATATCCTGCTTTATAATGAAGGTAAGATGTTCTCTCGGAAACTTTCATGCACCTGCTTTTGTGGCCGATTTTCCGCCAGTCGCATCCGAATTTCAGAGGCGGACGCAACGCCAATGCCTTAGAAATTTGGACACAACTGACAAAAAATCTTCTCACAAAATCAAGTACAGAAAGCTTCCGAGAGAACATCAAAAAACGGAGGAGGATACAGCTTATGTTGAAGTTTAAGAGGATGGCCTGTATGCTGCTGACTATGGGTATATTTATTACAGCATTTCCTGATCAGGCGCTGGCTTCGTCAGATTATCAGTATATTACTAATATTTCACTGAAGGTAGAGGTTGATGTTGATGCCGGGGATGAGATCAACAGCGGAGACAGTGTGGGAACATCAAAGGATGATTCTGGAACCAAGGTTTATACTACATCAGACAAATACAGAGTTGAGTCTGCAGAATGGACAAATAATAAAGATGTGTCTATTGGAGATACTCCAAAGATCACTGTCTGGCTGGAGCCGGATTCTTCTTCTGATTCTAAATATGAATATAGATTCCGCAGCAGCTACAGCTCAAGTAAAGTAAGTATTAATGGTGGTGAGTTTGTTTCTTCCAGTAAAAGTGGAAGCAATCTAAAAGTGGTTCTTCGTGTCAAAGGGGTAAAAGGCACTTATGAAGCACCTAAGGAAGCTGAGTGGGGCAGCGGAAAAGGAAAGGCAACCTGGAAAGCTCCAGATGATAAAACAGGTTATTATGATGTGATCTTATATAAAGGTTCCACTGTTATGAAGAAGCTGGAAGATTATAATGGAACCTCCTATAATTTCTATCCATATATGACAAAAAAAGGGGATTATACCTTTAAGGTACGCACAGTTCCCCATACTGATGAGCAGAAACGCTATGGCAAGAAGAGTGAATGGACAGAATCTGACAGCAAGTATCTTGATGAAGATGAAGTATCGGATGGCTCTGGACAGGATAACAGTTCCAGTGGAAGCAGTGGCGGTGGTATTACTCCTGGAGGAGGAACTACAGACGTAGGCTGGAGACAGGAAAACAATGTCTGGTATTTTAAGTATCCGGATGGTAATTATATAAAGAACAACTGGCTGCTGTGGAACAGCAAGTGGTATCTTTTTGATAACAACGGTAAGATGCTTACAGGCTGGCAGCAGAAAGATGGGCACTGGTACTATTTTGATACCGGTTATGGCGGTATGAAGACAGGCTGGCTTAAAGAAGGAGATAAATGGTATTACTTAAATCCAAACCAGGGCGGTCCGGAAGGAGCAATGATCTCTAACTGCTGGCTGACTATCAACGGAAAGACTTACTTTATCAACCAGTCCGGTGTGATGATGGAAGGCTGGTATCAGGTTTCTGGTAAATGGTATTATTTCTATCCAGGAGATGGATCTAAGGCGGTAAGTACATCCATTAGTGGTTTTGTTGTAGATGCAGATGGTGTCTGGAACCATTAAGATTAAAAAAGTAAATGATAACGTATATACGAAAAAGCTGTCTGAAAAGGCGGCTTTTTCTTGACTTATACTATGATATCATCTACAATTGTGACGAGTTTACAATAAAAATATCGTCAAGGGGATATACAGACGGTGGGCTTGCACGCAAGGATGTATAAACATTTGACTTTTTTTATAAACAATATTACCTTGAAAGGAACGTCATGGGAATTGTAAAAACAGCCAGGCTGGTCTATGAATATATAAGAAGAGATGAAGAAGAAAAAATAGAAGAAGTAAAACGTGCCATAGATGGTGTTGACCTGGATATAGAAAAGGGAAGTTTTGTGGCAGTGTTAGGACATAATGGTTCCGGAAAGTCTACCTTTGCGAAGCATATTAATGGACTGCTCCTTCCAACAGATGGAACGGTATGGGTAGGAGAAATGGATACAAAAGACGAGGAACACATCTGGGATGTGCGCAAAACAGCGGGAATGGTATTCCAGAATCCGGATAACCAGATCATTGGAAATATTGTAGAAGAAGATGTAGGTTTTGGACCGGAAAATATCGGTGTTGAGACCAAGGAGATCTGGAAACGGGTAGATGAAAGCTTAAAAGCAGTGGGAATGACTGCGTATAGAAAACAATCTCCTAATAAGCTGTCTGGTGGCCAGAAACAGAGAGTTGCTATTGCCGGTGTTATGGCTATGCGGCCGCAGTGCATTATTTTAGATGAACCGACGGCTATGTTAGACCCAACCGGACGAAAAGATGTAATACGTACGGTTCATGAGTTGAACAAAAAAGAAGGCATTACGGTTTTACTGATTACTCACTATATGGAGGAAGCCATTGACGCAGACCGTGTGATCGTAATGGATGACGGAAAAGTGATCATGGATGGAGTGCCAAAGGAGATCTTTTCCCGTGTAAAAGAATTAAAAGAACATGGGCTGGATGTGCCTCAGGCAACGGAACTTGCGTATGAGTTAAAGGAAGCAGGAATGCCTTTAACAGATGGGATCTTAAGCAGGGAAGAGCTGGCTGGACAGCTGATGGCTCTGTTTACAGATGAAAAGTAGGAGAATAAGATGTCGATAAAAGCAGTTGATCTGAATTATGTATACGGAAATGGTACAGCCTTTGAGCAGCATGCTCTTTTTGATGTGAATTTTGAGATCCAGGATGGAGAGTTTGTAGGTATTATAGGACATACCGGTTCTGGAAAATCCACATTGATCCAGCACTTAAACGGGTTGATCAAGGCAAGCTCCGGTGCATTATATTATAATGGAGAAAATATTTATAAAGATAAATATGATATGAAAAAGCTGCGCAGCAAGGTAGGACTGGTATTCCAGTACCCGGAGCATCAGCTTTTTGAGATCGATGTATTAACAGATGTATGTTTTGGACCGAAAAATCAGGGGCTTTCTGAGGAGGAGGCAAAGGAAAAGGCGAAAAAAGCATTAGGTCTGGTAGGTTTGGATGAATCTTATTACAGTCAGTCACCTTTTGAACTGTCTGGCGGTCAGAAGCGAAGAGTTGCAATTGCAGGTGTACTTGCCATGGAACCGGAAGTCCTGATCTTAGATGAGCCTACAGCAGGTCTGGACCCAAGGGGAAGAGATGAGATTTTAGATCAGATCGCAAGACTTCATACAGAGCGGAAGATGACCATTATCCTGGTATCCCATAGTATGGAAGATGTTGCAAGATACGCAGGAAGACTGATCGTTATGAACCATGGACAGAAGATATTTGACGGCTCTCCAAGAGAAGTGTTCCGTCATTATAAAGAATTAGAAGCCATTGGTCTGGCAGCACCCCAGGTAACGTATCTGGTCCATGATCTGAAAGAAAAGGGACTGGATATTGATAATGATATTACCACAGTGGCAGAAGCAAAAGAGGCGATTCTTGCATTGTGGGATAAAAAGAGAAAGCGGCAGGTATAAAAATGCTGAGAGATATAACTTTAGGACAATATTATCCGGTGGAATCACCGATCCACTGTCTGGATCCAAGAACAAAGCTTTTCGGGACAATGGTGTTTATTCTGTCCCTTTTTGTGGCAAATAATATATGGGGATATCTTTTGGGAACCATTGCACTGGCAACTGTGATCATTCTGACCAAGGTGCCGCTGCGCTTTATCTTAAAAGGTTTAAAAGCTATTGTGATCTTACTGCTGATCAGTGTCAGCTTTAACTTATTTCTTACTCCGGGACAAGAATTGATCCGTTTCTGGATTTTTAAGATTACCTGGGAAGGTATCCGCCTGGCAGGTTTTATGGCAGTACGCCTGATCTATCTGGTAGTAGGTTCTTCTCTTATGACATTGACGACTACACCGAACCAGCTGACAGATGGACTGGAAAAGGGGCTGGGATTTTTAAAACGGTTCCATGTACCGGTTCATGAGATTTCTATGATGATGTCCATTGCTCTGCGCTTTATTCCGATCCTGGTAGAAGAAACAGATAAGATCATGAAGGCACAGATGGCAAGAGGAGCTGATTTTGAGTCTGGAAATCTGGTGCAGAAAGCGAAAGCCATGATCCCATTGCTGGTGCCGTTATTTATCTCTGCTTTCCGCAGAGCGACAGATCTGGCAATGGCTATGGAAGCAAGATGTTACCGCGGTGGAGAAGGAAGAACAAAGATGAAACCGCTGCAGTACAGCCAGAGAGACCATGAGGCATATATGATTTTTGCCCTTTATTTTGTGCTGGTCATTGCTTCCAGAGTGTATCTGTAAATGTATCCTGTATACAGGAAAAATAACGGAAGTTCTGAGCAGATATATGTGATGTAGGAAAAATAACGGAAGTTCTGAGCAGATACATGTGTTACAGGAAAATATAAGGAGAGCAGAAACATGAAAAAACGGGTCCTTCTGAGAGTGGCCTATGATGGGACCAACTATCATGGCTGGCAGGTGCAGCCAGGAGCTGTGACCATTGAACAGGTATTAAATGAAAAATTAACAGATCTTTTAGGGGAACCTATTGAAGTAATCGGAGCCAGCCGCACGGATTCTGGTGTTCATGCCATGGGAAATGTAGCAGTTTTTGATACAGAACACCGCATGCCGGCAGATAAAATATGTTTTGCCTTGAACCAGCGCCTTCCGGAAGATATACGCATACAGTCATCTATGGAAGTGGAGCCGGACTGGCATCCGAGAAAACATCATTGCACCAAGACGTATGAGTATAAGATCTTAAACCGTAAAATGGAAGTGCCATCCCTGCGTCTATATACTCATTTCTGCCATTTTGACCTGGACCTTGATAAAATGCGCCAGGCAGCAAAACTGCTGACTGGAGAACATGATTATAAAAGCTTCTGTAATGTGCGTACCCAGGTGTTAGACACTGTGCGTACTGTATACAGTATTGACATAGAAAAAGACAAAAATGATGTGATCACCATCCGGGTATGTGGGAATGGATTTCTTTATAATATGGTCCGTATCCTTGCAGGAACGCTTATGGCAGTGGGAATGGGTCAGAGAACCCCAGAGGAAATGCCAAAGATCCTTGCAGCCTGTGACCGGGCTGCAGCAGGTCCTACAGCACCGGCAAAAGGTCTGATGCTGGCAGGTATGGAATATCAGGATTAAATCTTTTATAGACGATATAGACAAGCTATGATGGATTTTAATAAAAAAGGTGAGTTGAAAAAGTGAATTCCACTTTGCAAGTGAGTTATAATAAAAAAACCTTGAAAATATAAGGATTTAGCCAAGAAAATGGCTTGACATGAGAAAACAGATATTATATAATAAGAAACTGTGACGTTGAGAGTAAATGCTCATCCAAAGCCCCGGAGCGGAGCATTTCATTGATAAATACTTCCCAATATTTATCACATATAGCGATCATCTGAAAAGATGTAATTTAGGTTGAAATTAACAGGAGGTTAACCAATGAAGAGTTTTATGGCTAGTCCAGCGACAATTGAGAGAAAATGGTATGTAGTTGATGCTACAGGTTATACATTAGGACGTTTATCATCTGAGGTAGCTAAAGTTTTAAGAGGAAAGAATAAGCCAATCTTTACCCCACACATCGACTGCGGTGATTATGTTATCGTAGTTAATGCTGATAAGGTAAAAGTTACCGGCAAGAAGTTAGATCAGAAAGTATATTACAACCACTCTGATTACGTAGGTGGCATGAGAGAAACCACTCTGCGTGAAATGATGGCTAAGAAGCCTGAGAAGGTTGTTGAGTTAGCAGTTAAGGGTATGCTTCCAAAGGGACCTCTGGGAAGAAGCATGTTTACAAAGCTTCATGTATATGCAGGCCCAGAGCATGAGCAGGCAGCACAGAAACCAGAAGTTTTAACATTTTAATGAGGATCGGAGGAAGAAAGTATCATGGCTAGCGCAAAATTTTACGGAACAGGCAGAAGAAAAAAATCTATCGCCAGAGTATATTTAGTACCAGGTACAGGTAATATCACCATCAACAAGAGAGACATCGATGAATATCTTGGTCTTGAAACTTTAAAGCTGATCGTTCGTCAGCCATTAGTTGCAACTGAGACAGTTGACAAGTTCGATGTATTAGTAAACGTTCGCGGCGGCGGCACAACAGGACAGGCTGGTGCAATCCGTCACGGTATCTCCAGAGCACTTCTTCAGGCAGACGCTGATTACAGACCAGTTCTGAAGAAAGCAGGTTTCTTAACCAGAGACCCAAGAATGAAAGAAAGAAAGAAGTACGGCCTGAAGGCTGCACGTCGTGCACCTCAGTTCAGCAAGCGATAATCTACAGCTTAATAATGCTAAAAAGGCCCGGAAATATGCCATTTTCCGGGCTTTTTCTATGCCTGAAATCACCTGATTCCGATGGTGAAATTTGAGGAAATTTGACTTCAAATTAACCCATTTTGATGGGTTTACCATGGGTTTACGGCCTGTTTTTGAGCCTAATGGGTGGGAAAATGGGTTTACAGAAGGCCATTTTGGAGGGGAAATTAGCCTCATATCCTTGACAGATTTTCGGCAAAAATCCGGCTGAAACGGAATGAAAAACAGTGTCAGGTTCGTTTGGCGAGTTCTGCCGAATTCTGCAAAAATTTAATATCAGGTATCCTGTTACATAGAGCCTTGGATCATTCTTTAAAAACGAGAATGAGTCGAGGCTCTATTTTTTTCGCCCGAAATCCGGCGAGACAAATGCGAGTAGGAGGTAACAGGTATGATGGATTTCAATCAGAAGACCCATGACACCGATGTGGGCAGTCATGGCGGACAGTCAAGGCAGATGATGGAAGTGTTCGAGAATCAGGCGTTTGGTTCGATCCGCGTGTTGCAGGAGGCAGGCAAGACCTTTTTCTGTGCAAGCGATGTGGCAAAAGCGTTGGGGTATGTGAATCCCTACGCCGCAGTGAAGCGACATTGCAGAGGCCCCCTAACGAAACGCGAGGGGGTCGTTCAGAAGGCGATAACCGCTTCCAACGGTCAGAGCTGGATTATCTGATCTACAACGACCCGCTTGCTTATGCCGATTTGATTCTGAACAGCGAGCTGAACGTCCTGTTTGAATAAACCGACATGAGCATAAACGACAGCGGCCCGGTTCATAATGATTGGGCCGCTGCTTATTATATCATTGTATTATGCGAACTCATTCCTCGAACAGATACAGAAGATATCCGTAACCCTCTGCTTTCATCTTTGCGTAAGGCACAAAGCGCAGGGCCGCACTGTTGATGCAGTAGCGCACGCCATTGGGGGACTCCGGATCGCCGGTGAACACATGACCAAGGTGAGAATCTCCGGCACGGCTTCTGACCTCTGTACGGCGCATGCCGTGGCTCAGGTCCTCCAGTTCCACCACGGCAGGCTCTTCAATGGGCTTTGTGAAAGCCGGCCAGCCGCAGCCGCTCTCGTACTTATCCGTGGAGGAAAAGAGCGGCTCGCCGGTGACGACATCCACATAGATGCCCTTTTCAAACTTATCCCAGAACTCGCCTGTGAAAGCGCGCTCTGTGCCGCTCTCCTGCGTAACACGGTACTGCTCCGCCGTCAGCTTGTCCCGGATGGATTCCGCCGCGGGCTTCTGATAGTCGCCCGGATCGATGCGCAGCCGGGAAAACAGCTCCATCTCCGCGCGCGGGATGTGGCAGTAGCCGTTCGGGTTCTTTTCGAGGTAGTTCTGGTGGTACTCCTCGGCGGGGTAATAGTTCTTGAGTGGACCTATCTCCACGAAGAACTTTTCACTGCGTCCCCGCTCGATCTCCGCGATGCGCTCCACCGTTTCCTTCGCGCTTTCGTTGGTGTAATAGACACCGGTCTGATACTGGCTGCCCCGGTCGTTGCCCTGCCGGTTCTCCACCGTGGGGTCGATCACATAGAAGTAGGCCAGCAGCAGGGCGTCGAGACTCACCTGCCCGGGGTCATACTCCACCCGCACGGTCTCCCGGAAGCCGGTGTTCCCTTTGCAGACGGTCTTGTAATCGGCGTCCGCCTCGCAGGTGCCGTTGGCATAGCCGCTCTCGGCATCGATGACGCCGGGGATGGACTGCATCAGCTGTTCCATGCCCCAGAAGCAGCCGCCCGCCAGATATATGACATTTTCCGTGGTATCCATATACATGCTTCCTTCACCGGACATATCAGAGGGCTGTCCGGTCATTTCCTTCTCGTCCGTTTTCTGCGGCATATTTTTCTGCCCGGCGGCGCAGCCGCTCAGCAGCAGTACCGCGGTGAGCAGAAGCGGCAATACTCTCCGATACATGGTGTATCCCTCCTTTCTGAGAAGATAAATTCGTTTGTCAGCCCATATCGGCGGCAAGAGCCTGGTCGATGAGTTTTTGCAGCGTCTCCGCCTGCTTCTTTTCCGTGATGGCGCCTACGATGGGTTCACCCACGATATTGCCGCTGCGGTCGACCACATAGGTGGTGGGATAGGCAAAGATGTTGGTGGTAAACTTTCCCGCCTCACCGTCGGAGTCAAAATACACATTCTGATAGGTGGCGCCCTTCTTGGCAAGCACATCCTTCGCCTCGGAAATTGCCGTTTCGTCGCCGTCCAGCGTGAAGGTGTTGACGCCGATGAGGGAGCCGCCCTTCTCCGCCAGTTCCTTGTTCAGCGCATCCAGCTCGGAAAGCTCGCCTACGCAGGGATTGCAGGTGGTGAACCAGAAATTCACCACGGTGACGGCGTTGGCGGAGAACAGCTCGTCGCTCTTCACCGTGTTGCCGTCCAGATCTTTCCCTTCAAAGGCGGGGAACTTCTGCATACTGCCGTCGTCGGGAGGGTTGCTCGTGTCGCTGCCCGCAGGCATGCTCATATCGCCGTCCATGGATTTCTGCATGATCTCGGGATACTTCTCTTCCAACTCGGTCAGCCTGTTTTCAATATTGCTGATCTCCGTGGCTGACTCCTTCAGCCACTCATACTCCTTGTCGGTGAACTGCTCTTTAGCGGCCTCGACGGTATCCAGCAGGAAGTCGCCGTAGTTTTTCCCGTCCTCGATCATGGCCATGCCCTTGTCAGCCTCCATAAAGACCTTTTCCCACAGCTCGGTATTTTCCGACAGGATCGCGTTCTCCTGCTCCAGCAGCTCCTTGTGCAGGGCGAGCGCCTCCTCGGCGTTTTTCGGCTCGCCAGTCATGGCGGAGCCGTTGCCGCTCATGTCGCCCATCTTGTCATTGTTCTTCGTGCCGCAGGCCGCCAAGGCCAGCACCATCAGCACGGCAAAAGCCAGTGCAAAAATTCTCTTCCTGTTCATTTTGATTCCTCCATCGTTGTTTTCTTTGTTGTTTCTTTCCCGTTGCCGAAGCCGTAGCGGAAGCACACGGCGTTCGTTGGACAGGCGCGGATGCACATTCCGCAGCGGATGCACTCGGTATGGTTGGGCGTTTTCGTCACATCCACATCCATCTTGCAGGCTCTGGCGCATTTCCCGCAGGAAACGCACTTATTCTTATCCACCTTCATCTGGAAGAGGGACACCCGGTTGAACAGCGCGTAGAACGCGCCCAGCGGGCAGAGCCACTTGCAGAACGGTCGGTAGAACAGTACGCTCAGCGCAATCACCGACAGCAGGATGCTGAATTTCCATGTAAACAGCTTGCCCAGCGCCGCCCGGATGCCGGAATTGGCAAGGGACAGCGGGATGGCTCCCTCCAGCACGCCTTGGGGGCAGAGGTATTTGCAGAAGAACGGGTCTCCCATGCCAACATCGTTCACAAGGAACGCCGGTAGCAGGAAAACCATCACCAGCAGGACAGCGTATTTCAGGTATGTCAGCGGCTTCAGCCTCTTTGTGGAAAGCTTCTTAGTGGGGATTTTGTGCAGCAGCTCCTGAAACCAGCCAAAGGGGCATAGAAAGCCGCAGATAAAGCGCCCCAGCAGCACGCCCAGCAGAATGAGGAAGCCTGTGATATAGTAGGAGAAGCTGAACTTGGAAGACCCCACCACCGCCTGAAACGCCCCGATGGGGCAGGCCCCGGACGCCGCCGGACAGGAGTAGCAGTTCAGCCCCGGCACGCAGACGGTCTTCCCCGCCCCCTGATACAGTCCGCCCTTGAGAAAGTTCGGCAGATGCAGGTTGGTCAGCAGCGTCGCCCCCGCCTGAATCCAGCCCCGGAAGCGGGACATGGTCTGTGAAACGCCTGAAAACTTTTTACCCAATGCCCACACACTCCAGACATAATTTGATTGCTTTGCTCAGCACTGTCGCCGCCTCGCCCCGCCAGACACCGAAGCACAGCATGGCGGCTCCGGCCATCAGAAGCACGATCTGCGCCGCGGCCTTTTTCCCACAGCTCATTTTTCATCACCCTTTCCGATTTTCTGCCCCCATCATAGCGCGGGAGAGTTAAAGTCTCTGTTAAGAACGAAAACTTAACGCAAACCTTATCTGTTTTTGCTATAATGAAAGCAACACAAAAAACGAAGAAATAAAAAGGAGGGCTCTCATGCACCTTTTAGTAATTGAAGATGAACGCGCCCTGTGCGAGACCATCGT
>ERZ773149.2751-NODE-2751-length-11965-cov-15.606801_pt1 | contig 11965 bp, 11 predicted proteins | sample MGYA00511081_ERZ773149 | MGnify/ENA primary metagenome ERZ773149 (study PRJEB29015, sample SAMEA2737846) | human gut metagenome | biome: human gut; feature: human-associated habitat; material: faeces | place: China | collected 2012 ...
TGCACAACGGCTTCATCAACGTGGACAATCAGAAGATGTCCAAGAGCCTGCACAACTTCTTCACCGTCCGCGACGTGGCCAACCTCTACGGCTACGAGCCCATCCGCTACTTTATGCTGACCGCCGGCTACCGGATGCCGCTGAACTACACCGTAGACCTCATCGAGAGCTGCAAGAACAGCCTCGAGCGTCTCTACACCTGCCGCGAGAACCTCGACTTTGCCCTGAGCAAGACCGAGTTCGGCACCGACGAGACGCTGAAGGAGAAGGCCGAGGAAGCAAAGAAGAAATTCTGCACCGCCATGGACGACGACCTGAACACCCCCGATGCCCTGGCTGCTGTCTTCGACCTCGTCAAGGACATCAACACCCTGTCCGCCGCTTCCAGTAAGGCTGCTCTCGAAGCCGGCGCTGCCGCCTTCGACGAGATCACCGGCGTGCTGGGCCTGATGTACAACCGCAAGAAGGACGAAGTTCCCGCTGAGGTGACTGAACTGGTGGAGAAGCGTGCCGCCGCCAAGAAGGCCAAGGACTGGGCTGCCGCCGACGCCATCCGCGCACAGCTCACCGAGATGGGCTGGGCCGTGAAGGATACCGCTCAGGGTCCCCAGCTGAGCAAACTGTAAGCTGAATATCCGATGCAGGGCAGACCTGCGCTCTGCCAAAAGCCGGAAGCTTTGGGCGGCGCGGGCCTGCCCTGCTTTTTTGTGGGAAAGGGGAAACGTAAAAATCGACAAAATCCGAAAAGAGTTGTTGTGATATTGCTGATTCTGACAGAAAATGTTTACATCTCTGACCGCATGGTGGTATGATAAAAGTATCTTTGGGAATCAATAAGTCTTCATAATGGGGAGAAAGTTCATGATGAAACGAATCGGAATGCGCCGTCTGGCCGCGTTTGCGGCGGCTGCAGCTCTGGTGTTGTGCCTCGTGGGCTGCGGGGGTGCTCAGAGCACCGCACAGGGTAACACTGAGCCGGTAGATCTGAGCGTCTGGACATATTACAACGGCGACCAGCTGGAAAGCTTCAATAAGCTGGTGGATACCTTCAACGACACCGTCGGCAAGGAAAAGAACATCACCGTGGAGAGTTACAGCCAGGGCAGCGTCAACGACCTCGAGGCGCAGGTGATGGCTGCGGCACAGGGCAAGGTGGGCGCTTCTGCCATGCCCAACATCTTTATGGCCTATGCAGACACCGCCTATGCCATGGACCAGATGGGCGAGCTGGCTGACCTTGCTCCCTATTTCACCGACGAAGAGCGCGCCGCCTATGTGGACAGCTACCTGACCGAGGGCGACTTCGACGACAGCGGCAGCATCAAGATCTTCCCGGTGGCAAAGTCCACGGAGCTTCTGTTCCTGAACGATACCGACTGGAAGCCCTTCGCTGCCGCCACCGGCGCACAGTATTCCGACCTTGAGACGGTGGAGGGTCTGGTCAAGACCGCCGAAGCCTACTACAACTGGACGGATGCCCAGACCGATACGCCCAACGACGGCAAAGCCCTGTTCGGACGCGACGCGGTGGCAAACTACATGCTCATCGGCGCAAAAGAGCTGGGCGATACCATTTTTGACGTCAAGGACGGCAAGATGACCATGGGCCTGAGCGAGGACGCGGCCCGCAAGCTGTGGGATAACTACTATGTTCCCTATATCAAGGGCTGGGCCGCCGCCAGCGGCCGCTTCCGCAGCGACGATATTAAGATCGGCAGCATTCTGGCCTATATCGGCTCCAACTCCAGCGCGACCTACTTCCCGACGCAGGTGATGCTGAGCGACACCGAGAGCCACGCCATCGAGCTGAAAGTCCTGCCCAAGCCGCACTTTGAAGGCGGCAAAAAAGTCGCTGTCCAGCAGGGTGCCGGTATGGCCGTGGCAAAGACCACCGATGCCGAGGTGGAAGCCAGCGTGGTTTTCCTCAAGTGGTTCACCCAACCGGAAAACAACATCGCATTTGCAGTGGGTTCCGGCTATCTGCCCGTGACCCATGCCGCCAACGATATGGATGCTATCTACAGCAGCGGCCTCGCCCTGACCGGCAACATGGAAAATGTCCTGACGGAGGCCGTGGAGGCTGTGAATACCAATGAAATGTACACGACCAAAGCGTTTGAGGGCGGCACCAACGCCCGCAGCAAGCTGAGCTACAGCATGATCGACCTTGCCGCGGCAGACCGCGCCACGGTGGAAGAGCGTCTCGCAGCAGGCGAGAGTGCGGAAGAGGCCGAGGCGGAATTCCTGACTGATGAGTATTTTGAGGCATGGTACCAGAGCCTCTGTGACGCACTGAGTCAGTACGAAGGCTGAGGCGTCTTACAAAAATGAGCGGAAGGAGGGGAAAAGCATGAAACTGCTGATGCGGGATGAAGCAAAGGGAAGAGAGCATACTATTTTCGTTACCATCTTCTCGGCGCTGATGGTCATGCTGGCCATCGTGGTCATGCTGATGGCTTCGGCCACTGCAATCAGCGGCGTTACGCTCCAACTGGATGAGAACGCGGTGGACATCCTGGACAAGCAGGTGGAGAACCGTGCAGGCTACATTCAGGACCAGCTCCAGCAGGCACAGGAGCTGACGGATCTTTCGACCTACATCAATGAGACCGCCCAGCAGATGCTGGACGACGAGACGCTTTCCCTCAAGACGCTGGATTCCAGCAGCAGCGACAGTCTGCCGCTGCTGCTGGCTGCAGCCCCCAGAATGCTTGAGACGCTGCGCTCCAAGCGCATTACGGGCATCTTCCTCATCCTGAACACCCACGACTTCACGGGCCGCACCTCCGGAGACCGCCTGCCCTGCGTTTACCTGCGCGACCTCGACCCGGATGCAGCCCCCTCTGTGGTAAACTCGGATATTTTGCTTGAGTGCGCTCCGTCGGAGCTGGTGCAGACCTTTGACATCGCTACGGACAAGGCGTGGTCGCCTGCGCTGCAGTATCTGGACGGAGAGCAGGATGTGTTTTATGTCCGTCCCTTCCAGACAGCCTACGAAGACGTCGAGCGTATGGGGGCGGCGAACTATGGCCGCTGGACGACTCTGCCATATAAGCTGCTGGGTGACGACCGCGAGGCCATCGCCTACGCGCAGCCCCTTATCCTGGACGACGGCACAGTCTACGGCGTTCTGGGCGTCGAGCTTCTGGAAAGCTACATGGACACCAAACTCCCGTGGAACGAGCTGCAGAACGACCATCACGGCAGCTATCTGCTGGCCTCCACCACCTCCGACCTGAAGGGCGAGGTGCTGGATCTTCATGTCACCTCCAACACCGGTGAGCAGAGCGTACCGCTGCGGAATGCGAAATGGGAACTGACTCTCCGGCGCAGCAACAACTACTGGTATTACATGATGGACGGTAGGCAGCAGATCGCCAGCATCCGGCAGATCAGCCTGTACAGCCGCAACGCCCCCTTCTCGGGTGAGCGGTGGCTGCTCGTCGGCGTGGTGGGCAAGAACGATCTGTTCAGCTTCTCCCAGTCGATGACGAAGCTGATGGGCCTTGCCGTACTGCTGACAATGGGCATCGGTCTGGCCTGCGCCTTCCTCGTCAGCTTTGGTCTGGCACAGCCCGTTGCCCAGCTCTCGAAAGAGCTGGTGGACGCACAGGAACAGCGCAAGGCTGTGCCGGAATTTTCCCGTACCGGCATCCGGGAGCTGGACCAGCTGGCGGAATCCATCGTGACCCTGAGCACCGACAACTACAAGGCGGCGGTGGCCGAGCGCAACCGCATTGAGCACGAGCGCGATTATGACGCACTGACCGGACTGTACAGCCGTCAGGCCTTCTTCCGGGTCTGCGGGGAGCTGTTCGAGAAGCCCGATACTCTCCGTCACGCGGCCCTGATGATGACCGACCTCGACAACCTCAAGAAGACCATCAACGACACTTATGGCCACGACTGGGGTGACATTTATCTGCGGCAGACGGCCCACAGCTTACGGCAGAACTCGCCCGGCGGCACTGTGGTGGCCCGCCTTTCCGGCGACGAGTTCCTGCTGCTGTTCTACGGCTATGAGACGCGGGAGGCCCTGCGGGCGGACATCAAGAAGCTGGAAGAGAACTTTGCCCAGAGCAGTGCTGCTCTGCCGGACGGTAAGGGTCTGTGCATCCGGATGTCCGGCGGCGTGGCATGGTATCCGGAGGACGCACTGGACCTCGACACCCTCAAGAAGTATGCGGACTTTGCAATGTATGAAGTCAAGCATTCCACCAAGGGCGAGATACGGGAGTTCGACATGGAGCGCTACCGCGCCGGTGTCTATGCGATGGAGCAGCGCAGCGACTTTGAAAAACTCATCCGGGAGCGGCGGGTGGACTACGACTTCCAGCCCATCGTCTCAGCTCACGACGGCCATGTGGTGGCCTATGAGGCCCTGATGCGGCCCCAGCTGCCCACCCTGCGTTCGCCGCTCACGGTAATGCAGCTGGCCAGCGAGATGGGCCGGATGTATGATATTGAGAAGCTGACTCTCTTCCGGGCCTGTGAGTGCTACGAGGAGCTGGAAGCTGCCGGTAAACTGGACGCTGACGCTCTCATCTTCGTCAACAGCATAGCCAGCGTCAGCCTGAGCGATGAGGACTGGGCGAGCTACTGCGAGGCCCACAGTGCCACCCTTCCGAAGCTGGTGGTGGAGATCACCGAGGAGGAAGAGATGAACGAACGGGAGCTGGAACGGAAGCGGGATTTCCTCGGTTCGCCCGGCGCCTTTGCGCTGGATGACTACGGCAGCGGCTACAGCAACGGCAACAGCCTGCTGACGGTCGCGCCCAAGTATGTCAAGGTGGACATCGCCATCATCCGGGGCATTGATACCGATGCCGACAAACAGCAGTTCCTCAAGACCCTCATCGACTATGCCCGCCCCCGCGGCATCTATGTGCTGGCTGAGGGCGTGGAAACGCTGTCGGAGCTGCGCAAGGTGCTGGAAATGGGCGTGGACCTGCTGCAGGGTTACTGTCTGGCCCGCCCGGCGACAGAGCCTGTGGCCATCGACGAAAAGGCCGCCGAGGTCATCGCCGAGGTGGAACGCCAGAAAGCCGAGCGGGAAGAAGCCGGGTCTTAAAAAGCAAAAAGTATCGCCCTCTGTATTGGCATTGTGCCAGCACAGAGGGCGATACTTTGTCTATCTTTACTGAATGAAGCCGACGAAGAAGGGGCAGAGCACGGCGGTGAGGACGCCGGCCACGGCGATGGACAGGCCGCTCATGGCACCTTCGACCTCACCCATCTGCAGAGCTTTGCTGGTACCTACGGCATGGGCCGAGGTGCCGATGCCGACGCCTTTTGCGATGGGATCGGTGATGTGGAAGATCTTGCAGACCACCTCGGCCAGCAGGTTGCCCGCGATGCCGGTGAGGATGACGATGGCACCCGTCAGGGCCGCGATGCCGCCCAGCTCAGCGGCAACGTCCATGCTGATGGCCGTGGTGACGGACTTCGGCAGGAGGGTGGCGTACTGCTCCCGGGTGAGGCCCAGCGCGAGGGCCAGAGCCAAAGCGCTGCCCAGGCTCACCAGCGTACCCACTGAGATGCCCGCGATGATGGCGGCGGCGTTCTCTTTCAGCAGGTCCCATTTTTCATAGAGCGGGATAGCGAGGCTGATGGTGGCCGGCAGCAGCAGATAGTTTACCGGGGCGGCACTGACCTTGTAATCGGCGTAGGAGATGTTCAGCACACTCAGCAGGATGATGACGAAGATGCTGCCCAGCAGCAGCGGGTTGAAGATGGCTTTGCCGGTGGTTTTGTTGATGAGAGCACCCAGCGCGAAAGCGGCCAGCGTCAGCAGCACGCCCCACGCGGCGGACCCGGAGAGGAAGCCCTGTAAGAGATCAGTCATGTTCGGCCTCCTTCCTTGCAGCGCGGCGGCTGGTGAGGGCCTGGGTGGTGCGGCCTGCACTCACGAGGACCAGCACCGTCACCGGGATGATGGCGATGACGATGGGCAGCAGCATCTCGCCCATCTCTGCCCACAGCTCCATGACGCCCGCGGCGGCAGGCACAAACAGCAGCGGGAAGATGCCGGTGAGGAACAGGCCCACTTCCTTGACCTGCTCGAGCTTCACGATGCCGAAGCGGAGCGCGGCCAGGAGCAGCAGCAGGCCGTAGATGCTGGCCGGGAGGGGGAGCGGGAGCACTGCGTGGCAGATCTCACCCAAAAAACAGAACGCCAGAATACGCGCAAATTGAAACAGATAGTTCGTAAGGATGCCTCCTTTGGCTCGACTGAACAGGAAAATACAAAGTAAGATACAAGTCAACAGTATAATCCAAAAATCCCTGCGGCGCAACGGCAATACTGGCCAAGATTTTGCCCCTTTGGTGCGGAAAATTGGAGGTTTGGATAGGAGGCTACCCCTGCTGCGGAAGAGCGTGATAAACGGGAATTACCAGCGGGTCATGTTCTTCTTGAACTTGGCGGTATATGCCTCTTTCAGTTCTTGCTCGCTGATCCCATAGCACAGAAGGACGTCATTGTAATACATGAGCACATCTGCCATTTCTTCCACGAGATGCTGCCGGACTTCTGCATCCTCAACAGCCTTTTGGTCTCCGTTCTTCTTGATAATGTCGATAACTTCGCCTACTTCACCGAGCATCCATAACAGTTTGTGCTTGCCGGCCTCCGGGCCGATCGGCTCCCACTTGTCTTTATATTTTTCCTGCAGGGCCTGCTGTATCGCAAGCATATCTTCTATCGTAAAATCGCCCATGATTTCCTCCATAAATTTTGATTTGCTGTTCTCGTCCTGTACCGTCCTGCTCTGACGTGGGTTGGTGGGTGACGCAGCAAAAAAGCCCCTGACCCAAGTCAGAGGCTCTTGGCTTGGTGGAGCATTGTCCACAGCAGTCGAACCTGAATTTATTCCAGATACTGCGGCAAATTCCAAGTACCACGCAACACACGGTGGACTTCCACAGTCTTTATTTCGTCGTTGACTCGGTAAAACACCAAATATTGGTCTACGACCATTCTACGGTAAGCAGGGTCAGGGCGGTAGACCTCGCACATTTTCGGGGTATCGCCCAATTTTGTGATCTTCTCTCGCAGCTCTTTCAGTACGCGGCTGGCCGTTTTAGGGTAAAAGCCAGACAGATACCGGGCAATCTCATTCAAATCCTGCACAGCAAGGGGCAGATATTTAATTTTATACGTCATACTGCTTGCCCAGCGTCTCCCATACGCTTTCGTGGTCTGCCCACTGCGTGTTGGGGTCAGCTGCCTGCTGTTTTGCCTTGGCAAGTGCCTCGGCAACATATCGCTGGTGCAAAAACTCTTCGTACTTGGCGTAGTCCTCAATGTTGATGAGAACTGATTCTCCACGGCCATGATTCGTGATGATCACATGGTCGTGGTCTTTGAGCATCTCCGAAATTTCGGCGTAATGGTTGCGCAGATCCCGGGAAGGGCGAACGAATGTCTGCATCATACGAGACACCTCCTATTAGAATCATTGTATCACAAAATGACTACGAGTGCAAGGCGGATGATTCTGACGGTGAGAGCAAGGCGGATGATTCTGACGGTGAGAGCAAGGCGGATGATTCTGACGGTGAGAGCAAGAATCGTCCCGTGGCCACAAATTTTCAATTCTTGAAAATTTTCTGCCCCTTGGGACAGCTTCTTGCTGGGGCGTGCCTGCCCCAAACCCTGCTGTTGAGGTTGCGACAAACCAGAAGTTATCGAACCGCACTTGTGATTTCTTCTAATGTGTCCTGGCGAAGCCACTTTCCAAATACTTGAGAATTCTTTGACGGCAGATAACCCAAATTCGTATATCCCAGCTTCTTCAAAAGGCTCATACTTGGAATGTTCTCTCTTTCAGTAAAACAGATAAAATCCCACTGAGGATAGTGCTTGTGTAAATACTCAATTAAAGAGGACAAGGCTTCATAGGCGTAACCGCTTCGGTGAACTTTATAAGAAAATGTGTACCCTAAAGAAATTGTGCCATCGTTAGGCATAACGACGATTTCGCCAATCATGACATCCGTTTCTCTTAATGCAACACTAATCATAGTCGGCGATGCGATATTCAGGGCATTGTCTTTATTACGCTCGATCAAAGTAACAATATCCTTATAATCTTTCGTCTGGCCTCGTTGATATTTCGAGCATCGCTCGTTGTTTCGATAATCAACCATCTGAATCGCATCTTTAGGACTTACATTTCTTAGTCTGAGCCGATTTGTTTCTAAAAAGGTCATCTTCTCATCCTTTCACATTCCGGCTTATGGGCCGAGTAGCCCTTTCTCAAAACCTCCTGTAAACAAAAAACGTACCCGAACCCTTTCTCATAGAGAATTGGGTTCGAGTACGAACTGTATGGTGGACGGTACAGGACTCGAACCTGTGACCTCCTGCACGTCAAGCAGATGCTCTACCAGCTGAGCTAACCGTCCATATTCGATTGCGTCGTGACGACTCTGATATAATACCATGACTCGCCCGAAAAAGCAATACTTTTTTCGAAAAAATTCTGATTTTCTTTTCTGCGCCCCGAAAAGAGGGCGCAAAAAAGCCCCGGCGGCGTCCAAAGAGCGGACAGCGCCGGGGAGAAAACAGGGAAAATTACAGCTTTGCTTCGGGGAAGCCCTCGAGCTTCGAAGTGCAGTGGGGGCAGCGGACAGCCTTGATCGCGATCTCGCTCTGGCAGTAGGGGCATTTCTTGGTGGTGGGCTCCTTCGGCTCTTCCGCGGGCTTCTTGTGCAGCATATTGATGGCCTTGATGGTCAAAAACAGCACGAAGGCCACGATGAGGAAATTGATGATGGCGTTGAGGAAAGCACCGACGCCGATGCCAACATCGCCGATCTGGATGACGACATCCGAGAAATCGGCGTTGAAGAACAGGCCGATGATGGGGGAGATGATGTCGTTTACCAGAGAGTTGACGATCGCGGTGAAAGCCGAGCCGACGACCACACCGACTGCCATGTCGAGCACATTGCCGCGCATGGCGAAGGCTTTGAACTCTTCAAAGAAATTCTTGATGCCGCTGGTTTTCTTTTCTGGCATGATAAGTACCGCTCCTTTTGCCGCAGATGGCATGATATACCTATATAATACAAAATATATCCGGTGTTTTCAAGAGAAAAGCGGCTGCTCATCATAGCAGGGCCAGCGGCCAGCAGGATGCGAGAGGGTGCGAAGCGCCTGAGAGGGCGATCAGACCTGATGCTCTGCGATCCACTGGCTCATCTGCTGGGCGATGGCCTTGATGGAGCCGTCGTTGAACGGCACCTGCAGGCCGGCGGTCTCGCACAGCTCGGTGTAGCTGGCCGTGCCGGCACGGCGGACGAGGCGCAGATAGCGCTCCCATGCGTCCTTCTGGTCATGGAGGCTCAGCAGGAAGAACTGCAGAGCGGCCATGGTGGACAGGCAGTAGTCGATATAGTAGAAGGGGCATTCGTAGATGTGGAGCTGACGCTGCCAGCCTGCACCGCGGCCATAGAAGGGCAGGTTGTCGAAATCGATCCAGGGGCGGTACTTGTGCTCCAGCTCCAGCCAGGTCTGGTTGCGCTGGTCGGGGGTCAAATCGGGGTTCTGGTACATGATGTGCTGGAACTCATCCACCGCGCAGCCGTAGGCCAGGAAGAGGAAGCTGTCTTCAGCGTGGAGCAGGGCGTACTTGTCGGTGTCCTTGCCGAAGAGCAGGTGGTGCCACGGTGCGGTGAGGAACTCCATGGCCATGGAGTGGATCTCGGCGCTCTCCATGCCGGGGCATTCGAGGTCGGCGGGGATCTTCGGATCGCGCTCAGCCACATAGCCCTCGAAGGCGTGGCCGCACTCATGGGTCAGAACATCCACGTCAGCGGAAGTGTTGTTCCAGTTGGCGAAGATGAAGGGGGCTTTATAGGAAGGCAGGCTGGTCATGTAGCCGCCGGACATCTTGCCGGGGCGGCTCTCGACGTCGAACAGCTCGTTGTCCTGCATGAAGTCGATGAACTCTGCCGTCTCGGGGCTGAGCTCGTGGTACATGGTGCGGGCTGCGGCCATCCGGGCGTCGTAGCCCTCGATGGGCTTGGGGTTGCCGTCCTTGAAAGCCACCGGCAGGTCGGCAAAAGTGGGGTGCTGGATGCCGGTGCGCTTGTTCTTGAGAGCGATGACCTTCTGCAGCTCCGGCACGACGTCGTGGGCCACCTGATCGCGGAAGCGCTTGATGTCCTCGGGGCCGTAGCCGATGCGGTTCATCCGAACATAGGAAAGTTCGCTGTAGTCGTGATAGCCCATCACCTGAGCCTGCTGGTTCAGGTTCTTGACGATCTTGGTGTACAGCTCGTCCAGCTCGGCGCGGTGGGCGTCGAAGTAACCGGCCTCGGCCTCATAAGCGGCCCGGCGGACGGCGGCATCGGTGCTCTCCTTGTAGGGGCCAAGCTGGGGGATGGTGAGCTGCTTGCCGTCCAACTCCACCAGCGCACCGCCGTAGATCTGCTGGTAGGTGCTGACGAGGGCGTTGTACTCCTGCTGAAGGGCCACGGTGCGCTCGTCCATGCCCAGCACGGCGTTCTTCATGCCGGCCACGCAGGTGGAGCCGAAGGCCTCGGTCAGGGCGTCCACATGGGGGTTGGCGAGGAAGGCGCGGCTGATCTCGACGCTGGCGTTGGACACTGCCGGGCCGTTGGCGTCGAAGAAGTCCTGCTCAGCTTTCCAGCAGGCGTCGCGGGTGTCGCAGGTGTAGTGGATGTTGGCGAGGTTGGCGGCCGTGTTGTAGTCGGCGAAGGCGCGGCTCTGCTCGTAGTAAACCTCCACAAGGGCCTCGCCGCTGTCAGCGGCAGCTGCCTTTGCGGTCAGCTCTTTGCAGCGGGCCAGCAGCGCGTCGATGTCAGGGCGGGTATAGGTCATCTCACTGAATTTCATCGTGAAAAATCCTTTCCGGGGCGGGAAGGCCCCTTTCAATATCATATCCATCTTATCACGTTTGGGCCAAAAAAGAAAGACTTTGAGCATATGTGATAAATTCTGCGGCCTTGTCTTAGCAAACCTGTTGCATCCCGTGATTGAAACAGGGCGAAAAAAAGCATATAATAACAGTATCAACAGAGTAAGGCCATGCGCGTCAAGTGCCGCATCAACGGGGAGTTGTGCTGCGGACGAAGGGAGACCCGCGGTGCATGGCCTGCATCCCGCTACTGCATGGACTTGGGTGCGGGCGAGGCCGTCTGCACGGCGTCGTCCGGAAGTGAAGTTTGTTGAACTCACGCCCTCCTTTGTGCGGTTTGTCACAGGGGAGGGCGTTTCTTTCTGCTCCCCCGCAGTTCCTGAAAAACAGGAGGACAGTTGATATGAAAAAAGAATCCAGGATCTCCGTGCGCACCCTGACGGCGATGGCCCTGCTCATCGCCATGAGCATCGTCTTTTCCCGGGTGCTGAGCATCTCCACCGGCTTTGTCCGGTTCAATCTGGGCAGTCTGCCGGTGCTGCTGGCGGGCATCCTCTTTGGACCGTGGGCGGGTTTCGTCGTGGGCATGGTGGCCGACATCATCGGCGGCGTGCTGGCTGGCTATGCCATCAATCCGCTCATCACGCTGGGTGCGGCGTCCATCGGCCTGGTCGGCGGCCTGGGCTGGCAGAAGCTTTCCCATCTGCGCACCGGCAACCGGCTGTGGTGCAGTGTGCTGGCAGCACACTTCGTCGGCTCGATGGTCATCAACTCGCTGGCGCTCCACATCTTTTACGGCTATGCATGGGCTGTGCTCATCGCCCGCATCCCGAATGCGCTGGTGCTCACGGCGGTGAATACGGTGCTGCTGCGTATTCTGCTCGAGAATCGGGCGCTGATGGCAGTGGCGAAAAGGTAAGAGCGCTGTTGCGCAGAGCTAAGTTCTCTTTTGCGCACCAAAAGAGAACCAGAAAAGCACCCGCTTCGCGCGCCTGTGCGCGGGGCAGAGCGCTCTTTCATGAAGGCTGATTGTTCTCTTTTGATGTCAAAAGAGAACCAGAAAACCACCAGCGATT
>ERZ773149.2768-NODE-2768-length-11907-cov-5.171701_pt1 | contig 11907 bp, 10 predicted proteins | sample MGYA00511081_ERZ773149 | MGnify/ENA primary metagenome ERZ773149 (study PRJEB29015, sample SAMEA2737846) | human gut metagenome | biome: human gut; feature: human-associated habitat; material: faeces | place: China | collected 2012 ...
CATTGTCATAGCCAAAACATTTATGTGTACAGTTGAGTCATGCGTACAAAATAAAAAAGGTACCTGGGATGCAGTTTTAAATCAGACAGCTTTTTATCCTGAAGGCGGTGGACAGCCCAGCGATACCGGTACTTTAAACGGGGTGAAAGTTCTGCATGTAAGTGAAAAAGGAGAAACGATCATTCACGAACTGGAGGCACCTTTAGAGGAAGGAACGCTGGCTGAGGGAGTCATCGACTGGCAGAAACGTTATGATAACATGCAGCAGCATACAGGAGAACATATTTTTTCCGGTCTGGTACATAAACATTTTGGCTATGACAATGTAGGCTTCCATATGGGTACAGATGAAGTGACTGTAGACTTTAACGGTGTTCTTACCCAGGAACAGCTGGATGATCTGGAAGATGAGGCAAACCAGCTGATCTATGACAATGTACCGGTTCATGTATTTTACCCGTCTGAAGAAGAACTGGCTAAACTGGACTACAGAAGCAAAAAAGAGCTGACTGGCGCCGTGCGTATTGTGGAGATACCAGGGGGAGATATCTGCGCCTGCTGCGGTACTCATGTGGAGACAACCGGAGAGGTGGGTATCATCAAGCTGCGCACCATGATCAATTATAAAGGCGGTGTGCGTATTTCCATGCTTTGCGGTCGTCGGGCACTGGTGGATTACAGAGAACGTTTAAAAGATGAGATCCGTATTTCCAATCTGCTTTCAGCAAAGCTGGCATTGGTTCCGGAGGCTGTGGAAAAACTGAAAAATGAAATTCAAGAAAAAGATTTTGCAAATGGACGCCTCTGGCAGCAGCTTTTAGAGAAAAAGGCAGAAAGTTATCCGGAAAGCAACGACATTCTTGCAGTTTTTGAAGAGAACTTATCACCGGTACAGCTGCGTCAGCTGGCAACAATGCTTTATGAAAAGAAAAAAGGAAAGATCGCAGGTGTTTTCTCAGGAAAAGAAGAGGAGCAGTTATATCAGTATGCTTTAGGAAGCAGCCAGGCAGATATGCGTAAATTAAGCAAAGCTATGAATGGCGCGTTAAACGGAAGAGGCGGTGGAAGTAATCTTATGGCTCAGGGAAGTTTTAAGGCCAGCGCGGCAGAAATCCGGGAAGTATTGATCCGGGAAGCAGGAAATCTGGAGTGAAAAAATCTAAAGAAATTTTCTGCATCCGTTGTCTGCACAGCTTTTCGTTACACCTGTGCGTTCAGTTCAGACTACAAGTCCACTCTGTGCGCACAGATGTCTCGAAGAGGCAGAACAACTGGATGGTTATCGTTTATTCGCCCTGATACATAAATTTGATCAGACGTTCAATATCTTCTTTATCATGTGCAACCAGATCCAGCTCCTTAATATAGCCATTGGAAAAAATAGTAGCCATAGAAAGGTACTGAGCCAGTTTGGATTTTAAATTAATGCGGTCGCCTTCTGGAGAAACCAGTTCTACTGTGCCTTTGCACTGGTCGATCACTTTGAAAAATTTCTCTACATCGGTAATATTCTGGATTTTCATAGTAATTCCTCCTTTTGAATTACATTCGTTATCATTTGTATGGTTAATCTTTTAACGAATGCATTATAGCAAAGAGATACATCAGATACAAGGGTAAAATTTTGCGATTTTATAGTGGATCTTTCGATTCCCGAAGGTGTATCCGCCTGTTATGAGAAGATCATCCCATTCGGGATCGTTTGATATCGTCTAAAAGCAGAGAAGAGACCCGAAGTCCTCCGCGTCCGGTGCCAATAGAAATATCCGGTTTGTTTCCCCCATGGAAATCAGAACCTCCTGTAGGAAGCAGATGATGTCTGGATGCCATTTCACGAAGCTTCATGCTTTCCAGTTTATTATTGGAAGAATGGTAGACTTCCAGACCTTTCATGCCAAGATCTGTCATATAAGCGATCAGTTCCTCTGTTTTTTTATCGCCGAATTTGTATTGGAATGGATGAGCCAGAGCTACAAAAGCGCCATTGGAAATTAAGGTTTTCACAACTTCTTCTGGAGCAAGATGCTCTTTAGGAGGACAATATCGTCCGCCATACTGGAGATATTTTTTAAAAGCCTGGTCTGTATTGGAACAGATGCCTTTGGCAATAAGAGCATGGGCAATATGTGCTCTTGTGATAATCGTATCTGGATTGTTTCCGCAAAGCTCTTCTCTTGTAAATGTGATACCGTCAGCAGCCAGATTTTCAAGCATTTTTTCATTGCGCCGGTCACGGCTTACAAGCATTTTCTCAAGCATGGCAGTCAGAACCTGATCTTCCTGGTTGACGAAAAGACCGAGAATATGGATCTCTGTCCTGGAAAAACTGCTGGATACTTCAATCCCAGGTATTACTTCTATATTTAAATGATGTGCGGCTTCTAATGCCTCATTTACTCCGGCAGTAGTGTCATGATCTGTCAATGCAATGGCATCCAGTCCTGCATTTTTTGCCAGTTCTACTACCTGGGAAGGTGTAAATGTGCCGTCAGAAACATCTGAATGAACGTGCAGATCAACAAACCCCATAGTAAAACACTCCTTTAATTTTCATATTCTTTTGATAATAATAACATGAATGAAACATTTTGGTAATACTTTTAACAGGATTGTTATAAACAGAAAAAAGGGAAAAGAATTACTCTGAAAAAAGTTTAAAAACCAGTTCCATTTTAAATAAAGTATGCTATACTACAAGCTGTAATTAAAAATAAGCGAAAAAATGTAACAGGTGAAAAGAAATGAATCAGTTAGAAAACAGTAGAAATCGAAATTCTTCTGCAGGCAGAAGCCGGGCCAGAAGTACAAATAGAAGCAGTGCATCAGGAAGAAGCAGTTCTTCCTCAAGAGGCACATCTGCCAGAAGCAGTTATGGAACTTCTTCCGGGCGCAGAAGTACATCTTCCGGTTATTCTTCACGGTCAGGTGGAAGCTATTCCGGCAGACGCAGCAGTGGATATCATAGAAAAAAAGGACCAAATTACAAGATCATTGCTATTGCAGGCGTAGTTCTTATTGTGTTTATTACAGGTATTTCTCTTGCTCTTAAGGGAAAAGGCTCAAACAAAGATATTGCAGGGACAGAAACTGTGATTGAAAGCGAATCTGAGACTGAAATGCAGAAGGAAGTCCAGGTAGATGGCATTTCTATCACCGGAATGTCAAAGAGTGAAGCGAAAGCGGCCATTTTAAAAGAGTTCCCATGGAGCATGATCGTTGAATATGATTCTGACCAGTATCAGGTGACTGACCTGATGGCAGAGAAAGTAGATGCTCTTTTAGATGAAATCTATAAAGACGGCAGTGATCCGCAGGACAGTTATACTTTAGATACCTCAGGATTGGATGAACAGGTGAAAGCAGAGGCAGCAGCCTGCGCAGCAAAATGGGATAAGAAAGCAAAGAACGGTTCCATTGATAAATTTGATGCAGCCAGCGGCAAATTTGTATTTGCAGGTGAAGAAAATGGCTTTGCCATTGATCAGGATAAGCTGGCAGCAGACATTTTACAGGCATTAAATGACAAAAAATTCGATGCAAAGATCGCTGCCACAGGAAATACGGTAGCACCGGAGATATCAGCATCCAGTGCAAAAGAAAAATATAAGACGATCAGTTCCTTTACCACGAATACAACTGCAAACCAGAACCGTAATACCAATGTACGTCTGGCAGCAGAAGCTATTAATGGTACGGTTATCAAACCGGGACAGGAATTTTCCTTTAACGGTACAGTAGGACAGCGTACAGAGGCAAAGGGATATAAGAGTGCAGCTGCCTATAATAACGGAGAAGTAGTACAGGAGATCGGCGGCGGTGTATGTCAGGTTTCTTCTACTTTATATAATGCAGTATTTAAAGCTGGTTTAAAGATCAGCTACCGCCGCTCCCATACATTTGAGCCAAGCTACGTTACACCTGGCCGCGATGCAACCGTCAGCTGGGATCAGCCAGACTTTAAGTTTATCAACAATTCCAGTACGGCGATCGGATTAAGAGCAAGTTATGCAGATCAGAAAATGACAGTATCTGTTTACGGTATCCCGATACTGGAAGATGGTATCACATGGGATCTGGATTCCAAAAAAGTAGAAGATCTTGGCACACCAAATCCTACTTATGAGGAAGACCAGACACTTCAGCCGGGAGAAGAAGTGACAAAGTCTAAAGGAAGCGCCGGAAGCAGATGGGAAGTCTATAAGGTTGTTTATAAGAATGGAAAAGAAATATCCAGAGAACTGGATCATAAAACCACCTATAAGGGTCATACGCCGGTGGTTCGCCGCAATTCCACTGGTGTTGTATTAAATCCATCTGAAACTACCACACAGGCAACAACTGTTCCGTCTACAGTTGACGGAATGCCAGATGGCTATGTTCCAGGTGAGACAACTTCTGCGGGTACAACAGTTGTATCTCCAAATGAAACAACGGCTGCAAGTCATACCACAGCAGCACAGGAGCATTCAACGGCAGCAACTACAGCACCGACAACAGCTTCTCCGGCACCAGCACCGACCAGTGCAGCAGCTACAACAGCAGCTGAAAATGGAGGCCCTGGAACTACAGATGATGTGGTAATACCGGTGAAGCCGGAATAATAGTGAAATAAAGTAAGAGAATAGAGATATAAGTTATATGAGGATCCTCTGCCACAGGCTGGAATGCCTGATGGCAGGGGATTTTTGCGTGCCAAGACACAGAATTCAAAGGGTTTAAATCAGTCCGTCTAATTTTTTTGCCGAAGTTGTCGAGCAAGGGGAAAAATGATAAAATTTAATTATTTAGGCTGTTTAATAACGTGATTGGCATAAACAGCAAACTGGAGGAATGAGTATGTCAAAATTTTCAGAAGAAATCAAGAAAGCTATAGAAGAATCAGAGATGACATTGCTCAGTCTGTCTGATGCCAGCGGACTGTCAGTGGACCATATATCAAAAATGCGGCGGGGTGTGCGGCTGCCCCAGGATACAAAAAAGGTACAGAAACTGGTTATTGCTTTGCAGCGTTCAGAAGAAGAATCAAGAAAACTTATGACATTGTATCGAATCGAGCGTATGGGTGATGAGGAATGGAAGTGTATGAAGGGAATTCAGAGACTTTTGGAATATGGAAACAAATTACCGGAACATGCGTTGAGTGATGAAAAAATATTATGGGGGGGGGGCAACAAAAAACGCGACAAGAGCAAGTGAGCCTAAATGGAATACCGATGTGAAGGTTCTGCGCAATCGAAGTGAGGTATTTTCTTTTCTGCAGAAAATACTTCCACAGACCAGCGGAATGCTCTATATGTTTACAGAGGAAATACCGGAAACGATCATAGAGCTGTTGGCTTTGCAGCTGCTGCGGGATGACTTTTATTGTGAGCATCTGTTTTCGCTAAAGACACTGCGGGAAAAATCAGGGAGTCTTTACAACATTCACTATGTAAATCAGATCATGCCTCTGATCTGTTCTGGAAGGAATTACCAACCCTTTTATGACTACGAGGAAAAAGGCAATGCCTTTCTGCCTAACTGGCTGATCAGTGAACACTGGTCTGTTGGCCTGCAGAAGGACATGGAAGGCGGCATTGTTGAATGGGACAAGGAAAAACTTGCCTGGATTCGGCAGAAGTATGAAAGCAGAAAGAAAAATAAGCGTCAGCTGCTCCTGCATTTTTCGGATGCAACCCAATGGGGTGAGTGGCTTATGGAAAATCGAAGACAGTATACGGTGGAAACCATAAGCGGCAGAATACGGCCACAGGATGTTAAAAATCATTATATAGAATATGAACCGTGTATTATGATGCAGCTGACGGCGGAAATGCTGAAGGATCATCTGCTGCTGCCAGAGCCAATGAAATCAGAAATGGTCGCACTTTTTGAGGTACGTCTTGAACAGGAAAGACAGATGGGAAATATAAAGTTTTTCACAAAAAAGGGAATGGAACAATTCGCAAAGACCGGACGTATTGCGCAGTTTTCTGACCTGATCTACAGACCGGCGACGGTTCCAGAGCGTATTCAGCTTCTGAAACGTTTTCGGGACTGGGTGAAACAGCCATTACAGAACACATGCATGCTTGACGAACGGCAGATTAATATATCTTCCAGGACCTTTGTGTTTTCTACAGTATCTTTAGTACATAATGAACTTACCCTGAGGATCGGGCGCAAAGGCTCAGAATATGTTTCCATCTGTGAGCAGGGAATTTCTGAAAAGCTGAGTAAATTCTGCTATATGCTTGAAAGCGGCGAGATGGTATGCACACAGGAAGAGTGCGTGAAAGCGGTAGAGAAAGTGATCGCCGGGTTGGAAGCTTCGATTACATCGGATCAGTCAGTTTGCGGTCGGACTGGGGAATAAACGAGAACGAAACTTAAGTGTCTAAAAAATTGGCCGGGATTGTCATAAGAGTAAAATATTGATACCATTTTCTAAGAGCGTACAGACAATATGAACAAATATGCGGAAAAGAAAAAGCTGTGCGTGGAAGGGAAGGTATGTGTATGAATTGTCCAAAATGCGGAAGAGAAAATGCAGACACCGCCAAATATTGTAAAATATGCGGTGAGCCTTTAATGGAAGGACTTAAACGTCAGGCTCCGGAGAAGACAACATTTGTGAAGGTAAATACAGATGAACTTAAAAGCGAATCCGCAAAATTAGTAAATGCTTCTAAGGATAAATTGGCGAAGGCTGTGGAGAAGACAAAGGAGCATCTTTCTGAGGAAAAGATAGCAGAAGCGAAAAATAAAACGGCTGGATTGGCAGAAAAAGCCAAAAAACATTTTTCGGTAAAAAAGTTTGCAGTTGCTGGAGGCATTATTGTTATTGCGGCAGGCGCTGGTATGATCTTTTATAATACCAGCAGGACAATCCAACTGGATAGGTATCTTGTATTTGAAACAAATGGATATACCGGATATGGAAATGTAAGTGCATCAGTTGACTGGAAAGCGATTAAATCAAAGTATGGAAGTAAGCTGTCTTTTACTAAGAAAGCCAAAGAAGAATATGGAAAATCCCTTCGAGATATGAAGCCGATTGAACTTCTGGAAGATGAAATCAAGGTCAGTCTGGATGAAAATTCAAATTTATCCAATGGCGACAGCATTTCATATAGCTGGGATGTGGATGAAGCTCTTGCTGATTATGTGGGATGCAAATTTAAATATAAGGATGGTACATATCAGGTATCTGACTTGAAGGAACTTGAAAAATTTGATGTTTTTGCTGATCTGACAGTAAAGTTTACCGGTACATCGCCTTATGGAAAAGCAGAGATTGAATATGCAGGAAATGAACTGGACAGTCATAATTTCGATTATGAACCCAGTGAAAATCTGAGCAATGGTGATACGGTCACAGTAAAGATAAGCAAAAACGGGATCTGGGAATGTGCGCAAAACGGCAAGATCCCGGCAGAAACAGAGAAAGAATATACGGTCAGCGGTCTTGAAAGTATTGTGACGAAGCTTTCAGAGATTGATGAGGAATCAATGGAGAAGATGAAGCAGCAGGGATTTGATGAATGGAATGCCTGGTCTGCAAGAAGAGAATGGAAAGAGGGAGAAGAAAGCCCGGAAGGAATATCCTACATGGGTGCATATCTTTTAACTCCAAAGAGCGCAGATAATAAACGGAATGTTTTGTATCTGGCGTATGAGATCCAGATCCATAACAGATATACTTACGAAGATACTGGTGCAACCTATGATCAGGTAAATAAGATTTACCGCTATGTTGCATATGAGAATTTGACGATCGATGCAGAGGGAAAAGTTAAAGTAGATGATGCTAATTACTTTGCAATGTCGGATTATGAAGAATCATCCAGATTCGATTCAGGTATCACGAACAGCTGGGGATGGAATGTGAAAGACTGGTCATATCCAGGTTATAAAACCATGGATGATCTGTATACAAAGGTCGTGACTGCAAATTTGGGCTCCTACAACCATGAAGATGCTGTAAGTGAAAGTAAAGAAACAGAGACAGCAGCTATGGAAACGAAAACACAGCAGACAGAGGAGAGCGCACAGGATAGTTCAGAGGTTACAGCCGAATGGGTACTGCCAAACAGTGATACACAACGGCTGACAAATGCAGATATTGAAAATCTGTCTAAAGAGGAGCGCAGGATTGCCCTGAATGAGCTTTATGCCCGCCATGGAAGAAAATTTAAGGATGAGCAGCTGCAGGTGCATTTTGATTCCTGTAGCTGGTATAAAGGTACGATAGAACCAGATGATTTTAACGAATCTGATCTTTCAGATGTTGAAATAGCAAATCGTGACCTGCTGGTGCAGTATCGGAAAAGCCATGGAGAAAACTAAGGAGGAAGAAGTATGTTCTGTACAAATTGCGGAAAAGAAAATGATAATGATGCGGTTTTTTGCAGTGAATGCGGACATTTGATGAATGAAAATGCTGCAAAAAAAAGTGAGCTTAAAGTGCCTGATGTGAAGATTAAAAACAAGAAATTTGTGACTGCGATTGCTGCAGTCATTATACTCATACTTGTAGGAAGCTTTATATTTGGCGGAAGAAGTTATAAGAAAACGATAGATCTGTTTGTAAAATACAGTGTTTCGGAAGCGGATGTGAAAATGGTTTTTGATAAATTGATTCCATCAAAGGTCATTGATTATGCATTAGAGGATGCGGGACAAAGCCGCAGCGATTACAGAAGAGACATAAAGAAAGCAAACGAAGATCTTCAGAACAATATAAAACAGATTGAAAAACAGTATGATGTAAAATGGAAAAACTGCAAAGTGTCTTATGAAATCGTAGATGTTGAAACTCTGAAAGGGGACGACCTGGCTGATATCAAGGAACTTTATAAAGAGGATATAGGGCTTAAGGTATCTGGGGCAAAGCAGGTAGAATTAGAGATAACGATCCGAATAGATGATGATACCGAGGTGACAAATTCTCAGGATATTGATCTGGTTAAAGTAGGAAGATCCTGGTATCTTGATATGCCGAGTATGGGCGGAGTAGATCGTATGTTCTGAGTCTGATGCGCAAATATTAAAAAGTATGCAACCAAAATAGAGAAAAAATGTGGCAAAAGCAGATGACTGCTGTGGATACAGGAGCATAGGGGCAGATCGCTCCTGTGCTCTTGCTATATAAGGAGCGAAGTGAATGAAAAAAATTTTAAAATTCCTGCGTAATTTGTTATGGGTGTTTTTGATCCTAGTGATACTTGCTGTTGCTTGTGCAGAGGCACTGATATATTTTGATGTGATCGAAATGCCGTCTGTGGAAGAAATGAAGGAATGGCTGGATGTAAAAAAAATCATAAGTAAAATAACAGGTTCCAAGGAAGATGAAGAATATACAGTAGAAATGGTAGATGCAAAAGAGTATTTTTCCAATAACGGCGAGATCATATCAGAAATAAGTGTAAGTGATGCAGAAAATGTGGACACAGAAGCAGAGACTTATGATTATCTGGAAAAAAGAGGGTTTACAGAGTATTCAGTGACTGCGGAATATTCTATAGATGGAGATTATGTAGGTGAAACAGCTATAGAAGAAGATTCCCAGGAAAAACATCCCGTGTATAATACTTTTTATTATTCTTCTTCAGGCGAAGTATGGACCATTACATCAATTAATGGACAGATAACTGCCAATCCGGTATCTTATAACTTTCAGTCGGAATCAGATGCACCGGTGTTGATTTCAGATAGTGAAACAATAGTCAGCTATGATAATGCAACAAATAAGTTTTATGAAACAATACCTTCTGAAAGTGCATTAAAGCTGATTGTGGTAGACCAGATTGATGCTACAACATTGGATAATCTGACAATAGGAGAAATTGATCAATATGTTAACAAATAAAAAAATCAGACAAGTGATAGCCAGATCCTGTGCTGTTATTTTAATGGTGGGGGAAATATTATCAGCCGATTTGATGATAGCGTATGCAGATGAGAATGATAATGCAAGTGACCATATTATTGTTTCTTTGGGAGATTCATATTCGTCTGGGGAAGGAATTGAACCTTTTTATGCCCAGGATCTTCCACTAGCTGAAAAAGTTAAGGCACCCGATTGGCTGGCACATCGATCACAAAATGCCTGGGGTGGAATGCTTACTCTTGAGGATGATGGAGAAACGATAGAAATGGCTAAAAGCAGGTGGCATTCCAATGAGAAAAACACAGTTGATTCACTTGCAGGGGGGCAATCCGAAAAAACACGTTGGTATTTTAATGCTGTATCTGGTGCAGTAACAGACAATATAAGGGGAACAACTGAAGGACAAAAGGAAAAACACCCTGCTGGATCACAGGAAAAGCAGTATAAGAAGGGGGTAATCAGCGCATTTTCTCCAGCTCTTTATGAGGGTATAGAATATCTTGCACCTCAATTAGATATATTTGATGCGCTGGGTTCACAAAAAGCAGATTATGTGACATTGACAATTGGTGGCAACGATGCAGACTTCACAGGTATTGTTACACAGATGGTGCTAACAACTTCCTATTTAACTCCTAATGCGATCAGATATAAATTGAATAAAACTTGGGAAAAGTTTTATAAGCCGTCTGGAATAAAAGATAATCTGAAAGATACATATAAGAGAATATCAGAAAAGGCGGGAAAACAGGCTCATATTATTGTTGCAGGTTATCCGAAACTGTTTTATGAAAAAAAATCAGATCACTATCTGTCACCGATTATAGATAGAGATGAAGTAGTTAAAGTGAACTCTTCTGTAAGACGGTTTAACGATGAAATATCTAAAATTGTAGAAGATTGTCAAAAAGAAGATTTAAATATAGAATATGTTTCAGTAGAGGAAGGATTCGATGGACATGAGGCCTATTCGGACGATTCCTATATTAATAGCATCAAACCTATAGCAAACAAAGAAGATTTAAATGATTTAGCTCCGGTCAGTGCATATTCTATGCATCCAAACTTAAAGGGAGCACAAGTGTATGCGAACTGTGTTCAGAAAGCTATTAATAATTGGGAAAAAAAGAAGAGCCAGTCAGAGCAGGCTAGTACTTCTGTTGATTCAGATAGCGCTTACGAACAATATGTGGCGGCATCGAAGAATACGACCAAGTCTGGATCATGGTCAGAAAAAATGAATATGGAAGCGAATATGCTGGTCTCTCAGGATCGGGTCAAGGCCAAGACGAAAGTAAGGATGAATATAGAGTCAGATGTTATGGATTATGCAGAAGATGATCTGTCTCAGCTGAAGGTTAAAGGGAAGGCAAAAATGGAGGCTGCTAAACAGACCTATACATGGAATGTAGATTACCATGATGGTGTTGCGTATTATCAGTTTATAGAGCCGGATCACAAGTCATACAGCATGCAGATCGATCCAAACATTTACAACTTTGAAGTTGTTTCACCGGATACTATTTTGAAAGAAGAGGTTTCGGATGGAAAACTACGTTTCCTTTTAGACGGTGACAAAGTTACTGAAGTTGGTCTTGCTGCAATACAGCAGATGGACGGTGTAGATAAATTAAAGTGTGATGATATAGAGATGATTGTTAGATTATCTGATGATGGAAAGATAGACCAAGTGGAAATGAATTTTGATGCCTCGATAAAATATATGGGATATAATGCAGAGGTGACCTATAATCTTACGTATGCCTTTATATTGTGAGAAAGCTTCAGAATTCCTAAAAGCTGATACCTATACAATTCAGCCTTGCATCTTCTTGCTCGTTTACTGCGTACAAGAAGTGTCACTAAATCTTCGCAAGGCTGAATTGCTACAAAAAGTTTTTGAAACATCAAAAAAGTTGTTGACAAATGTTTTTAGATTTGTTATTATAATTCTCGCGCTTGAGAGAGCAGCAAATGTTTTGAAAGAAACAAAAAAATAATTTTAAAAAGTTGTTGACAAATGAAAAACAACCGGT
>ERZ773149.2774-NODE-2774-length-11890-cov-5.059147_pt1 | contig 11890 bp, 8 predicted proteins | sample MGYA00511081_ERZ773149 | MGnify/ENA primary metagenome ERZ773149 (study PRJEB29015, sample SAMEA2737846) | human gut metagenome | biome: human gut; feature: human-associated habitat; material: faeces | place: China | collected 2012 ...
CCGGACGGGACATAGACAATCAGTTAAATCTCCACACAAAGCAATAAAGGATATGATTTAAAGCAGTCTTTCATTTATGATCGACTGCTTTTTTCATATTCAAAATTAAAAAGAAAGGACTGAATTACGATGGAAGAATGTAGCGTATTGATTGAAACGACAAAATCAGCAGAGGATAAAACCTCTCGCTGGTTTGATTTACCCATTGATTATGAGCTGTTCCGTGACCTGCTCGGCGTGGAAGCTGACAGTGGCGATTATCAAATCATTGATATGAAGCTCCCCTTTGCTGGCGACATTGTAAGGACAACATCTGTCAGACGGTTAAACAAGCTGTACTTTGCTTACACGGATTTATCGCCAGAAGTTCAGCAGGCATATAAAGAGTTGATTCCCTATTGTGGCGGTATAGAGGATTTATTGCAGAAATCCGAAGAATTTCTGTTTTATCCAGAGTGCCACAACATCATGGACGTTGCCCATTACCGCTTGGAGCATAACATTGAATTTTCTGCTCTTTATGAAAAAGGAAAGAAATACTTTAATCTGGAAGCCTACGCCCATGAGCTGGAAGAAAAAGGACGTTATGCTGTCTGCAACAACGGTATGTTCAAGAAAGAAGCGCATTTCCTGCTTCGACACTTAGAGCAAAGAGAGGAGCAGGAAAGATTACCGCAGACGCCCTGTTTGGAGCAGGAAGAAAAATAAATGCACTCGGTTTTCCTGCGGCTGCGGTCATCGTAATAGTGAGGGGAAAAGATCAGATGGCGTCGAACTTCCCTGGAAACAGAGGAAGGGCTCTTGCCAAGTTCGTCAGCAATCTTTTTGAAGCTCCATCCTTTTTCGATGCCAGCCTCGATAGAGATTCTGTCAGAGAGTGTAAAGTGTTTGCCTTTGTTGGATTTAATAAAAGTATTCATAAATAGAAACTCCTTTCATGTTGGAGCCTGAGAGTAAGTTCATGTTACTATGATTGCAGAGGTAAATGCAACCCCTATGTCTGCGTTGGGGGTGCGGACGTTTTCTTGGACTAAATTGCTATTCCTAAACTACGTCTATACTGAAATGGACTCATTCCACCCAACGATATTTTAATTCGAGTTTCATTATACCAATGTATATATTCGTCTAATTTATGTATAAATGAATCAATAGATGCATGGTTCCAGTTTCTTCCATAAAACATTTCATTCTTTAGACGACCAAAGAATCCCTCGCATGCAGAATTATCCGGAGAGCATTCTTTCTTTGACATAGAGCGAGTAAGACCGGCAGTGTCCATAAGATTTATCCATTCCGGCCAGCGATAATGACATCCTCGATCAGAATGAACTAGAGGATGTTCTGAAGGATCAAGCTGCTCAATAGCTTTTTGAAGCATGGTATTTGCAAGTTTGGAGTTTGGGGAAGTGCCAATTGTCCAGGAAACAACCATTCCATCAAAACAATCTATAATAGGGGAAAGATAGATTTTGCCTGCTGGGATATGAAATTCTGTTATATCTGTAAGCCATTTTTCGTTTGGTTTTTTAGCTGAAAAATCACGTTTTATTATGTTATCAACTTCAGGAGTAATCTCCCCCTTATAGGAGTTATATTTTCTTTTTCTTGCTGCTTTAACGATTAATTGTTCTTCGTTCATTATACGACGGACTATTTTTTCAGAAACAATAATACCATCTTTTCTTAACAGACAATGTATGCGACGATAGCCATATATTTCTTTATTACACATAAAGAGCTCTTTTATTTGTTGGCGTAATTCTTTATATTTGTCTTTGCTTTTTATGCATTGTACCTGATAACAGTAGCTACTTTTAGAAAGCTTTAAAACAGGTAGCAGTTCCTTTAATTTATATTTATTACGTAGGGCATCAATCAAGAAAACTTTTTCACGATTAGTCAATTGATCAAGATTGATGCCCTCCTCTTTTTTTAAGATATCGCCTGCCTTTTCGAGAACGTCACGCTCTAACTGTAGTTTATATACATCGTTTTCGAGACGTTTGACTTTAGCTTCCAGTTCTGCTTTCTCACGTATTAATTGTTCGATGCTTTTATCTTCAGCAGGAGGTTGGATCATTTTCAAAGTTCTCCCTTCACCAAGCAGTTCTTTTCTCCAAATAGAAACAGCAGATGGAGTAACACCATATATTTCGGCTATCTGTGCTATCTTTAAGTTACCTTTGCATGATTCCATTACTGCTTGTATTTTTTCTTCTTGGGAACATCTTACATGAGGTTTAAAAGATTTACAACGTCTTTTACCTTCCTCTGGACAAAGTTCTTTAACCCATTGTATAAGAAGAGGTCTGCTTGGGTATCCAAGTGCTTTTACCGTCTGTAATACATTTCGGTCATGAGCAAAGTAATAATCAACAGCGTCTCTCTTTTCCCTGTCAGAAAATTTACTGACCTTTTTGCGTCCCTTATGAAGATCGTTAGACTTTGAATACTCTTTATACCAATGCTTGAGATTTGATGCATCAGGGTAACCTAATTTACTAACTGTGTATGCTGCATTATATCCACAAGTGATATAAAACTTTACAGCACGGATGCGGTCTTCGTAAGAATACATATGAACCTCCTAACTCTTAGTTGGTCCAAGATTTTGTCCGCATCTCCAAAACAGACTAAAGGTGGAAGTTAGTTTTTCATTTAAGGATTCACAGAATGTGGTTGAATGAAAAAGTAACTTCCACCATACATTGGCACAGGTAAAATAAGACCTTTTTGCAGGACTAACATCCATATAGTTCTGGATTATTCGTAAAAATTAACATATAATAAGGGCAGAAAACAAAGCTTTTTCTGGAAGATGGGCATGATTTTGGGACCACTGAAAGTACTTTTGAAAAAGTAACTTCCACCGGCCTGATTATGAAACCAGCACCGGAAATGGATCTTGCAGTTACTTTTTCAAGAGTGATGGCTTAAGGATCACCTGGTTGGCGGGAATCCTTTCCAGCTGGCAGAGGTCCAGCAGTTTTCTGTCTATCAGCAGCAGAGCCAGTTCAAACGGGGTGCAGCCGTTTAAACTGGCTCTTGCTACGCTATTGATGTGGTTGGTGATCAGAGTTACCTGCTCCTGGTCCAAGCCTGCGAATGTCGTACCTTTGGGGATAATATAACGGATGAATTCATGATTTTTTTCCAGACGTCCCTTCTGCCAGGAAGCCATGGGATCGCAGTAAAAGACACGGGATAGAAGTTCACCTTCAGGCCGTTCAAAAATAGCTGGATCTTTGAATGAGGCACCATTGTCTGTAAGAATGACCGGAAAGAGTTTTCGATATAGCTCTGCTCCCAGATGGGTATATATTCGCTGAAACACATCTTGTACGTTGTCCTTCCTGTCAGCCTCCATAAGAAAAATAAGCATAAGGCTACAATTACGGAAAAGCATGGTCAACAGTACTTGTTCTGATTTTCCCCCGGCACCTTCCACCACATCTAATTCCACCACATTTGTATCTGGAAACTTTTCCAGATATCTCTCAAAATCCTGATAGGATCTGTCTTTTCTATATCCAGTGTTGTCAGGTTCTCTGCGGACCTGCCGACGTTTTTTGTAGCGGACCTTCCGGGGAAGGTCGAGGTTGATTGCAGTGAAGTATCCCTGGTCTATATAGTTGTAGAGGGTCCTTATAGAACAAGGGACGGATTCCTGATTAGAAGCAAAGATATGGGACAAAGGCTGTCCCTGCAGAAGCAGAGGGGAAACCAGACGGTCCAGCTGTTCCAGGGACTCAGGAGTCTGGTTAATCCCAGACCGTGAAGAAGATTTTGTTTCACTGTAAATATCGTTGGCATAATTGGCCCTGTAGAAATAGAAGTCGTGGGAACAGTTGCGTATCTGAGGGCAGTCATTACACACGTAGGGGGGTTTTTTTAACTTTTCGCAGAGTCTGGGAGTAAAGTCAGGACAATACATGGAACAGCGCTTAGGGCGGCATTTCCAGCATAAGGAATTACAAGTCTGATTCCCGCAGATATGCTGCTTTACACAGTTCTGAAAATGCTCGCATTCTGAGCGCTTCCGCTGGGTTTCGTTTTGAAAATGAGGAACCCGGAAAAGGTGACGCCGAATCTCCTTGGAAATGGTAGAAGAATCCTTGTTGATTCTGCAGGCAATCTGCGTGAAATTTTCCCCACGGCTGATACCATGTTCAATGGCAGCACGATCAGCAAGGGTAAGGTGTTTTTTGTTTCCAGTAGCTTTAGTAGACATAAATGAATCCTCCTATACAATAAAAATATCCCATTTCCGGTAGTTGGAGGATATGACCAGGGAGGAGCCCTGGTATTTCTTATAGAATAAACGATTGCAAGACTAACTTCCACCCCCAGTTCCTAATGTAGAGCAAAACAGACTAAAGGTGGAAGTTAGTTTTTCATTTAAGGATTCACAGAATGTTCATAATTAATTAGCACTCACCTCTTTACAGTGCTAACAATATGTGTTATATTACGAATATAACAAAGATGACCAAAGGATACAGAAAGAAATTTCAGTATCCTTTTCCTACGATATACAAGGAGGAGAGCCTATGAACATCAGTAAATTTACTCAAAAATCAGTACAGGCTGTTCAGGATCTTGAAAAGGTTGCTTACGAATACGGCAACCAGGAAGTAGAGCAGGAGCATCTCCTGTATGCCCTGTTAACGCAGGAAGACAGCCTGATCCTCAAATTGATCGAAAAGATGGAGATCAATAAGGACTATTTTATCAATACAGTGAAAAAAGCTCTGGATGCAAAAGTAAAAGTATCCGGTGGTGATCTGAGATTTGGCCAGTATCTGAACAAATCTCTGGTAAACGCAGAGAATGAAGCAAAAGCAATGGGAGACGAATATGTTTCTGTTGAGCATCTGTTCCTGTCCCTGCTGACCCAGCCAAGCCCAAGCATGAAGAAAATATTCAACGAGTTTGGAATCACCAGAGAAAGATTTCTCCAGGCACTTACAACTGTAAGAGGCAACCAGAGAGTTGTCAGCGACAATCCTGAAGCAACCTATGACACCTTAAATAAATATGGTGAGGATCTTGTCGAAAAAGCAAGAAACCAGAAACTGGATCCAGTCATCGGCCGTGATGCAGAAATCCGTAACATCATCCGAATCCTTTCCCGTAAGACCAAGAACAACCCGGTATTGATCGGTGAACCTGGTGTTGGTAAAACAGCAGCTATCGAAGGTCTTGCACAGCGAATTGTTGCAGGTGATGTGCCGGAAGGCCTTAAAGAAAAGAAAATCTTCGCACTGGATATGGGCGCACTTGTTGCAGGTGCAAAATACCGTGGCGAATTTGAGGAACGTCTGAAAGCAGTTCTTGAAGAAGTCAAAAAGAGCGAGGGTGAAATCATCCTCTTCATCGATGAACTTCATCTGATCGTCGGCGCCGGCAAAACAGACGGTGCAATGGACGCAGGCAACATGCTGAAACCTATGCTTGCCAGAGGTGAGCTGCACTGTATTGGTGCAACCACACTGGATGAGTATCGTCAGTACATTGAAAAAGACGCTGCTCTTGCACGTCGTTTCCAGCCAGTCATGGTTGATGAGCCGACAGTAGAAGATACCATTTCCATTCTTCGTGGCCTGAAAGAAAGATACGAAGTATTCCATGGTGTTAAGATCACAGACAGTGCCCTTGTTGCGGCAGCAACCCTTTCTCACAGATACATTACCGACAGATTTCTTCCTGACAAAGCAATCGACCTTGTCGATGAAGCATGCGCACTGATCAAGACAGAACTGGATTCCATGCCGACAGAGCTGGATGAACAGAGACGTAAGATCATGCAGTTAGAGATTGAGGAATCTGCTCTTAAGAAAGAAACAGATAATCTGAGTAAAGAACGTCTGGCAGACCTGCAGAAAGAACTTGCAGAAATGAGAGACACCTTCAATACTCAGAAAGCACAGTGGGATAATGAGAAACATTCTGTAGAGAAGCTCCAGAAATTACGTGAGCAGATCGAGGATATCAACAAGCAGATCCAGAAAGCAAAACAGAACTACGATCTGGAAAAAGCAGCCGAGCTGCAGTATGGAGAACTTCCAAAACTTCAGCAGCAGCTGGAGATTGAGGAAAAACAGGTCAAAGAAAGTGACCGCAGCCTGGTACATGAGGCAGTTACAGACGATGAGATTGCAAGAATCATTTCTCGTTGGACAGGCATCCCGGTAACCAAACTTACTGAGGGAGAGAGAACAAAACTCCTTGGCCTGGAAGATGAACTGCATAAACGTGTGATCGGACAGGATGAAGGTGTACGTCTTGTGACAGATGCAATCCTTCGTTCCAAAGCAGGTATCAAAGATCCGACCAAACCAATCGGTTCATTCCTTTTCCTTGGACCTACCGGTGTTGGTAAGACAGAACTTGCAAAAACTCTGGCAGCAACGCTGTTTGATGACGAACAGAATATGGTACGAATCGATATGAGTGAGTACATGGAGAAATATTCTGTATCTCGTCTGATCGGAGCGCCTCCGGGATATGTTGGATACGAAGAAGGTGGTCAGCTGACAGAAGCTGTTCGTCGTAAACCATACAGTGTAGTACTGTTTGATGAGATTGAAAAAGCACATCCGGATGTATTCAATGTACTTCTTCAGGTACTGGACGATGGACGAATTACAGATTCTCAGGGCAGAACTGTAGACTTTAAGAATACCATTCTGATCATGACCTCCAACATTGGTTCCCCGTATCTTCTTGAGGGAATTGATGAAAACGGCGAGATCAAACCAGAAGCTCAGGAACAGGTTATGAATGATCTGCGTGGACACTTCCGTCCGGAATTTCTGAACCGTCTGGATGAGATTATTCTCTTCAAACCATTGACAAAAGACAATATTGGTGGCATAGTCGACCTTATGGTCAAAGAACTCAGCGATCGTCTGGCAGACCAGGAGCTTTCTCTTGAACTGACAGATGCAGCCAGAACACAGGTAATCGAAAATGGATATGATCCAGTATATGGAGCCCGTCCACTGAAACGTTATCTGCAGAACTATGTGGAAACACTTGCAGCCAAGAAGATCCTTTCCGGGGATGTTCATGCAGGCGATACACTGGTACTGGATGTCAAAGACGGAGAGTTTGTGATTAATACGAAATAAATGTGGCTGTGGATATGGCGCGCAGTCACAGGAAGTAACAGGAGGTACCTATGATACCAAAGGATCCAGTGATGCTGTTGAGCTATGTCAATACACAGCTTAGAGATTATTATGATTCCCTGGACGATTTCCTTAAAGATAAGGAGTTGTCCAGGGAGGGGCTGATAAAGAAACTCGCGTCGATTGATTACCAGTACGATGCCGAGCTTAATCAGTTTGTATAAAGAATTCCCGGTGATGGGAAATTGAAAGAAGACTCTGTTAAGTGGACACCCCGTGAATTATCTCTGTGTGTGTTTCAATTCAGAACTTCTGAGATACCAGGATATACATGCCTTTGCTAAAACCGATACAGAAAATGCCGAACTCGCATCTAAAGATGCTCAAACAGCAGCATTTTCTGCATCAACGCAAAAACCTGTATAATCCGGTATCTAAACGAAGTTCTTCAGACGAAACAAACACAGAGGATAATCACGTCCGTCCCTGACAGAAGTCTTTTTTTATTTCCCCAGCACCGTACTTTATACCCGGTAGTGTGGCGGTGACTAGGAAAAGTCTTCAATTAATTAGTACATAGAATCTTTTTAACTTCTATCATATTCTCAGCGCGTTAGCGCGTCTCTGGGTGTGGCATCCACTGTGAACAAAAAAACTCAGATTAATAGCCGAACATATAGTTTCCTGAGCAAGTTAACCTACATGCTGATAAATGTAGATCAACAGCCGAACATCAAGCCGCCTGAATGGTTACTCCACACGCAGATAAATACAACTCACAGCCGAGTATCAAGCCTCCTGAATGGTTATTCCACACGCAGATAAATATAGATCAACAGCCGAGTATTAAAGACTCCTGAGAGGGAAACATCTGCAGGAATTCTTAGAAATACTCAGGATAGTATCAGACTGTGTTATGGATTCAAAAGTGCATTGTCTGAGCGTAAGCGAGTTATGCACTTTTAATCCATGAATTTAACAGGCTGAGAATATCCCTAGTATTTCTGAATTCCGAAGCCGTTTCCACGCCAGGAGTCTTTAATACTCGGCGTAAACTATATATTAATTCATATTTATTTCCATTTCTAGAATCTTTATACTCGGTGTCAAATCTGATTTTTTTGTGAAATCTACAAAAACAGTTGCATTTTCTGCACAAATGCATATAATAAACAATTAGCCGACTAATTAATAGCTGACTAACCAAATCAACAGACATCACATGGAGGTGAAGACTTGTTTACAGATGAAGAACCAGACTTTTGTCAGAGAGAGTATAAATCCAGTATTCTCACAATGTTTATGCGGATTGACCGGCGTTTTATGGCCAAATGCTTTGGACAGATGCAGGAACTGGGAATCTATCCGGGACAGATACCGGTGCTCGGTCTATTGGCACACAAAGACGGACTGAGCCAGCGCGAGATCGCAGAAAAACTGCACATCAAACCACCGACTGTCAACGTAACTGTCCAACGCCTGGAAAAAGCGGGATTCCTTTACAGAGAAGCCGATGAAAAAGATCAGCGTATCTCAAGAATCTATATGACAGAAAAAGGCAAGCAGGCCAAAGAAAGTGGCATGAAGAAGGTGCAGGATAACGAGAAAATACTTCTCGATGGTTTCAGCGAAGAAGACCTTTGCCTTCTGCGAAGATTTCTGGACCAGATCACAGAGAACATTGAAAAAATACCGGTTGCATCCGGTAAGAACAACACCAGGAAAGAGAGGCAGCAAAAGTGATCAAACTGATGAAATATCTGAAAAAATCAGCTGGCTATGTAGTACTGATCATAGCACTTCTGTTTCTTCAGGCTTACTGCGATCTGTCACTGCCGGATTACACATCCAAGATCGTCAATGTGGGAATCCAGCAAAGTGGTATCGAAGACAGTGTACCTGAAAAGATCAGAAAAACATCCATGGATAATCTGAAATTATTTATGGATGAAGAGAACAAAGAAACCATAGATTCCTATTATGAAGAAGATGGGGACAACCTCGTACTAAAAGATGATGTAAAATCTGAGGAACGAGAGAAACTCAACGATATTTTAGCAAAACCGATGATGATAGCAGCAAGCTTTTCATCCGGCAGTGACGAAGTAAATGAGATGCTTGCCAAGATGGGAGTTCCGGAAGGAACAGATCCGATGCAGGCAATCGCACAGATGCCAGAGGAAGCACTCGCGTCAATGATTGGTAAGATCAGCGAGAAGATTGACAAGATGCAGCCATCCATCCTTACACAGGCTGGTGTAGCTTATGTAAAGAGTGAATATGAGGCAATGGGCGAAGATGTCGATGCAATCCAGATGCACTACATCAAGATCTCAGGAGTCAAAATGCTGGGAATGGCACTTATCACCATGCTCTGTGCAATCTGCGTGGTATTTCTTTCATCCAGAGTGGCAGCAGCACTTGGTCATGACCTGAGAAATGCTGTGTACAATAAAGTTATTTCATTCTCAAGCCGTGAATACCATAAATTCTCAACAGCATCTCTGATCACCCGTTGCACGAACGATATTCAGCAGGTGCAGCAGGTAATGGCAATGTTTTTCCGTATCGTACTATATGCGCCGATCCTTGGTATCGGTGGCGTGATCCGTGTATTGAAGACGGATTCTTCTATGACATGGATCCTTGGTCTTGCAGTAGGCCTGATCCTTGTTGTGATCGTTGTTCTGTTCCAGGTGGCAATGCCTAAGTTTACAATACTGCAGACTCTGGTTGACAAACTGAACCTGGTAACACGTGAGATCCTGACAGGTATCCCTGTTATCCGCGCATTCAGCCGTGAAAAACACGAAGAAGAACGTTTTGAAGAGGCAAACCTAAGACTTACAAAGACAAACCTGTTTGTTAACAGATGTATGACTTTTATGATGCCGACGATGATGCTCATTATGAATGGTGTCTCTGTGCTGATCATCTACAGTGGATCTTATGCAGTAGACAATGGAACCATGCAGGTTGGTAATGTTATGGCATTCATTCAGTATGCAATGCAGATCATCATGTCCTTCCTGATGATCACAGCAATGTCCATTATGCTCCCAAGAGCAAATGTTGCAGCACTTCGTATCAACGATGTACTCAAGACAAAGGTCAGCGTAACAGATCCGGAAAATCCGGTTCAGCCTGAGGTGAATGTCAAAGGTACTGTTGAATTCGATCATGTAAGCTTTGCATATCCGGAAGCAGGCGAAAATGTCCTCACAGACATTTCTTTCAAGGCAGAAAAGGGCGAAACAATCGCCGTGATCGGAAGTACCGGAAGTGGTAAGAGTACACTTGTCAATTTGATCCCTCGTTTCTATGATGTGACAGAAGGCCGTGTTCTAGTCGATGGAGTGGATGTTCGTGAAATGACTCAGAAAGAAGTTCGTTCCAGACTTGGTTATGTACCGCAGAAAGGTGTGCTTTTCTCAGGTACGATCGATTCCAACATTCGTTACGGCAAGACCGATATTTCTGAAGCAGAAGTAAAAGAAGCCGCAGAGATTGCGCAGGCAACAGAATTTATTGATGCGAAACCAGAGAAATATACTTCTCCGATCGCTCAGGGCGGAACAAACGTATCTGGTGGACAGAAGCAGCGACTTTCAATTGCAAGAGCGATCGCCAAGAAACCAGAGATATTTATTTTTGACGACAGCTTTTCCGCTCTGGATTTCAAGACAGACAGTACTCTGCGTAAGGCTCTGAAAGAACATACCAAAGATGCTACAACGATCATAGTCGCACAGCGAATCAGCACGATCCTGAATGCAGATAAGATCATTGTACTGGATGATGGACATATGGCTGGAATCGGTACTCATGGAGAATTGATGAAAAACTGTGAAGTTTATCGTCAGATCGCAATGAGTCAGCTGTCAGAGGAGGAATTGGCATGAGTGGACAGAGACGACGCGGACCGATGGGCGGTCATGGACCTGGAATGCGCCCGACAGAAAAAGCAAAAGATTTCAAAGGTTCAATGGGAAAACTGTTCCGTTATATGAGCCGTTATAAATTACGTTTTGTAATGGTATTCATCTTTGCAGTTGCAGGAACCGTTTTTAATATTGCAGGTCCTAAGATCCTTGGTAAAGCAACAACAGAACTTTTTAATGGCCTGGTTGCCAAGGTAAACGGAACAGGAAGCATTAACTTCAGCAAGATCGGAATGATTCTGTTGTGGACATTGGGATTATATCTGGCAAGTGCATGTTTCTCCTTTATCCAGGGATGGATTATGACAGGAATCTCCAATGATGTAACCTATAATTTAAGAAAAGATATTTCAAAGAAGATCAATAAACTGCCGCTCAATTATTTTGAGAGCAGAACAAACGGTGAGATCCTCTCAAGAGTGACAAACGATGTTGATACTCTACAGATGAGTCTGAACCAGAGTCTGACGCAGCTGATCACATCCGTAACAACACTGATCGGTGTATTTATCATGATGCTGTCCATCAATGTGTGGATGACTCTGGCAGCCCTTTTGATCCTGCCGGTATCTATGTTTATCATTCAGGCAGTGATGAAGCACTCACAGAAATATTTCCAGGCACAGCAGAATTACCTTGGTGCAGTCAATGGCCAGATCGAAGAAAACTTTGGCGGCCATGATGTGGTAAGAGTTTTCAACAAAGAAAATGATGTTCTGGAGGAATTTGAAAAGGACAACAAAAAGCTCTACGAATCAGCATGGAAATCTCAGTTCTTCTCAGGAATGATGATGCCGATCATGCAGTTTGTAG
>ERZ773149.2776-NODE-2776-length-11887-cov-3.070909_pt1 | contig 11887 bp, 9 predicted proteins | sample MGYA00511081_ERZ773149 | MGnify/ENA primary metagenome ERZ773149 (study PRJEB29015, sample SAMEA2737846) | human gut metagenome | biome: human gut; feature: human-associated habitat; material: faeces | place: China | collected 2012 ...
TTGCCCCGCAAGCCCCGTCTATAACCGGCGAACCGGTTTAGGCGGGGTTGTTGACTCTTTTAGCTGCTAAGATTCTCATTCCTACTGCATCGGTATCGCCCCATCTCACAATCGCTCTGTCTTTAATTGTCTGCAATTCGCACGATTCCGCAATAAACAAAACCCACAGGTGAGAGAATGACCTGTGGGCTTCGAAAAGAGGTAATTATGCGCAAGCAGACACGGCATCGATTCGTGGCGACCAACTACAATCACTACAAATGTCTCTTGCCGTTTCTCTTGTACAATTCTTATTGTACGAAGTTCGCACAGCGGCGCAAGGGTAAACTTGCCAAGACTAAGATATTTTTGAGTTCGACTTCTGGTGTTTGTTTTTTTGCACTCATTTTCGAAAACTACCATACAATACCCCTGGCACAAAATGAGATACACCTCCAGTTACAACTCAAGAGCCCCATCCAAGATGACGGGGTTCTAGTTTTATATATTAGGGCAACAATAAATCTCGTGCATAAAGTTTAAGTATTCATGAACAAAGTTGCGATTTTGGCCCGTCCATCTGTAAAATATGATATAATTATGTTAGAAAGAATTGTGGGAGGAGAAAAACAATGACGGTCGGGGATATTCTTGTAAGCATCAACCAAGCAAGTCTCGAGACGATGCTACCCCTCACTGCAGTGCAGACAAGTGCTGACATTGAACGGTACTACAAAGAAGGCTACAGCATCGGTATAACGGCCACTGAATTCGCTAAAAAGTATCCGAGACTCCCCGTCGACAAGATTTATGCTGCGCACAATATGCTTGCTCCTCTTTATTATTGCGAGCTCGATAGCACGACCGTTCCCATTGTTCTTTCTCTGAACATTTACGGGGACAAGCGTCTGGCTGTGAACGGCGAATCGGACGAAAAGTTTCAGCAGAGAGTTCTGGATATGGCCGAGAAAATCTCATCGGGAAACGCCCCCTTCATTCGCAGCTACCTCTTTTCCCTGGAAAACAGCCTTCGTGTGTCTGTTCTTTCCAGGTACATTGAGTTGTCCAGTCCGGGTGAGAATCTATACGCACTTTTTCTGGACTTCTATCGTACCAGTGATTTTGGGTTCTCGGCTCTCAAAGAGGATAACCTTCAGAAAGTCTTTTCTGGAAAGTCTCAGAAGCAAAAGCAGGACACTGAAAAGAAGCTATCCAGCCTGCCGGATATTGTGACCATCTATCGTGGGGAAGGGAGTAAGTCAACTCCATACGAGAAATCTTTCTCCTGGACCACAAGCTACAAGGCAGCCTGTTTCTTTGCCTGCCGCATCCCGAGTCTCGAGAACAGCAGAATCATCACTGCCCATGTCAGCAAATGTGACATCATCGAGTATTTTCCGAATGATGAAGAAAAAGAGGTCCTTGTCCCACCGGCTGCTGTAAAAGATAGAAAGGTCGATACACTATACGGCATTAACGCTCTGACAGATGAAATTCAGGCGTTCTACCCTCTCTACCAGCGCTACCGGAGCCGTATCTCCGCACTGTACGATGATTATGGCCGGATTGATGACGAGGAGCACAATGCCGAGCACACGCTGCGGGTTCTCTTTGATGCTCTGCTCCTTGTCCAGGTTCAGGGCATTGCCTTAACAAAAAAAGAATCCCACCAGCTATGTGATGCGATTCTTTATCATGATATTGGGCGGACGAATGATGATGTCGATGACAGTCACGGAGCAAAGTCCAGGGACATTTATTATGACGCAGACTCCGACTGCAATTCGGCAACTGCTTTCCTCATCAAATATCATTGCTTAGACGACCGCAAAGCTCTTGCAGACCTCAAAGCATCCAATATCCGGGACAAAGAACGGGTGTGGCTGCTGTATACGATTCTGAAAGACGCAGATGCTTTAGACCGTGTGCGGTTCGGGATGCGAGCCGTAGACCCTAAGTATTTCCGCAACGAGATGGCCCACAAACTACTGCCCACTGCGCAGAGTTGTGTGGGGCAGTTAAAGTTGTAAGGAGGATACCGTGCAGAACGAAAATGGTGTTTTGGCAGTGCAGGAAGATTTCGGTAATGCCTTAGTCGATAAATACGCACCGGTATGGGATAAGAAGTATCGGAGCAAAGGCGAGTCTATCTGGGTATTTCAGAGAAGAACCCTGTCCAGTGCTTGCCAGGTCGTGGCGACGCTGCATGATGCAGATTTCGGGAAAGCGTCCACTTTCCTTTTTCACTTGGCTCGTGAAGCCGAGGAATGTAAGCCTATCATTGAGGCCATTAACTCTCAGATAGAGCTTGCTATGGCGAACTCTGACAAATTCATCAAGGGATATCATCGGCTCATGCAGGAGCTCACAAAGCCCATCAAGAAGAATAAGGACTATGCTCTGTACTTTAAGACCATTGCTTATGTGCAGGAATGTGTTCATTCAGGATTATCCATTGACGGAAATGTGGAACGTAATGATTCTGTCCTGTACGCGGTAATCGATATGCTGATGCAGGGGAGCGAATACCTCAAGCCTCAGGAATTCGATATTGTGAACAACATTGTCGGTATCTCAACTGAGAACGAGCCAATCATCATCCGGGACCCCTATCCCCTCGCCGATGTTCCTGTCTATTATAGTGATGCTCTTTTCAACAATCGGCCATACGACAAATGTGAATCTCAGATTTCTGAAGACAGACGCTTGGATATGGTCTTTTCGTACTATAAGCGTTATGGTTATGAGGGCGTTGCCGACTTCGACAGCATCAACAACCTTGCTTTGCTCTCACATTTGTATACGAACACAGTCCTTTCGATGGCTACCTATGTGAACGAGTATACCGTGGACATGCTGCCGGACAAGCCGCTGATTGAGAATACTCCGAACATGTGGTCCTGGTGGCCAAAGCCCATCTCACCCAAATATACGACAGAGTTTCTGAAAGATACGCTGCACCATCGCCGCAGAACTCTTCCCGCCAACGGTGCATTGTTTCAGTTTGATGCCTGCCAGCTGATACAGGAAATTAAGCTGAAAGAGACTTGCCGCGACAACGAGATTGTGTGTCTGTATAAAATCGTAACCAAGTTTGGTGACCTGGCCGGATACTATAACACAAGCACCGAGTGGTTTTATATTTTGACTGACCGGGCTCAATTTCCAGAGCTGGTTGACAGCGTCACGAATCTGATTCTCTGGCTGTACACTTCTCTCGCCTGTGATTTGCCGGATGTCCTGCCCACTGATGCGTCGTTCCGGTCTTCGTTTGTGACACACGCGGATACTCCATTCGGGATTCGTTGTCTGATGATTGGCGGAAAGCCCCGCGATTATCGCAAGAAAGGCAATGATGACGACGAGCCGCTGCGGGTGTTCGACAAGTCCAAATATGATGCTTCGTCCAAAAACATCAATGGTTTCATTCGCCACCTGCCTGCCGGACAGAAAGCAAGCGAACGTGCCATCCTGATAGCTGAAAGCTATGGCTATGAGCTGAAGAGTGATGAAACCTATGTAACGCCGTTCGTTAGAAGGCAGTGGCTGAAAAAGAAAACCGAAGAATGAAGAAAAGCGCCCACCGAAAAATGGTGAGCGCTTTTATTTTTTTATTCCAAAAAGTCGGAGAGTTTTCCCATTCCAGAAAACTTTTCCCCAAAGTACCAAAAGTTTTCTGAACTCAGAAAAATTTTGCTGCTTTTCCAGTAGTTTTTGGTTTCGGAAAATCATGCGACTATCATTGGGGGTTCACTATCGGCGTTGCAGTTCTTGCCTGCGGGTCAATGGAATAAGTGGCGTCAATGTATACCGTATTGCTCCCTGTGTCTTTTCTCACAAAAACTGGCATTACAATTTTTGTGATGGATGTTGGGTCATTGCCATTTTCTGCGTAGGTTTCGGCATATTCCTGCCAACGAATATCAATATAGGCGTTAGAATGTGGTTCCAGCAGCGTTGTCCCTTCCGGGGTACACTCAAAACCATTGATAGAGCCTTTGTCCAGAATGACATCGATACGGTCGTTGGTTTTGTTTTCGTAGTAGGCTTTTGCCGTATAGCCCATGAAACTATCAGAATAAAATCCGCAAACGACCATGCTGCAGGCATTATTGTCGAACAGCACAATATCCGTGGGCTGAATCTCGTGTTTTGGTTTTGTCGCTTTCTCTTCACCTTTCGGATATTTTGGCTGGATGCTCGTCATGCGCTACACCCGTAGCGTATGATGGGAAACCGCATAACTCGCTGTTTCAGACACGATTTGGCGATGAACCTTGCCGCGCCGCCCAGGAATCCCACGATTTCAATCGTGGGAGGTGTCAATTTTCCACCGTGTTTTCCAGAACGAAACCTTTATTTACAAAGTTGCAAACGAAGCCCGGGAAAGTTAATAATTTTAATCGCAGGAGGGCGTCAAATTATTCCGATGTTGTCACGGAATTTGTCTGAGGGTTAATAGTGAAAGTCTCATCTACATAGATGTCCCGAGTGCTGGAATTGTTTATAACGATTGGCATCACCATTTCGGTGACAGAGGTGGGGTCTTTACCGTTGGCCTCATAAGTATCTAAATAATCGTAATAGTAGATGTCTACATAGGCATTAGTGTGCGCATCAATTCCCATTGTATCTGTTTCAGGGAAGCACTCAAAACCGTTTATAGAGCCTCCGCTTCTAAAGGCAAACATGATTTCTTTATCCGTCTTGTTTTCTATGTAAGCTTTGGTCGTATAACCGTGCAGGCCATCGGGGTCAAATCCACAAATCATCAGAGTGCAAGCGTCATTGTCGGCCAGTACGAGGTCTGTGGGTTGGGTTTCATGCTTTGGCTCGGTTGCGTTTTCTTCCCCTTTTGGATAAACCACGAAATCGTCATCAACAAAGTCATGCCGTGGGATAACATCATAATCTAATTCGTTATAGACATCGAGATAAAAACTTACCGTATTGATATCCTGCGGATTGATGTTATAAATTTTAAGCCCGGAACTTTCCCAATGATGAATCTCCGTTTCCTCTTGACCAGGTTCAACACTCGTAAGCCAAAGGCTCGCACCTACGCCATTCAATGTGCAGTCGCCAAACGAGTAACCGAGTTTTTTATCTGATGTCTTATTCTTGAAGTAAAGCTTCCAATAATAGCCGTAATCATCATCGTAGCCTACGCTCTGCAAGATAATGGTGCATTCTTCATTATCAACAAGTGTCTGTGCCTGGAAATCATTATCGTATGTAATTTTGGGTTCGGGGGACGGCGTAGGTAAATCGCTGCCTGTGCCGTTCCACACCCTTTCATATGTTTTGCCGTCTTCTGTAGTATATGTCTCTCCTACTTTAATCCCGTCAGGGCTGTAATCTTGCGTGCTATTGGAAGTGCTATTTGACGAAGCACTTGACTTGGATTCACTTGCGGCTGTTGCAGCGGAACTATTCGCCTTGCCGCAGGCAGCCAACGAGAGGACGAGCAAAGTCGAAAGTGCTAATGATACAACCTTTTTCATAGTGTTCTCCTTTTTTCTGTTTGTCAGAGCCATTATACACCAAAAGCACTTTGACTTATTTATTTTGGGAATATTTATCGCCAATTTGAGCGGATTGCACAAATAGCAAGAAGAAAATCAGTGCATATATGCTTCGACATTTTCCTTTCCCCTCTGCATTTTCCAGAACGAAACTTTTAATGCAGGCTTTCCCAAACGAAACTTTTGGGAGTTGTGATTTGAACTTGACAGCATTTGCGGCAGCTGAGATTTTGCTATTTGCCTGTTCCGATTGTCTCACCACAGATACGAAGCAGCGCATTTCGCTTTTGTGAGATACATCTCATATTCGGAAAGGCTGCGACAAAATTCCGAGGTTTCAGCGGCTCGCTTGCGACATTTTTCCAACTTTTTGGGCAGCAAAAAAGCCCTACCAGAATGGTAGAGTCTTTGCATGTTTTCTCTCGGTCATACGAGTAAGAAGCGTCACTTATCCGATATTCTTTCGCGCAAAAAAAATGAACTTGCTTCGAGGTGAAGCGTAGCAAGTGCTTAGCAAGTTTTTAGCAAGTTCGTAGCAAGTATGCAACAAGCTCATGACAAGTACAATGTCTACTTTTCCGTAGCAAAAAGAAAAGCCACCAAACGATTTCACTCGCTTGGCGGCTTAGCTATATTCCTATACTGTTTTATTATTTAGATTATATACGATTCGCACCGAATGTCGAGAATTCCGTTCTGGAGAATCATTGTGTTCGGCCGCCATGGTATCGTGCTGTCGGGCCAAGCTGAGCCACGCCAAATAATGCTGAATCGGAATTCAGTGAAATTAAATTCAACGTTTTTGAGAATACAAGAAGAGCCCCCGCCAAAGAGCGGAGGCTTGTTTTTGTGCAGCAAAGCTCAAAGTCCTATGGGTATTTCTCCAAACGCCCGGAAATCTCCCTCATGTTTTGTGCAAGGGCGCTTTTTCATCCGTTCTTCGCAAGCGGTCGGGCCTGAAGCAAGGCGCTCACATCGAAACTGGAGGCGTTGTACACCGTTATGCCGTGTTCCAGAGCGTATTTCACCGTATATGCCGTGCCGCCGGTAGTCCTTGTGCAATAGGAGATACAATAAGCAGAGTAATCGACTAGATGTCGGTCTCTTAGAAGGTATACTCCCCTGCCTGGTTCTTTCGCAGCATATACTATTTTGTCTACCTGCTTGTCTATTTTCTCGGCATGCCGCTGCTGTTCTAAGCTCCATTTAGAACGGTATCCCTCAAAAGGCAAAACCTCAATAACGCGAATTCGGGGATGTGCTGCTTTCAACGAAACCAGCATATCCGCCATAAGAGTATCAAAACCTAAAGAACCGCCGATACCAAAGTAAGTGACTCCCTGCTGGATAAGTGGAATAAGCCGGTGTTCCACCCTGGCCAATATTTTGAGCTGCTCGCCCGGTGGGATATCCTTGTGCCCAACAAAGCAGCAGGTTTGCTCTCGGTATTTGCTATTCACCTTGTTTCTTCTCCTTTCGTTGCAAAATCACTTCGTCTGCTTGACACTGTTTGTGGTATAATTTTTACAACCAAAAAATGATGGAGGCTTTAGGTATGCTTGAGCTTACGAAAGAGCAAATACAACAACTTGTAGATACTATCGAGAGCAAGCAAGACTGTCATTGCAGTGTTTCCAACAGTATGCGTACTATTTGGATTACTTCTAGCGACGGGGAAAATGAGCTGCGTGTTGCTTTCCTTGGAAATTTTGCATTGGTTCTTTCTCGCGTTGAGTTTGCTCACAAACGTTGTGGTACGATGACAGCGATACTTTTTGCCTTAAAGAAAATCTGCGAAGAAAACGGCGTACACCGCATTATTATCCAATCTGTGTTGACGCCCGAAATGGAGTCATTCTGCTGCAAATCTGGTTGCAAGCCCGACCCAAACTCGACCATGGAAGTTGGTGGAGTCTTGACGGGCGATTATTTCTTCGATTTTTAGCAGGGGTCTCCGGCTGCAGCATTTTCCTTTGCTTCCACGAACCACCTGTCCTCCTCAAAGAACAGATATGTTTTGGCTCTTCCTATCTGGCAGGTATAGCGAACTCCTACTCCGCCAGTTTTCGAGTATTTCCGGGGCAACACTTCCGAGATGCAGGTGATATCGAATCTCTGGCCCGTGTCCCAGATGACTGTCTGAGGCGTTAATATGCCTTCAGGAGAGAAATCGGCAATGACCTCGACATATTTCTTAATTCTTGGTTCTGACATAGATTAGATGCTCCCCTGTGCTTCCCTGCAAATACCCGTGTGGGTGTATGGTGTGGTCTCCCTTGGCGTCACAATGAGAGAGAAACCGGTCTTTGTACATGACGGCTCGTTGTACGGAATAGTATCCGAACCGGTTCCGTATCCCGTCAATCGCGGATTCAAGCCGCTCGGTCTCTTCCTGCTTTTCGGCGCTGTACTCAAAAGATATCTGGTTTGGTTCCGTATCTGGCCGCAGGTCAATGGCACGCACGCCAACTGAGCGTAGGTGCTCACTCCACCGGTAGTTCTTCTTATACAGCTGGTAAGCTGCCTCCGCAATATCCTTTTCCTGCATCGTTGGCTGGCCGAGCTTGCACTGTCTCTCAAAAGAGAAAAGGCTGGAATCCCGGAGACTCACCTCTACGCCTCGGCATCGGAAATGGTTCTCTCTGAGCCGCGCAGCGACACTTTCCGCGAGCAGATAAATAACAATCCAGACATCCCGGTTAGTCTTCAAGTCCCGTGGCGTTGTCCAGCTGTTTCCGATGCTCTTGATAGGTACCTGAGCTTTCCTTCCCTCGTATTTCGCCACTGCTCCCGTGTCAAGGCCATTGGCGAATCCCCAAAGCATCGGGCCGATTTTCCCGAATTTTTCTTTCAGAAAGTTTGGATTGGCGGTCGCCAAATCACCGATTGTATGGATACAGTAGCTTGATAACTTTTTCCCCGTTCTGGACCCAACATACAGAAGGTCCGTGGCAGGCAGCGGGAACACAATATCTTTCCAGTTTGACCTTGATATAACGGTGGTGGCATCTGGCTTCTTGTAATCAGACCCCAACTTGGCAAAGACTTTATTCCAGCTCACTCCGATGGAACAGGTAATGCCCAGTTCATTCTTCACGGTATCAGATACTTTCTTGGCTATCTCTTCCCCGCTTCCAAAGAGAGACCGGCTTGCGGTACAATCGAGCCATGCTTCATCCAAGCCAAACGGTTCGACCATGTCAGAGTATCTGAGGAATATCTCTCTGGTATACCCACTGTACCTGGTATATAGGTCATAATGAGCCGGAACAAAGATGATGTCACGGCAATGCTGCTGCGCTTCCCAGAGTGCCATCCCGGTTTTCACGCCCATCCGTTTGGCCGGATACGAGGCAGTCAACACAATGCCGTTTCGCCTTTCCGGGTCACCACATACTGCAATCGGCTTACCCTGCAGCTTTGGGTTATAAGCCGCCTCGCAGCTTGCGTAAAAAGAGTTCATGTCACAGTGAAGTATCGCTCGTTCGCTCGCCATGATTGGCCTCCTCGGTTCGCGGTAACACCTATTAGTTGTTATTTGTGCTTCGTTGGTTGTTATCGGTTGTTATTAGTATAGCAAATACAACCGTAAGTTGCAATATGTGCGACTAAAATAGAATTTGGAAGTCCAATCAAATACACTACAACTGGTAGTTATCGCCAGCGGTTGTATGGAACGGTTACTATTTTGTAATTCATGCATGAAATTGACGTATGGCAAGTAGTTGGCAAAAGAAAAAGCCGCCCACCCGGTTATGGGTGAACGGCAGGAAACGCTATCTATGTAAAAAGACGACTGAGTTCGTCAGAGGTCTTGTAATCTATCAGGCAGCTTTCTTTGCTGCGTTTTCGGTAGCTTTTGCAGAAATTCTTTTGCGATGAATATCGTACCACTTTTCGAATTCTTTAAAATCGACTAATTTTTGAATTTCAGGAGTGGCCTTGTAATTATAGATTTCCTCAAATAAAGAAATAAGCTTATAGCCAAGGTCCTCCATGATTTTTGATTCATACTCGTTACCGTGTTTGTAGTTTTTTGGCAATACAATGTCATATTTTTTGTCAAAAGCTTTTAAGCCCGGTTCCAGTATACGAATAAAAGTATATCCGGCATTATGGATTTTGATGAATTTATAGCAATCAACTCTTTTTTTGTCTTTATGCCAATATACACCATTGTACTCCATGCAAATCTTGCGAGTGTTATCGACAAAATCTACACCATATTTGTTGTTATAGCCAAAAATGTGACGAACTTCATCGAATGCATTTGGAACTCCGTTTTCCCTTGCAAAACCCATTGCAATACGAACAGCATACTGCTCTGGCTTGGAAATAAAATTTGTCGTTTGATTACAATTACCACACATATAACTAATGCCTTGTGCAGTCAGATAATTAGCTGAAATCACCCATTTATTACCACATTCAGGGCAATTAAGAAATAATGTTTTGTTGCTGGAATAAGAAACTTCACTTGCCTGATACGGACTATCTGGACGAATACAGTTAAGAATATCCTCTCGATTATTTTTCTTTAAGTAAGTTTCCAAATCCATATGATTAGCGAGAATTTTTGTATCGCGGCAATAAGGACATGGGTAAACTACATTTGTGACTTTGCAAATTTTAGCCTCAAATTCTTTTTTGCAATCAGGACAAGTAAAACTTGCAACTGCATTGCTTCCCATAGTGTACTTTGTTGCAAAGCCAGCGTTTTTTTTGCTTAACATAGCAGCTACTTGGGGGCAGGTCGTAGCTAAATCATTGTAGCCAACAACAACTTTAGTCCCATTACAGATAGGGCAGCCAGTAGTATTGCCTTTCGATTTTTTGATGCTTTTCACAAAGGATGTACATTTTGGGCAATTGAAAATTGCAGTCTTAGTGCTTTGGGCGAAAACTTCTGTTGGGTAGCATTTATTCTTTTCGCTCCACATTGCTACAGCCTGCGGGCATTGCGAAGCCAAATCATTAACTCCAACAATAGGTTTCGAATTGCGACGCGCTTTTTTTACTTTGCGGCAATAAGGACATGGGCAAACTGCTATTGTGACACTGCAAATTTTAGCCTCAAACTCTTTCTTGCAGACAGGGCAGACAAAAGTAAGTTTCCTGTTGCTTCCAGCAGTAACTTCAAAAGCAAAGTGCTTATCTTTCTCACTCAGCATTGCGGCGATTTCAGGAGCGACCGTAGCCAAATCGTTTTCTCCAACAATCAGTTTTTGGCGAGTCTTTCTAGTTTTAGTAGCTTTCTTTTCCTCTTCCTCATACGGCATCTTAATGCCAAGAGTCGGAACAGATGCGCAAGCAGCGCAATTGCAGGTGTTGGCATGCATAACCTTCACAAAAGTATTCATAATTATCCTCTTTTCTCCTCGTAACATTCGAGGCTTGCAATAAAAAGCAGCCACCATCCCCCCTTGCAGGAAGATGATAGCTGCTACATTTATAAGCCAACTTCGTATTAGATGGCTTTTTTTATTATTCTTCAGTGGTTTTCTGACCGTGGTGAAGAGCACCACGGACAAATTGGTTCCAGCGAGCATGGTACAAAACGAACCCGTCTTCAAACTCCACCGTGATGTTGTTGACACCATGATAAGCGGTGCAGGTGGCTTTGCTGCCATCCTTCATCGTCATCGTAGTGCCGACAGATTTCGGAGAACCGTACTCGTCCTTGCGAGCTGCGTTGATGGCACGCCCCCGCAGTCTGCAATTGGGGCAGCAAGTAACACCGGACGCAATAGCCCGCGTCATGTTGTGGATGCTTGTCACAAACTCTTGTTTGCAATCGGGGCACACAAAAATGGCGCGTCTGGACGAACGAGCAGGAATTTCGCTTGGGGCGTAATCGTTCTTGCCGCTCCACATAGCAGCGGCTTTTGGATACATGGTCGCCAAATCGTTGACGCCGGAAACAGCCTTGCGACCTGCACAAACAGGGCAACCGGTATTGTCATGCAACAAAGAATTGACGACATTGCAAACGGGAGCCTTAAACTCCTGTTTGCAGTCGGGACAGACAAACCATGCCATTTTGTTGTTGCCTGCAGATACCTCATTTGGAGAGCAAGCGTTTTTGCTGCCCCACATGTTGGCTGCTGCAGGGCACTTAGTAGCCAAGTCGTTGATTCCGGAAACCACTTTCAAACCACGACAAACGGGACAACCGGTGCGGTAATGCATCAAAGAGTTGACGACATTGCAAATGGAAGACTCAAACTCTTGTCCGCAATCAGGACATACAAAGACGGCCTTTTTGTGGCTGCCTGCAGGTGCTTCGCTGGGAGAGCAAGCATTCTTGTTGCTCCACATGGCGGCTGCTTTCGGGCATTTGGTAGCCAAATCGTTGATGCCGGAAACAATCTTTTTACCTGCAC
>ERZ773149.2778-NODE-2778-length-11876-cov-25.058455_pt1 | contig 11876 bp, 10 predicted proteins | sample MGYA00511081_ERZ773149 | MGnify/ENA primary metagenome ERZ773149 (study PRJEB29015, sample SAMEA2737846) | human gut metagenome | biome: human gut; feature: human-associated habitat; material: faeces | place: China | collected 2012 ...
AGCTGCCGCACCTTGCTCGCCGTATCGGCACTTAGAATTATGCGGTATTGCCTTATATTTTTTTATGCGAAAATGGACGGTCAGCTCTCTTAAATTATCAAACAGCCAAAACCTGATCTACCAGGCTTGCTGCTTTCCTTAACACTCCTTTTTGTGGATAGAGACAAGTCGTCCACAGGGCAGTGCTTTAACAACTGCATGTAAAAAACAAAAACGTTCCCCGGAACCATTCTGCCCTAACAGCAAACCAGTTCCGGGGAACGTTATATTATATTTTGTTTTGGCTTACCGGGTCAGCCTATCGGCTCGACTTCCGCTACGCCGCAAAAATTAGTACTTCAGCTTATCCAGGGTATCCTTGTACGGGGTATCGGCAGCGGTCTTCATCGTTGCCTGTGCCTTGTACTTGTTCAACATCATTGCGCTGCGGGCAGGATCAGCCAAAGTGCCGGCACCGGCAATGCAGCCGCCGGGGCAGGCCATACCTTCCAGCAGATAGCCGTTGTACTTGCCGGCAGCAGCCAGCTGCATCATCTTCTTGCATTCTGCCAGGCCCTGTGCGGAAACGACCTTCACTTCGCGGGTCGGGTCTTCCTTCTTGATGACATTGACGACCGCCTGTGCAACACCGCCGCTGACGGCAAAGCCGCGGCCGTCGGCACTGGCATTGTTGAAGTTATCATTCGGGTCATCCGGCAGGTCATCAAAGTTGATCTGCTTGGCTTCAAACATGCCCATCAGTTCTTCAAATGTCAGGACAAAGTCAACCTCGCTGCGCACACTGTGGCGGCTGGCTTCCAGCTTCTTTGCGGCGCAGGGGCCGACAAAGCAGATACGGGCTGCGGGGTGATCCTGCTTCAGCAGGCGGGCAGTCAGCACCATGGGGGTCATGGTCATGCTGATGCAGTCAGCAAACTTGGAGAAGTTCTTCTTGGCCATAACGCTCCATGCCGGGCAGCAGGAGGTTCCCATGAACGGGTGCCTGGAGGGAACTTCCTCCAGGAAGTCATGCGCTTCATCAATGGTGCACAGGTCAGCACCGATGGCAACTTCTGCAGTGTTGGCAAAGCCCAGGCGCTTCATGGCCTCGCGCAGTTTGGCGGGGGTCATGTTGGGGAACTGGTTGACAAAGGCAGGTGCCACGATGGCGATGACTTCATCTCCGCGCTTGATGGACTGGATCAGCTGGAAGATCTGGCCCTTATCCACGATAGCGCCGAACGGGCAGTTGACCAGGCACATACCGCAGGATACGCACTTGTTGTAATCAATATCTGCGCGGCCATGCTCGTCAGAACGAATAGCACCAACGCCGCAAGCCTTGGCGCAGGGGCGCTCCACCTTGACGATGGCGTTGTACGGGCAGGTGGTTACGCAGCGGCCGCACTTGATGCAGAGATCCTGATCAATGTGACTGCGGCCATTGCGGAAGCTGATTGCCTTTTTGGGGCAGACCTCCTGGCAGGGGTGAGCCAGGCAGCCCTGGCACATGCTGGTAACCTTTATGATCTTTTCCGGGCACTTGTTACAGGCAAACTTGATAACGTTGATCAGCGGCGGCTCATAGTACTTGTCAGCAATTACGCTGTGCTCCAGGTCTTCGGTAGCGGAAACGCTCTCGGTAACCGGGCGCAGAGAAAGGCCCATAGCCAGACGGATTCGTTCAGAAACAATCGCTCTCTCTAGGAAGATGCTGCTGCGCAGCGAAGAGTCCTCGCCGGGCATGATCTTAAAGGGCAGATCCCGGATTTCCTTCGCGTAATCTGCCATTTCATTGCTCTCATAGGACATGCGGGCAACTTCGGTAAATACCTTGCGCCGAATGTCGGTTACAGGGGTATAAATGCCTCTCATTGTGCTTATGCTCCTTACACAAAACTTCTAATTGGCCGTATATGCAAAGCCGCGGTTCGGCCCCGCACACGCACATTTGCTGGATGTGCGCCGCAATGGAAATTGCTATTCTCCATGCTCTAAGTTAAAATAATAACGATACGGCTCCTGTTAAGATTTTACCAAGAAACCGCCTTTATTACAAGAGGAAAACCCGGAAATTCAAGAAAAAACCGCGCAAATTTTATGTTTTCCCACCTTGTCCATCACTGTGCCTGGGCGCGGCAGCGCTTGCCGTCCCATTCACCCAGTGTTACGGTCACGATTTCACCGCTTTTGTGTCCCGGCGCATTGACCACAACTGGCAGATATTGTTTGGTGTATCCGGTGAACAAGGTGGAGGACAGTGGGGTTTCCAGCAGCACCTGTGCCGTGCGCCCCTGTGCTGCATGGGCCAGTTCTGCGCGTACCTTCTCCACAGCGGCGGTCATGCGACGGCTGCGGGATTCCTTTTCATGCTCCGGGACCTGATTCGGAAAATCGAACGCGGGCGTTCCTTCGCGGCGAGAATAGGGGAAAACATGTACTTTCAAAAAGCGCTGTCCTGCCACAAATGCCATGCTGTCCTCAAAATCCTGCTCCGTCTCACCGGGAAAGCCCACAATCACATCGGTCGTAATGCTCACGTTTTCCTCGCCAAAAGCTTCTCGCAGCTTTGCGGCAACGGCGGCATACTGTTCCGTGGTATAAGGGCGGCGCATGGCGCGCAGAGTCTTGCTGCTGCCGCTTTGCAGGCTCAGATGGAACTGCGGGCAAAGCTTCGGCACAGCAGCCAGGCGGCGGATATCGTCATCCGTCAGCATATCCGGGTCAAGGCTGCCCAAGCGGATGCGCTCAATGCCCGCCACAGCCGCCGCATGTTCCACCAGCTCCGCCAGGCCCGTTCCGGTATCTTTGCCATAGCTGGGCAGGCTGATTGCCGTCAGCACAACTTCACAGTAACCGGATGCCGCCAGGCGGCGCAGTTCTTCCAGAATGCTTATTTCGCTGCGGCTGCGCACCGGGCCGCGGGCGCGGGGAATCACGCAATAAGCGCAGCGGCGGTTGCAGCCATCTTCTACCTTCACAAATGCGCGGGTGTGATCCGCAAAGCGGTCCATCGGCAGTTCTTCAAAGCTTTCGCCCTTCTGGTGCGGGCGAATGTCCACCACCTTGGTTTCCTCGCCGTTCAACACTTTTTGCACATCCTGCAAAATGGCGTGGCGGTTGCCGGAACCCGTTACCACATCGGCTTCTTCAATTTTAGCGGCTTCTTCCGGGAACGCCTGCGGGTAACAGCCCGTCAGAACTGTCACCGCGCCGGGGTTTTCGCGTTTGGCGCGGCGCAGCCATTTGCGGCTTTTCTGGTCGCCAAAGTTCGTCACGGTGCAGCTGTTGACCACATAAACATCCGCACCGTCTTTTTCTTCCACTACGGTAAACCCATTTTGTTCAAACAGCTGGGCCAACGCACCCGTTTCATTCTGGTTGACTTTACAGCCGAGGGTATAAAAACAAACTCTCATCGTATTCCGTCCTTCTATTGGTTAACGCTCTATCAGTATTATAATAGAATCTGCCCATTCTGACAAGGCTCCACCGCCCACACAGAAAAAGATGAGTGGTAATACCATGCGGTTGCAATAAACATCCCTTATACCGCATACAATATCACCAAAGCAAAAAACATTCTTGCCGGGCAGCGCCCGGCCAAAGACGATGGCAGGGGAGGCTTTGGTCATGAAAAAGCGGGTTGCAGCCCTGATTTTGGGATTATTTTTTATCTTGAATGCGCTGCCCTGTGCAGCGCTGGATATTAACCCGGCCACCGATCGGGATTTTGATGTTCCCTGCCAGGCGGCTATCCTGATTGATGAAGATTCCGGCACAGTCTTATATGAAAAGAACGCCGACGAGTCCCGCCCTATCGCCTCCATCACCAAGATTATGACGCTGCTGTTGACCTTTGAAGCACTGGAAGCAGGGAAGGTCAGCCTGAGTGATATCGTCCCCGTATCCGAACACGCCTATCATATGGGTGGAAGCCAGATTTGGCTGGAACCCGGCGAACAGCTGACATTAGATGAAATGCTGAAAGCCATCTGTATTTCCTCCGCCAATGATGCCGCAGTAGCCGTTGCCGAATTTATTGGTGGCAGCGAGCCGGTATTTGTGGAGCGCATGAACGCCCGCGCCAAAGAGCTGGGTATGCAGAGCACCACGTTCCGCAACGCCTGCGGGCTGGATGAAGACGGCCACCTTTCCACCGCGCGCGATGTTGCCATCATGAGCCGGGAAATGCTGCTGAACCACCCGGAAATTGAAAATTACTGCACTGTATGGATGGATACCCTGCGCGGCGGTGCAACCCAACTGGTGAACACCAACAAACTGCTGAAAAGTTATAATGGCATCACCGGACTGAAAACGGGAACAACCGGCAAGGCCGGTGTGTGCATCTCCGCCAGTGCATCGCGGGATGATTTGCGGCTGATTGCTGTTGTGCTGGGTTCTTCCAGCGGCAAGGAGCGCTTTGCCGCTGCCACCAGCCTGCTGGATTATGGCTTCGCTATGTTTGAAAGTGCGCTGGTTCCCATCCCGGCAGACGCCCCCAAAGCACTGCCCGTGCAGAAGGGTGAAGAGCCCGCGCTGGAACTATGTTACACCGCGCCGGAGCGCTGCCTGGCCGTAAAAGGGCAGGGCAGCGCCCTGCAAGCTGAAGTTGAACTTCCGCAAACGCTGGAGGCTCCCATCCGGGAAGGTTCGGTTATCGGCAGCCTAAACATCAAAAACAGCCAGGGCATTTTGCAAAGCTGCCCAATTATTGCGGCAGAATCCGTTGACGCGCGCAGTTTTAGCGGTTGTTTCCGGCGTGTTGTCAATGCTTTATGGCTTACAGCGTAAGGTTTTGTGCAAAACGAATGAAAAACGCCAGGTTTTGGCTTGACAATCAAGCGCAAAAACTGTATCATGAAGTTACTAAATTATGGATGAGGAGGATTTAAGCGATGAGTGTCAAATACAATGGCAAACATCTTGCAAAGTTTATCCGTCCCGAAGAATATGATACGATCTTCCCGCAGGTCGAGCTTGCCCACCAGCAGTTGGAATCCCGTTCCGGTGCTGGCAATGATTTTTTGGGCTGGCTGGACCTGCCTGTTAATTATGACAAGGAAGAGTTCGCCCGTATCAAGGAAGCAGCCAAAAAGATCCGTGAAGATTCCGATGTGCTGCTGGTCGCCGGTATCGGCGGCTCTTACCTGGGCGCACGCGCTGTTGTCGAAGCAGTCAAGGGTCTGTATCACAACGATACCGAGGACGGCCTGAAGATTTATTTCTGCGGTAACACAATTTCTCCCACTTACCTGAACGACATCATTAAGGTGACCAAGGGTAAGCGTTTCTCCATCAATGTTATTTCTAAATCCGGTACCACCACCGAAACCGCTCTGGCGTTCCGCGTTCTGCGCAAGTTGCTGGAAGATTCCGTTGGCCCGGAAGAGGCGAACAAGCGCATTTATGCCACCACTGACCGTGCCAAAGGCACCCTGAAGCAGCTGGCTGATGCACAGGGCTGGCCGACCTTTGTTGTTCCTGATGATGTTGGCGGCCGTTACTCTGTTCTGACTGCCGTTGGTCTGCTGCCCATCGCCTGTGCCGGTATCGACATTGATGCCCTGATGAAAGGTGCTGCTGATGCCCGCGAAGCTTACAGCGTTTGCAGCAAGGATAACGATGCTTATCGTTATGCGATGACCCGCAACATCCTGTACCGCAAGGGCAAGGTTGTGGAAACCCTGGCCGCTTTTGAGCCCGACTTTACCATGATGAACGAATGGTACAAGCAGCTGTTTGGCGAAAGCGAAGGCAAAGACCAGAAAGGTCTGATGCCGACTTCCTGCATCTTCTCGACTGACCTGCACTCCATGGGCCAGTTCCTGCAGGATGGTAGCCGCACGATGTTCGAGACTTATGTCGATATCAAGAATACCCGTGAGGATTTTTACATTGAACCGCTGGAAGGCAACTTTGATGGTCTGAATTTCCTGGCTGACCAGAACATGAGCGTTGTAAACCGCAAGGCCATGGAAGGCACCATTCTGGCCCATAATGATGGCGGCGTGCCGATCGGCGTGATTGAAGTAGATTCTCTGGATGCTTATAATGTTGGCTACCTGATTTACTTCTTCTGGAAAGCATGCGCTGTTTCCGGTTATCTGCTGAGCGTCAATCCGTTTGACCAGCCCGGCGTGGAAAGCTACAAAAAGAACATGTTTGCCCTGCTTGGCAAACCTGGTTATGAGGATCGCAAAGCGGAGCTGGAGGCAAAGCTTGGCTAATGCCTGTTTCCGCTTCAATATAAAGGAGGTCACTTCTTATGATTAAACTGATCGTTGGCGCCAAAGGCTCCGGCAAAACCAAGACCATGATCGATATGATCAACAACGCAACCAAGACCACTTCCGGCAACATCGTTGTTATTGAGAAGTCCATGAAACTTACCACCGAGATCAACCACGCAGCCCGCCTGCTGGACGCCGATGAATACGACATCAACGGCGCTGATATGCTGTACGGTTTTGTTGCTGGTGTTCTGGCTGGTAACTATGATATCACCGAACTGTTCATTGACGGCATCCTGAAAATCGTTGACCACAACATGGATGCAGCCGCCAAGGTCCTGGCTGAGATTGATAAGATTGCAGGCAATAGTGTTGAGGTTGTTGTGACCGTATCCGCTGATCAGGCTTCTCTGCCGGAAGGCATCAAGAAGTACCTGTAAAAGCATTGTCCTTTAAGTAACTGGGGGCAGGCGCTGCAAGAGCCTGCCCCTTTGGTATGCCGTGCAAAAGCAGTGGCTTTTGCCGCAATACAGCTGCCCATCCGATTGAAAAGAGTGGGAAAATCAAATTCTTTTACTTTTTTCTGTTTTTTTGTTGACAAGATGGGTCGACTTGTGTATACTAGATAAGCAACCTTTTGAGGTGTAACTATGCGCTTTGATATTCGGAACTATTTCAAAACGGGCAAAACGCCCTATACAGCGCAATTTTCTGAAGATTTCTCCACAGAAAATTTTGATGGAAGTGTGATCCGTGAACCGGTCACAGGTTCTTTTCAGGCTGTGCCCACTGCTGATGGTGTGGTCATACAGCTGACGATTGCCGCTGAAGCCGATGCCGAATGTGCACGTTGCCTTACACCCATTCACCAGAGTTATAATTTTAGTGTGGATTATTTTGTCAAAGAGCGTGAGCTTGATGACCCGGACTTTGAGTTACCGCTGGATGAAAAAGGCTGCTTGGATATACGGGAGCTCGTGTACCAGGAATTGATTTTCAAAATTCCGCGGGTACTTTTATGTAGCCCCGATTGTCAAGGCCTATGCCCCATCTGTGGCAAAAGGAAGGCGGCAGGATGTAACTGCCAACCGGCAGACGAAGCTGCCCCTGCAGATGCCCGGCTTAGCATATTAAAACAACTGCTTAGTTGAATTTCACCAAGGAGGTGCTTAAAAATGGCAGTACCCAAGAGAAAACAATCCAAAGCCCGTCGCGATAAACGCCGTTCTAACGTTTGGAAGCTGGAGGCTCCTACGCTGGTGAAATGTCCTCAGTGTGGCGAACTCAAGGTGCCCCATCAGGTTTGTGGCAAGTGTGGCTACTACAAGGGCGTCGAAGTTGTCAAGGTTAGCAAAGAGGCTTAATTGCTTCTTAAAGGGAGGGGCTGTGCCTCTCCCTTTTTCTTGTTTATCCCCATTTTTTATTCTGCCGGAAAGGAGCTGCCACCATGCCGCTACATCTTGTCAGTGTTGATGAACATTCCCCCGCACAGCGTTTGGGCTTGAAACCTGGCTGTACGCTGTTGGCCATTGATGGTAACCCCCTGAACGATGCATTGGACTATCAGTTCTATACCTCTGCGCCGCATTTCACTCTGACGATCTGCCAGAATGGTGCACAGCAGCAAATTTCTGTTGAAAAAGGGGAATATGAGCCTTTCGGCTGCAATTTCAAAACATACCTTGGTGATGAAAAGCACAGTTGTGCTAACCATTGCATGTTCTGCTTTATTGACCAGCTGCCCCCTGGTATGCGGGAACCGCTTTACTTTAAGGATGACGATGAACGTCTTTCCTTTTTGTATGGCAATTATATCACGATGACCAACCTGACGGACCGTGAGGTTGAGCGCATTATCAAGCTGCATATCAGCCCTATTTTCATCTCGGTGCACACCACCAACCCCCAGCTGCGGGTACGCATGATGGCAAACAAGCGCGCAGCCGAAACCCTGCGCTATCTGGACGTGTTTGCCAAAGGCGGCATTGATATGAACTGCCAGCTGGTGTTATGCCGCGGCATCAATGATGGAGACGAGCTACGCCGCACGCTGGACGACCTGTTGCGGCTACGGCCGCAGGTGGAAAGTATTGCTGCCGTGCCTGCCGGTGTAACAGCCTACCGTAAGGGGCTGTTTGAGCTGACGCCTTACGACCAGCAGTCCGCCGCCGAAACGCTGGACATCATGGAGGAATATTGTGCCCGCTGCCGGAAACAGTACGGCCGCAGTGTTGTTTACCCCAGTGATGAATGGTATCTGCTGGCGGGGAGGGAAGTTCCCCCTGCTGAATTCTATGACAACTATGACCAGCTGGAAGACGGCGTTGGCATGTGGCGGATGTATCATGATTCCTTCCGGGATGAGTTGCAGATCCCACGCAGCAATGTGGAACCGCGCAGCATTGATGTTGTGACCGGAACCCTTGCCGCGCCGCTTATCCGCGAAATGGCAGAAGCCACCCATGCCAAATACCCGCAGATCTCCGTTACCGTACACGCCATCCAGAACGATTATTTTGGCGGCACTGTCAGCGTTGCGGGCCTTGTGACGGGAACGGATATCATCAAGCAATGCAAGGGCAATTTGAGCAGCAATATTCTTTGTGTTCCCGAAGTGATGCTCCGGGACGAAAAAGACCGCTTTTTGGATGATCTCACAGCCAAGCAGCTGGGGGAGGCCCTTGGCTGTGAGATTGAGGTTATCCCAACCGATGGTGCCGGTGGGTGCAAAGCTTACCTTGGGGAACTGAAGCCAAAACCCAAACGCAAAAAGCTGCATTTTTCTTTTGGTGGGAGGTAATCCCGCCCGTATTTGCGGTGCAAACCGCATAAACTTTATTATGTAAGGAGGCATTTGACTATGGCAAAACCGATCGTAGCCATCGTTGGCCGCCCCAATGTGGGCAAGTCAACGCTTTTTAACAAGTTGACCGGCCAGCGCCTTGCCATTGTGGAAGATACGCCCGGCGTTACCCGCGACCGTATTTTCTGTGATTGCGAATGGTGCGGCCATAAGTTCCTGCTGGTTGATACCGGCGGCATTGAGCCCAACATTGACGACGGCCTGCTGGCCCATATGCGGGAACAGGCCCAGATCGCCATTGATTCCGCGGATTGTATTATCATGGTGGGCGAAATTGGCGCTGGCGTTACCGCCCAGGACCAGGATATTGCCGGTATGCTGATGCGCAGCGGCAAGCCTGTGGTTCTGGCAGTCAACAAGTGTGATAAAGTCGGCGAACCGCCGATGGAGCTGTATGACTTCTACAGTCTTGGCATTGGCGATATCGTGCCGATTTCCAGCGTTCATGGCCATGGTACCGGCGACCTGTTAGATACCGTGTGTGAGAACCTGCACTTTGATGACAACGATGAGGAAGAAGAGGACCGCATTCCTGTTGCCGTCATTGGCCGCCCCAACGTGGGCAAATCCAGCCTGATCAACCATATTTTGGGCGAAAACCGCCTGATTGTTGCCAATGAGGCAGGTACCACCCGTGATGCCATTGATACCATGGTGGAAAACCAGTACGGCAAGTTTATCTTTACCGATACCGCCGGTCTGCGCAAGCGCGGCAAGGTGGAAAGCGGTGTGGAGCGCTACAGCGTGCTGCGCAGCCTGGCTGCTGTGGAACGCAGCCGCGTGTGCGTTATCATGATTGATGCAACCGTCGGCTTTACGGAGCAGGATTCCAAGGTTGCCGGTTATGCCCATGACCAGGGCAAGGCCTGCATTATTGCTGTAAACAAGTGGGATGCCGTTGAAAAAGACAGCTACACCATGGACAAGATGCGCAAGCAGCTGGAAGAGGATTTCAGCTTTATGTCTTATGCGCCCATCCTGTTCATCAGCGCAAAAACCGGCCAGCGGCTGGACAAACTGTTTGAAACCATCCAGTATGTGGACGTGCAGAACGGCACCCGCATCCCGACCGGCGCATTGAACGAGATGCTGGCGCGCTCTACCGCGCGTGTGCAGCCGCCCTCTGATAAGGGCAAGCGCCTCAAGATTTTCTATATCACCCAAAGCTCCACCCGCCCGCCAACATTTGTTGCGTTCGTCAACCAGAAAGCGTTGTTCCATTTTTCTTACCAGCGCTATATCGAAAACCAGATTCGGGAAAACTTTGGCCTGACCGGTACACCGATGCGCCTGCTGATTCGTGAGCACGGCGATGGTTCGGCACGCTGAGGACCACGAGGGGGAGAACAGATGGTTCATTTGATGGAAGCCTGCCTGCTTACAGCATTGCAGGCCTATCTGTTGGGAAGCCTGCTGTTTGGCATTTTGGTTTCCAAACTTTTTTACCACGATGATGTCCGCCTGCATGGCAGCGGCAACGCCGGCATGACCAACGTGCTGCGCACCTATGGCAAGCTGCCCGCAGTGATCACTACCATCGGCGATGTGGGCAAAAGTGTGGTTGCCGTCAAGCTGGGGCAGTTTATCTTTGATTCGTTGCTGTCCGGCACCGGGGCTGATTTCCAGCCGCTTTTGCAGCCGATCTGCGGCGCTTACCTTGCCGCCATCTTCTGCATGCTGGGCCACAGCAAGCCTGTCTTTTTTGGTCTGCGCGGCGGCAAAGGCGTGCTGGTTGGTGCCGGTGCTGCGTTAGCCACCGAACCGATTGCCTGCCTGGTGCTTTTGGTAATCTTTCTGGTTGAAGTTGCTATCACCCACATTGTAAGCCTGGGCAGCATTATTATTGCTGCACTGTATCCTGTGCTCACGCTCTGCTACTGGCTCTGGAAGGGCACCGATGCTGCATCCCTTGTGTTCATCACGGTATGTTGCGTGTTAATGGGCGCTTATGTCATCTGGCTGCACCGTTCCAACATCCAGCGCCTGAAGAACGGCACAGAATATCGCTTTGGCGAGAAAAAGAAAGAAAACCAGTAATTTTGCTGCATTTTCTCTTCTTTTCCATTGCCTCAGCCTTGCCAAAACGCACAAAATTGATGTTTTCAAACCCAAGGCCTTACCCAGGCCTTGGGTTTTGTGCTATAATAGTATTGTAAGACGTTAAAAAGTGTGAATGGGAGGTTTGTTTTATGTTTTGTGTTGGTGATATTGTCGTTTACGGCACACAGGGTTTATGCAAAGTGGATGGGATCGGCCCACTGCCCATGAAATTTGCGGACAAAAGCAAACGCTATTACACGCTGCACACCTGCAAACAGCCAAGCATGACAATTTATGCCCCCGTTGACAACCAGACCGTTGTGATGCGTCAGCCGCTGAACAGGGCGCAAGCGGAGACTTTGATTTCGGAAATGCCCCAATATGCAGTTGTCCCCATCATGGATGCCAAAGAGCGGGAAAGCCGCTGCCGCGAGGCCCTGCAAACCTGTGACTGCCGCGAGATTGCCAAGATGATAAAAGGTCTGCATGACCGCCACGAAATCCGTGTACAGCACAAAAAGCATGATACTGCCGCTGATGAACGCTATTTCCGCCAGGCGCAGGAACGGCTGTACAGTGAGCTTGCTTATGCCCTTGGCATAGAGGAAGATGCCGTTCCCGATTATATTGCCCAGCGCATCGCCCTTGCTTAAGGCAATACCGCATAATTCTAAGTGCCGATACGGCGAGCGCGGTGCGGCAAATGCCAAGCCAAAAGCGCAGATAATACTGGATGCTGCAAAGGTGAGCGCCGCCAG
>ERZ773149.2791-NODE-2791-length-11784-cov-5.104527_pt1 | contig 11784 bp, 13 predicted proteins | sample MGYA00511081_ERZ773149 | MGnify/ENA primary metagenome ERZ773149 (study PRJEB29015, sample SAMEA2737846) | human gut metagenome | biome: human gut; feature: human-associated habitat; material: faeces | place: China | collected 2012 ...
TTTTTATGAACCCTTGGTCCTTCTTTTTTATAGGCTATGTTTTTTCACAGCCCCTAAAAGTTTATTCGATGATATCGTCAATACATTTGTATAATTTAATGCTACTTTTATCGCTGTCAATTACAAAATTACTCATATCATCTTCAAAATTATCATAAGAATTTCTGTCATGATACATATGGTAGCCTTCTTTTGTCGAACACAAAGAAATAAATTGAATTCCAATATTTTCTCGTATTAAAATTATTCTTTTTTCGCAATCATGTAAGATATAGTCACCAAAATAAATTTTGGTATTTGGTATTAATATCGTATGCTGAAATTCTTTATTCACAGCGAGATAATTAATATTTGCTGTACCTCCCATCGGAATATAGCGAATAGAGTTTCCGATGTGTTCTATTTGATCGATTCTTCCAACACCAATATTATAATATCCGATGATGACATCTTCTTCATCTGGTACAAAAATATATGTCACTCCCTAATTTTCATCAATAGCTTCGTTGCTATTTAGAAAATTATCAACAATAAAATTTCCGCATTTGAAGTTTTTTGCTAAATGAGCATATTCTTTTGTATATTTTATAAATTTTATTTTTTATCAGCTATAACAACATATCCTTTGCTTGTTTTTTTTAGAGAAAAATCATAACTGTTCATCGTTTTTACCATCTCAATATATTGCTTTGATGGTGGGGTTCTTTTTAACGGCTTGCTTGTAATAAACGGTGAATTAGACTTTATAGCATATCCATCCATAGAATAACCCCCCTTTATTTTGGTAACCGTATTATAACACATTGATTTTACCGTTTCAAGGTCCGTGCATTTTAATATCCTTCTTGAAACTTTCAAAAGTAAATTCCACTGCTCGCTTGGGCATGCGAACAGGAGAAGTAAAGGTAGACAGTATCTTTGCGGATGATACCCCAGACACTGGATATACACCGGTAATCGATACATCGAAATATCGGATTGTATTTGAAGCAAATGACGGAAGTACAGCAAATACAACACAATCTGTTGATTATAATACAACATCCCTTCTGATTGCAAACCAGTTTACTTACCAGGGATATGCATTCAAGGAATGGAATACGAAGAAGGACGGATCAGGTACATCCTATCCAGATAAAGCAATTCTGTCTGTAGGAAGTAAACAGAGTTATGGTGATAACACAACTTTGAATCTGTATGCACAGTGGATAAGCGAAGTAGACTGTGACCGCATGGGTAACCGCAGTACGGATCTGTATACCAGAGTAGTTATTGGAAACTTTACATCTGCCGGAAATTTGAAAGCAGAAACAGAGCTGGTAGGAATCGTACTTGAATCTGCATCAGGATCTGTTGGAAGTCTGAACAAACCAGGAATCACAGACCAGATTGCATTTAACCTGTACGATACGTTGGAAGATAACTATTGATCAGAAAAATAAGAAACAGCTGCCTGAGTTAAATTAACCTGGGTGGCTGTTTCCTTTGCAGCGAGAAGCTGTGCCTTTATTTCTTCATAAGTCCGGCTCCCGCATTCCAGGCTGTGGCAATTTTTTCACCAGTTGAATAGTAGCCATTCTGGAACTGATCAAACATCAGCGCGTGAAGCTTCTTTGGATCCACCTTTCCATTTTCGGAAAGAACGGATTCTTCTGCTTTTACATTTACAATCTTTCCAACGATTCCGGATACATGTTCGGTGTCAATAAATTCAAAAAGTTCACATTCCATAACGACTGGAAATTCTTCGATAACAGGAGCATCCACCTTATCACTTTTTACAGCATGATATCCGGTGCGTTCAAATTTATCGTTGATTTTGTTTCCGGATGCGATTCCAAAGAAATCGGCAACATCTACATGGGATTCATCAGCTAAAGCCACAGTAAAAGCTTTGCTTTCTTTGATATTTAACCAGGTCTTTTTTCCTTCTCCAATGAAAAGAATGATCTTATCCATATCGCAGATCTGTCCCCAGGCAACATTCATAACATTTACTTTCTTATTTGCGTCATAGGCAGCGACCATGAGAACAGGCATGGGATAGACAGCCGGTAAAACACCTAAATCTTTTTTCATTTTGCAGTACCTCCATTGTGTGATTATTGTGTAAATGGATTGCTTTTCATTTACTTTCTGATTATAATTATAAAGAAACAGGAAAAAATAACAAGTACCATCTTTAAAGTTAGGTACTTACTTAAAAGAAAGTGTAAACAAAATGTCAGAGTGCCGATTAAGAGATTATATTGAAAATGCAAATTTTGAGGATACAGGTTTTTCGTATACTTTGTCGCTGATTTCCGGAAAATATAAGATGATCATTTTATATTGTCTCATGGAATATCAGCCTGTACGTTTTAATGAACTGCAGAGATATCTGGGAAAGATTTCAGATAAAACATTAAGCCAGAATTTAAAAGAACTGGAAAAAGATGAACTGATCCATAGAGAAGTATATGCCCAGATTCCTCCTAAAGTGGAGTATTCTTTGACAGAACGGGGAAAATCACTGATGGTGGTTTTGGACCAGCTTTGCATCTGGGGAACGGAGCATAGGAAATAAGCATAGAAAATAAACATAGATGGGAGAAAAGAGCAATGACGATTCAGGAGCGATTATTTGCGTTACAGGATGGGGATTACGGTGATTTTCACAGCAGCCTTCTTCCTGGATTTCCAAGGGAATATTTTATCGGTATCCGGGTACCGGTGCTGAGGAAATTTGTAAAAGAGTATAAGAAGGAAGAGGAAGCCAGAGAGTTTCTTACACAGCTTCCTCATACCTACTATGAAGAGTACATGGTTCATGCTTTTCTCATTGCAGAAATAAAGGATTATGATACCTGCATAAAAGCAGTGGAAGCATTTCTTCCTTACATCAATAACTGGGCAGTCTGTGATGGCCTTTCACCGAAGGTGTTTAAGGATCATAAGCCGGAACTTTTAGAAAAAATAAAGCAGTGGATACCTTCAGACCATTCGTACACCTGCCGTTTTGGTATGGGAATGCTGATGCGCTGGTTTTTAGATGAAGATTTCAGACCGGAATATCTTGAAATGCCGGCAGCTGTCCGCTCTGAAGAATACTATGTAAATATGATGACAGCCTGGTTTTTTGCAACGGCGCTGGCAAAACAGTGGGATGCTGCCATACCATATCTGGAAAAACAGGTATTAGATCTCTGGACTCATAACAAGACGATCCAGAAAGCAAGGGAAAGTTTTAGGATCACACCAGAGCAGAAAGAATATTTAAAGATATTGAAGATTAAAAAATAAGGAACAAAGCACAGATAATAAAATACAAAGAACAATACGGGCAGCGGGAGCAGGAAAAATATGACATTACAGCAGTTAAATTATTTAAAAGTGACAGCAGAATGCGGCAATATTACACAGGCTGCAGAGAAGCTGTTTATTTCCCAGCCAAGTCTCAGCGCAGCCCTTCACAACCTGGAAAAGGAAATGGGGATAACAGCTTTTGTGCGGTCAAAAAAAGGTGTTGTGCTCACACGGGACGGAGAAGAACTTCTATCCTATGCAGGGATGCTTTTAGAGCAGGCGGATATTATGAAAGAACACTTTGGTGCAGGAAAAGAGAGGACACCTAAGTTTTCCGTTTCCTGTCAGCATTATTCCTTTGCAGTCAACGCCTTTGTAGATGTAGTAGAAAAATATGATGCAGATCAGTATAATTTCATTCTTAGGGAAACACAGACAGGTGAGATCATTGACGATGTGGCAAATGGAAAAAGTGAACTGGGAGTGATCTATCTTTCCCAGCATAATGAAGAAGTTTTAACGAAAATGATCCGGAAAAACAACCTGCTGTTTGAAGAACTGTTTACAGCAGATCCTCATGTATTTATCAGCATTGATCATCCCTTAGCGGAAAAGAAAAAAATACAGTTAGAAGATCTGAAGCCGTATCCTTATCTGACCTATGAACAGGGAGAACGGAATTCTTTTTACTACGCGGAAGAGTTTTTAAGTGTTCTGGATATGCCTAAAAATATACAGGTACGGGACAGAGCGACCTTGTTTAATCTTTTAGTGGGATTAAACGGTTTTACGGTTTGTTCTGGTGTGATCAGCAGGGAATTAAACGGCTCTGAGATCACCGCCAGAGAACTGGAAATGGACTGTCAGATGCACATAGGACTGGTAAAAAAGAAAAATGTGCTTCTCAGCCGATACGCTGATACTTATATTGAAGCATTGAAAAAGTATTTATCCATAGAATGAAACTATGGATAATTAAAAAAAGAAAGTATTTTTCAAAAAAAGCAAGGACTGTTAAACTATCCTTCGTAAGGCGCCAAAGTAAATAAGAGATAGGCTGGAGGATAGAAAAAATGGCAGATTTAAGAACACCTTTTCGATATGATTTTGTAGGAAGCTTTTTAAGACCAGAAGCATTAAAAACAGCTAGAAAAAACTTTGAAGAAGGAAAAATCACAAAAGAGCAGCTGACAGCAGTGGAAGATGACTGTATCCGCGATCTGGTAGGAAAGATCAAAAAGCTGGGATATCATGTGATCACAGACGGTGAGTTCCGCAGATCTACCTGGCACCTTGATTTTATGTGGGGATTTCAGGGAATCGAACATAGAAAGACAGTAGATGGAAATACTACTTTTGATGGAGAAGCTGCTATGATCGATGATACCTATATGGTAGGAAAGATTTCCGTAAATGATCACCCGTTTGTAGAACATTTTAAATTTGTAAAAACATTGGAAGATGAAAATACAGCAGCAAAACAGACCATCCCTTCTCCAGGACAGTTTTATGCATATTTTACAGGTGCCCAACTTTTAAAGACTACACTGGATATTTACGGAACGGAAGAAGCGTTTGCAAAAGATGTGATTAAAGCATATGTTGAATTTGTAAATGAGATCTACGCTGCAGGCTGCCGCAATCTCCAGTTTGATGATTGTGTATGGGGCGGCATGGTAAACCCAAAACTGGCAGTTGCATTAACTGGCAGAAAGGGACAGGCGTTAGAGGACTACAAGGCATTGCTTCTTCAGCTGAACAATGAAGTGGCAGCACAGGCTCCAGCAGATCTGGTGATCAATACCCATGTATGCCGGGGTAACTATCACTCTACTTTCTTCAGCTCCGGTGCCTATGACGGGGTGGCAGACCTGTTATTTGGCGAAGAAAACGTAAATGCATATTATCTGGAGTATGATGATGAAAGATCCGGCGGTTTTGCTCCTCTGGCGAAAGTTTCCGGTGATAAGAAAGTGGTCCTGGGCCTTGTTACCACTAAATCACCTGTTCTGGAAAAGAAAGAAGATGTGATCGCAAGAATCTATGAGGCAGCAAAATACGTTCCTCTGGATCGTTTATATTTAAGTCCGCAGTGCGGCTTTGCTTCCTGTGAGATCGGCAATAAGCTGACAGAAGAAGAGCAGTGGGCGAAATTAAAATTAGTAAAAGAGATCGCAGAAGAAGTGTGGAAATAAAAAAGCCGTTTCTGGGCATGCAATGTATGAGCAGTAACGATGCAAGGCTGAATGTTTATAATTAGATGTAAATCTGATTGACAAATGTACGAAATCGTACTAGACTACATAGTACGATTTCGTACATTATTTTTTTGAAAGGAAATTTTAAATGAATATCCAGTTATCAGAACATTTTAATTACGGGAAGCTTCTTCGCTTTACCTTTCCTTCTATGGTCATGATGATGTTTACATCAATTTATGGGGTAGTAGACGGAGTATTTGTATCAAACTTTGTAGGTTCTCAGTCTTTTGCAGCTGTGAATCTGATCATGCCTTTTTTAATGATCCTTGGTGCCATTGGTTTTATGGTAGGAACCGGCGGCAGTGCGCTGGTAGCCTGCACTCTGGGAATGGGGCATATAAAAAGAGCCAATGAAATATTTTCCATGCTTGTATATGTGGTGATCGCAGTGGGACTGGTCCTTACAGTGGGAGGTATTCTGGCACTGAAACCGGTGTGCATCCTGTTAGGAGCGGATGAAACTTTGCTTTCCATCTGTGTCCGTTATGGCCGGATCGTCCTTTTGGCGTTAGTTCCCTTTATGCTTCAAAATGTGTTTCAAAGTTTTCTGGTAACAGCAGAACGTCCGCATTTTGGACTTTATATTACAGTAGCTGCGGGCCTTACCAATATGTTTCTGGATGCTTTCCTGATCACCGGATTAAAAATGGGGGTAGAAGGAGCAGCGCTGGCAACAGCCATCAGCCAGAGCATCGGAGGTTTGGTCCCGTTGCTTTATTTTATACTGCCCAATAAAAGCAGGCTGCATCTTGGAAAGACCCGCTTTGAGCTGCAAAATCTTTTAAAAACATGTGCAAATGGTTCTTCTGAATTTATGACCAATATCTCCATGTCCCTGGTGACGATGGTTTATAACTGGCAGCTGATGAAGATCATGGGAACAGATGGTGTAACGATCTATGGCATTATCATGTATGTGAATTTTATATTTGTTTCTGTTTTTTTAGGATATTCCATTGGCAGCGCACCGATCATAGGGTATCATTATGGTGCAGGAAACCGGGAGGAATTAAAAGGTCTTTTAAGGAAAAGTATCTGCCTGATCCTGATATTCAGCTTAGCCCTTACAGGAATAGCAGAGCTGTTTGCAAGGCCTTTGTCAGCCATTTTTGTGGGATATAATAAGGAACTGCTGGCGGTTGCCGCTCATGCATTTTCCATATCCGCACTGTCTTTCCTTTTCTCCGGCTTTAATATTTTTGCATCTTCCTTCTTTACTGCTTTAAATGATGGACTGACTTCTGCATTGATCTCTTTTGGAAGAACGCTGGTATTTGAAATGATCGCTGTGCTGGTACTTCCTGTGTTCTTTGGAGCAAATGGCATCTGGAGTGCTGTGGCGATCGCCGAGATCTTTGCCTGCCTGTTGTCTGTTTTCTTTTATGTTAAGAAGAAAGATATTTATCACTATGTATAAGGGAGCCACAGAGGATGAAAATAGATTTTAAAGAATTTAATGAGATTTTAGGACGGATTGATAATGGATATCACGAAGCTGCTTTAAAACTGGGACTTTCTGACAGTGAATTAGATATTTTATATGTACTTGCAGCTCATGACCATATGTGTTTACAAAGTACACTGTATAAAGAAACCTGGATGACAAGATCAACGGTAAATTCAGCTATTAAAAAAATGGAGCGGGAAGGATTTCTGTATCTGACAGCAGGAGAAGGGAGAAATACCTATGTACATGTAACTGACGAAGGGCAGAGGCGGATGGATGAAACCGTTTTTAAACTGATCGCTGTTGAAAATGAGATCTATGAAAGCTGGACAGAAGAAGAACGTAAGATATTTATCCGGCTGAACCGGGATTATGCAGAAAAACTTAGCCAGAAAGTAAAGAACCTGAGCATAAAACTGTAACAAACAATGCAGCCGTGCAGCCTTGTGAAGATTCAGATACAAGGCTGCACGGCTGTAAACGGTTTTGAACGCAGATTGTTACAAAAGTCAGAAGATATTTATTGCGGATCTTTTACAGACTGTTCATACAGCCAGATAAAATAAGTCAGTGCCAGAAGATCCGCACTTCCGCCTGGGCTGATATTTTTGCAGATCAGCTCCTCATCCAAACTGGCGGCATAAGGGATCAGCTCTTCCGTATGGAGTTCTTTTTCTTTTAAGACTTTGCGGATGTGATTCTGCAGATCTTTCATTTCCTGGTAGGAAGACCGGTTTACAATATTCGTATCTTCAGAAAAGGCGATCATATACAGTAAGGTGATCACACCGGCATCATTCACAGAACGACCCTTTGACAGCTCTTTCTTTAAAATGGGAAGAGCTGTTTTTAATACAGTTTTATAGCCGGAAAGCGCTTCTCCTCTGGCTCCCTTCATACCGTAGAGTGCATAGAAACGTTCCCCGCTGGTATGTGCATTTTCTGTGGTAATATCTCTAAAATCTTCCAAAACATCAGCTACCAGTTTCTGGTTGACAGAAAGGAGCGTATCCGGAGAATAAGGGATATGATTTGCGTACATATACCCAAGAGAGCAGTTCATGATCGCCAGGGAGAAGATCAGCCCTTTGTGGGTATTAACCCCTTTGGTAGCTGCCATCATGGCAGCTTCTGCCTGGATGCCTAAGGAACGCAGTCTTGCAAAAATACGGGAAAATGGTTCATGCCCGTTTTCATGTTCTTTTTCCATGCCGCAAAGTGCAAATTTTTCAAAATAGTGATTTAAGGAAACAGCGCTGGCTTCAAAGGTGAAGATATCCATGTCTTTATGTGCGCCTGTATTATTCCGGTCTACCAGTCCAGGCTTTGGGGTGACGCTTACTTCATAGAGAAGAGCCTGCATAGAAAGAGAAGAAAGCATTTTTGCCTGTTTTTCTTCAAAATAATCTTTCATTAACTGGCATGCTTTATCTAACAGTTCTTTAACTGTATGGGTGCGGGAACGGCTGCATACAAAGGCATCATTGCTGCAAAGAAGGCATTTGCGCCCTGGAAATCCAAGTTCTGTGCGGGAAACCTTAGTTCCATCGGTACGGATCACGTCAATGTCAAAAAGACGGCCAAAGGATAAACTGTCTTCTAACAGACAAAGTGTTTCTTTGATAAAAAGGTCATTTCCTTTTACAGACCAGAACTGCTCATTTCCCGTAAAGTCCCGGATAGTCCGTTTTTCAAGGACCTGGATCTTCCAGGCATGAAGCTGGGAATCAATCAGGCGGATCCCTTCCTCAAAGGTCATCTCACCTAAAGGAAAGACTTTGACTGGTCCCGGTATATTCAGTGTAAAAGAAATGACAGTGGCATGATGGGTGCGGATCAGCTCCTGCTGGATGGCAAAACGCCGGTCACGGGCATTTAACATATCAGGTACTGCCACCTCACGGCCAGTGATATAAAGAGAAGAATCTGTGCTCATAAAAGAGGAAACCTCCTGTTGCTGGTATCAATTTTCTATATATCTATCAGTATACCATACTTGATACAGGTAAGGCAAATTTCTGCTGGTAACCCGGTTCAGCCTTACAAACACTTTATAACTTTAAATTGTAAAATAAAAAATTGTTAAAATCATTGCACTGGTAAACTTCTTGTGTTACACTTTTTGATAATGAAAAAGGAACAGCGGTGCAGACTTCACAAGGGGATAAAGGCATCTTGCTGTAGGAGGTAGAGAGATGGTTCTTTCAAAAAATATGCAGAAACTGGTAGCAGGAAGTTCAACCATAAGAAAACTGTTTGAGGAAGGCATAGAGCTGGCAAAGGTTGTTGGTGCTGAAAATGTATATGATTTCAGCCTTGGAAATCCGGCAGCACCTGTACCGGAGCAGGTAAAAAAGAGCATTTATGATATTCTGGAAAACAGAAATGCCAATTTTGTACACTGCTATATGCCAAATGCGGGTTATCCTGAGGTAAGAGAAAAAGTAGCAGAAAACTTAAATAAAAAATACAATTCTTCTTTTACAAAAGAAGACATTATTATGACGGTAGGCGCTGCCGGCGGCATCAACTGCGTACTGCGCTGCCTGTTAGAGCAGGAAGATGAAGTTCTTTGCTTTGCTCCTTTCTTTGGCGAGTACAACAGCTATGTTATGAATTTCGGCGGAAACTTAAAGGTAGTTCCGGCTGATTATGAGACTTTCCAGCTGAACGTAGAAGAAGCTGACAAGTACATTACAGAGCGTACCAAGGCTGTGATCATTAATAACCCTAATAATCCATCCGGTGTTGTATACAATAAAGAGACTCTGATCCGTTTACAGAAAATGCTGGAAAAAGCAGAAGAACGTATCGGACATCCTATTTATGTGCTTTCTGATGAACCTTACCGTGAGCTGGTATACGATGGCTGTGAACTTCCATTTGCACCGGATTATATTAAAAACTGTATCGTAGTTTACTCCTTTAGTAAGTCTTTGTCACTGTCTGGTGAGCGTATCGGCTATATGGCTGTCAGTCGTCAGATCGCAGAATATGATACCATGATCAATGCTCTGGTAGTGGCAAACCGCTGTATCGGTTATATCAATGCGCCGTCTTTATTCCAGCTGGTTGTAGCTGACTGTCTGGATGTAAAGACAGATGTAGCATTTTATGACAGAAACCGTAAACTGCTGTATGAATCCATGAAAGATATGGGATTTGAGTGTGTAAAGCCGGAAGGCGCATTTTACATGCTGGTGAAAGCACCTACAGGAGATGACGCAGAATTTTCTGCAGCTGCAAAGAAGTTTAACCTTCTTATCGTACCGGCAACCAGCTTTGGCTGTCCTGGATATGTCCGTATGGCATACTGTGTATCCAATGAGATGATCCACAGAGCGCTGCCTGCACTGCAGAAGCTGGCAGATCATTATGGTTTGAAGAAATAGTTTTATCGTACAAAAAGAACTGATAAAAAGAGATCGTTGTGCAGGAAGGTACAGTGGTCTCTTTTTGGTATCCATTTACGTGGATGTAGATGGAGGTTTTCACATAAAAGACTGTAGAGGAGGGCTTAAAAATGAAACTGAAGGAGCAAACGATAGCACAGGTGGTCATTTGAAGCGGGAGCTGCGGGAAAAAATCTCACAGAATGGCAGTTTGGGATGGCGTCTTTAAATCCCATATGGAATGTAAGCGGTACTTATATGCAGGTGCTTCCGGCGTTTATTTCTACTGATCAGGAAGGAAAAGATGAAAAGGAGTTTCTTTTAGAATACTTTAAGGAACTGCCGGATCTGCTTTCCATGGTTTTTCTGAAAGGATATCAGTGGCCTTTTGATGTAAATAAGGTATTTGGCGGCTCTTCGGTGATCGACCTTCTGGTATATCAGGAAACCGTCATAAAAGGACGCAGAGTATTTTTAGATTACAGGATCAATCCGGGAAAACTGAAAGAAAGTGAAGCATTGCCCTACGCATCTTTGATCCCGGAGGCTTTGTGGCTGAAAGTTTCCAAACGTATGAGTGCTGCAGCCGGTATGATCCGCAGTCGGTCACAGATGGAAGAAGCGTTCAGGGAAACATCAGAGGATATAAGGGATTTTCAGAGAAAAGTAAGGAAGCCGGAGGTTTCGCAGCTTGCTTTATTTTATAAGCTGTATGATATGCTTCTTTCCCAGAAGGTCTATCTTTTTGCTATGTTGGATTACGCAAAAGCAGGAGGCGCCAGCAGAGGATCCGCATTGTATACAGATCCCCAGGGGGAATTGCCAGGATTTAAAGGCTGCGAACCTTTTGGAGAACTTTACCGCTGCAAGCTGGATCAGAAAACCCATGGAAAAGAAGTGCAGGAAGTTGTTTTAAAAGATGGAGAGCCGGTTTCATCCAGACGTCCGGTGCGTCCGATCCCGGAAGTGGATTATTTTTTTGAAAATCAATGGCGTGCATACAGAAAACGGGCCGGGATCGACGGATAATTATAAAAAAACTATTAAAATTTAAAAATGTCAAAATAAACAAAGCTATTGGGAAAAAATAGTAAGTATATTTCCCAATAGCTTTTTAACTTGTATACAACCTTTGTTAATCATATACAAATATCGGAGTTGTATTTTGTGCGATTTTATTGTATAAAACCAGTTGCTATTCGAAAAAAAATATGATAGTATTTTTATAGATTCTTAACACAACCGATTGCAAAGAAAAAATCACACAAAAAACCTTGAAAACAGGTTAGAATTTTGTTAAAATTGTGTATGAAATTGAGATTTGCAGACACGCAAGTGACTGTAAAAATAAAAGAGAGAAGGAAGTAGAAGTATGAAAAAAAGGTTAGCATTAGTACTG
>ERZ773149.2800-NODE-2800-length-11749-cov-10.738584_pt1 | contig 11749 bp, 9 predicted proteins | sample MGYA00511081_ERZ773149 | MGnify/ENA primary metagenome ERZ773149 (study PRJEB29015, sample SAMEA2737846) | human gut metagenome | biome: human gut; feature: human-associated habitat; material: faeces | place: China | collected 2012 ...
CCAGCCGGTGGGCACCGCTGTGCCCGGCGGGCAGGGGTGTGTCCAGCGCCAGCGCTGTGCATTCCGCCGGGCCGTACACCCGCCGCACAAAGGCGGCGGCATGGGGGCCGGAGAGGCTTTTTTCCAGATGATCGAGGGCGCAGACGTCGCAGCCGATGCCAAAGATCATGCAGGGCTCCTTTCTGCCGCGCATTTTGGGCGGCGGCTTTTTTCATGTTGCATGAAAGTAACTGGAAATTCTGGGCAATATGTGCAAATCCACCGGGTTCGTCTTGAAGTTTCGGCGCATTTCGTGTACAATGAATTATAGTTCATCCGAAGGGGGTGTATTCCGTGGGCGAAGCAACTACTATTTTTTCGATCCACGATCGCAAGGACTATGAGATCCACGAGATCGTACAGCAGGTGTACGATGCATTAAAGGAAAAAGGCTACAATCCGGTCAACCAGCTGGTGGGCTATATCCTGTCGGAAGACCCTACCTACATCACGACCTATAAGAACGCCCGCGCGTTGATCCGCAAGGTGGATCGCGATGATCTGCTGCAGGCCATGCTGCGCAATTATCTCAACGTTTGACGTTTCCGGCTTTTTCAGCTCCGCTGCCCGTACAAGGGCGGCGGAGTTTTTTGTTTATTGGTGGATGTGGGTGGGCGGGGGAGCTTTCTCCGCGAACAGCCCGGGACTCTAGTCCCGCCCCAACGCTGCGCGCCGGGGCCCCACCTCCAGGACGTTCGACGGAGAAACTCCTCCGCCTGCCCGTCCCGCGCAAAAGCTCAGAGCATGGGCAGGGTGAAGATCTGGTTCACCAGCACCTCGTACTCCCAGGGCTCCCGGGCCTTGCGCAGCTGCTTTTCCAGCTTTTCCGACCCGGCAAAGCGGTGGATGAGGTAGAACCAGTGGGCTTTCATGCGGCTCACGGCACAGCCGGCGCTGCCGAACAGCTCCGTGTAGCCGTGGTACAGGTCGTCCAGATAGCCCCGCAGTTCCTCGCGGGAGGCACCGGTCCCGCCGCGGGCCCGCCGCAGCAGGGCCGGGTCTGCGATGAAGCCCCGCCCGATCATGATGCCGGACAGCTGCGGGAACTGTGTTTCCAGTGCGTGCAGTTCCTCCGGGGTGGTCACGTCACCGTTGTAGCACACCGGCATGGTGCACCGGGGCAGCGCTTCGGCAAAGGCGGCCCGGTCGGCCTGGCCGCGGTACAGCTGCCGCATCACGCGGGGGTGGATGGTCAGTTCACAGATGGGGTAACGGTCATAGATGTCCAGAATGGCGGCAAACTCGTCCGGGCTGCTGACGCCCAGCCGGGTCTTGACCGAAATAGGCCCTTCTGCATGGGAGAATACCGCATCCAGAAAGGCGTCCAGCACGGCGGGGTCCCGCAGCATGCCGGAGCCTTTGCCCTTGGCGGTCACGGTGCCGGAGGGGCAGCCGAGGTTCAGGTTCACTTCGGTGTAACCCAGGGCGCGCAGCTCACCGATCATCCAGGCAGCCAGCTCGCCGTCCTTGGCCAGCAGCTGCGGGATCACCGGCGCACCGGGGTTTGCAGCGGGGGCAAGCTCCGCCATCTTCTTTTTGATGAGCACCCGGTTCTCCGGTGGGGAGAGGAAGGGTGCGTAGTAGCGGTGGGCGGTGCCTTCCGGCCCGAACCACTTTTGCTGGGCCTGACGCCAGACCCGGTCGGTAAGCCCCTCCATGGGGGCGGCATAATACTGCATAAAAAACTCCCGGTTTCGGTTCCCTGCGGATCAGTTGAAGGAGCGGAAGCCCTTGCCGATGATCTCGCTGGAATTGACGATGGTGATGAAGCTGTGGGGGTCGTTCTCGCGCAGGAAGTTGCGCAGCTGCAGAGCCTGCCGACGGGTGAGCACGGTGACCAGCACGCTGAGCTCGTGGTGGGTGTAGGCACCGTAGGCCTTTTCCACCGTGGCAGAACGGTTCATCTCCTTGATGATGAAGTCCAGAATGGGCTGGGGGTTGGACGTCATGATGGTGCACACCTTGCGCAGGCGGATGTTTTCAATGGCACCGTCCACCACAAAGCTCTTGCCGATCAGGCCCAGGATGCAGTACAGGCCGGTGCCCATGCCGAAGCGCCAGGCGGCGGCCAGCACGATGAGGATGTCGCTGGCCATCAGGGCCTTGCCGATCTCCATCGAGGTATATTTGGCCAGGATCAGGGCCACAATGTCGGTGCCGCCGGTGGATGCACCGATGTCAAACACGATGGCCGCACCCAGCGCGGGCAGGAACACCGCAAACACCAGGTCCAGCATGGCATCGCCGCTCATGGACACACCCGAGGGGTACAGCCACTCGCACATCGACACGAAAAAGGACAGGGCAAAGGACGAATAGATGGTCCAGCCCATGCACTTTACGCCGAGGAACACGAACCCCAGCACCACCAGCACCAGGTTGATGATCCACATAAAGCCGCCCACATTGATCTTGGGGAACAGGTCGGCCAGCAGGATGGACAGGCCGGATGTGCCGCCAAAGGCGAAATGGTTGGGGTTCTTGAAATAGACGATGCCCACGGCGGTGAGGATCAGGCCGAGGTTGAGCTCGCCAAAGAAATTTAAATTCTTCAGCAGATTCTGCATGCTGAAGGCTTCTTTTAAACTGTTCATGGGGTTCCTCCTATATGAAATGATGCAAAATTGACCGTGCACCACGCAAAAATATACTCTCCTTCTCCGATACTGTCAAGGGATGCAGCCAAAGTTGCCAAAAATGCCGGCAGAAAGCGCCTTTTGATGCTTTCTCTTGAAGAAATCACGGAAATGGTGTATTATATACCATATATGAGAAGAGGGCACACTGCTGCCCTGACAGGGGGAAACTTCATGGCTGATAAAAACTTTCTGACGGATATCATTGATGCCGACCTTGCCGAGGGCAAGATCCGCGAGATCCATACCCGCTTCCCGCCCGAGCCCAACGGCTATCTGCACATCGGCAGTGCCAAGGCCATCTACATCAACTGGTCCATTGCCAACCAGTACGGCGGCAAGTTCAACCTGCGTCTGGATGACACCAACCCCGCCCGCGAAGGCGAGGAGTACGTCAACAGCATCATCGAGGACCTGCACTGGCTGGGTGCCGACCCCAACGGCGGCATCTTCTACGGCAGCGACTACTTTGACCAGTGTTACGAGTACGCCGAAAAGCTCATCAAAGAGGGCAAGGCCTATGTGGACGATCTGAGCCGTGAGGAGATGCGCGAGTACCGCGGTGCCGATGCCGGCAAGCCGTCCCGTCCGTCTCCGTACCGCGACCGCACCCCGGAGGAGAACCTGGACCTGTTCCGCCGCATGCGTGCCGGGGAGTTCCAGGAGGGCGAAAAGACCCTGCGTGCCAAGATCGACCTGGCCAGCCCCAACATGAACCTGCGCGACCCGGCTATCTACCGCATCAAGTACGCCGAGCATCATCGGCAGGGCAACAAGTGGTGCATCTACCCGATGTACGACTTTGCCCACCCCATCCAGGACGCCATCGAGGGCATCACCCACAGCATGTGCAGCCTGGAGTTCGAGAACCACCGCCCGCTGTACAACTGGGTCATTGAGAACATCTTTGGCACCGCCTTCCCCAAGCAGCGCGAGTTTGCCCGCCTGAACATGACCAACACGGTCATGAGCAAGCGCTACCTGCGCGAGCTGGTGGAAATGGGCATCGTGGACGGCTGGGATGATCCCCGGATGCCGACCCTGTGCGGCCTGCGCCGCCGCGGCTACACCCCCACCTCCATCTTCACCTTTGTCCGGGAGGCCGGCATCTCCAAGTCCGACAACCTGATCGACATGCGTCAGCTGGAAGCCTGCATCCGCAGTGAGCTGGACCTGACCGCCCAGCGCCGGATCGCCGTGCTGGACCCTGTGAAGCTGGTCGTGGACAACTACCCCGCCGACAAGACTGAATTCTTTGAGGTGGCCAACAACCCCAACCGCGAAGCCAACGATGCCTCCACCCGCAAGGTCGCCTTTACCCGCGAGCTGTGGATCGAGAGTGAGGACTTTGCCGAGGTGCCGCCCCCGAAGTTCAAGCGCCTGACCATTGGCGGTGAAGTCCGTCTGATGGGCGCTTACATCGTCAAGTGTGAGAGCGTGGAGAAGAACCCCGACGGCAGCATCGCCGCCATCCACTGCACCGCCGACCTTGAGACCGGCAACGGCAACCCCGCCGATGGCCGCAAGGTCAAGGGCACCATCCACTGGGTCAGCGCTGACCACGCTGTGGATGCTGAAGTCCGCCTGTACGACAAGCTGTTTACCGAGGCCAACATGAACGCCATCCCCGAGGGCAGCGACTACAAGGACTACCTGAACCCGGAGAGCGTTGTGGCCTGCACCGGCTGCAAGCTGGAAGAGAGCCTGAAGGACGCCAAGCCCGGCGACAAGTTCCAGTTCGTGCGCACCGGCTTCTTCACCCCGGACAGCAAGAACCCCGGCGTGTACAACCGTGTGGTCACCCTGCGCGACAGCTTCAAACCTGCAAAGTGAAAAAAGCAATCCGTCAAGTCAAAAGGAGCATCTGATTTTTTATGAAAAAGACAATGACCCGCAACATCGTCATTATGGCCATCGTCACTGTCATCATGGCAGTGGTGCTGAGCCTGTACATCAAGAACACCGGCACCGTGCCCGCTGCCGACAACGCCGCCAACCTGACCGACGGCACCTACACGTCCAGCGCACAGGGCTGCCTGAGCGAAGTCGCTGTGACCGTTACCGTGACCGGCGGCAAGGTGACCAATGTGGCCATCGACGCTTCCGGCGAGACCCCGGACCTGGGCGGCAAGGCTGCTGAGACGCTGGCCGACGAGCTGACCAAGGCCGGTTCCACTGCCGGTGTGGACGCCGTTTCCGGCGCGACCCTCACCAGCAATGCTGTGTTCACCGCCATGGACAGCTGCCTGGCACAGGCCGGCACCGGCTCTGCAGGCGCAGAGGACCTGACCGACGGCACCTATACTTCCAGCGCTAAGGGCTGCCTGAGCGATGTGGAGGTCACCGTGACTGTTTCCGGCGGCAAGGTGAGCGAGGTGGCCATTGATGCTTCCGGCGAGACCCCGGAGCTGGGCGGCGCTGCTGCCGAGACCCTGGCAGATGCCCTGACCAAGGCTGGTTCCACCAACGGCGTGGATGCTGTTTCCGGCGCGACCCTGACCAGCGAGGCCGTGTTCACTGCCATGAACGACTGCCTGAGCCAGGCCCAGTAAGACAAGAACGCAGAATGCCCCGTGGGTGACCGCCCACGGGGCATTTTTTGATGGGCGCACGCACCCGGATGCAAAAACGCCGTCCGCAGGGAGATTCTCTGCGGGCGGCACTGGTTTTTTATGAGGTCAGGGGTTCAGGCTGCATCAGACCGCACGGCCGGCGTCGTTGCCGCCGCGGATGGCCAGAGCGATGTTGAAGGGATTGGCGCAGTCGCCGATGGTGTACACTTCCTTGCAGTCGATGCCGTCCACCAGACTGGTGTTGGGCAGCATGTCGGCACCGTTGACGATGGCATCGCACTTGATGTTCATCTCCACACCGCTGTCCAGCGTGAGGGTGGCCACATTGCCGCTGACCGTCTTGATGGCGGACTGCGGATAGGACTTCACGCCCAGAGCGTACAGGGCGGTGGTCATCATGCGCATGGCGTGCTGGGACTGCTGCATGTCGAACTCGGAGGCCGGGTTCGGGGTGACGATGGTCACGTTCTTCTTGTGCACGGTCAGCCACAGGGCGGCGTCAAAGGCCTGCGCGTTGGAGCCGTAAACGATCACGTTGTCGCCCATCTCGGTGAACATGAAGTTGTCCATCTCCACCACGGGAGCGCTGCCGTCACCGTCCACGGTCAGGGTGTCGCGCAGGCCGCCGGCGGCCAGGATGACGGCATCCGGTGCTTCGGAGTGGATGAGCTCCTGGGTGACCTCGGTGCCGGTCTTGACTTCCACACCGTTCAGCTCCAGCTGACGGATCAGGTAGTTCTTCAGGTCGGCCAGATTCTCATGGGGGCCCTTGACGGAAGCAGCAAAGTCCAGCATGAAGCCCAGGGCACCGCGCTTCTCGTACAGGGTCACGTTGTGGCCGCGGGCAGCTGCGATGCGGGCAGCCTCCATGCCGGCGGGGCCGCCGCCGATGACCATGACCTTCTTGGGGGTGGCTGCAGGCTCCAGTTCGTAGGTAGCGGGGCCGCCCTCGCGCATCACGCGCTGGGTCAGGGCGTTCACACGGCAGTAAGCCATCTGTGCGTTGGCCTCGTTGCTGCCGATGTGGCAGTGCAGGCAGCGGGTGCAGGGTGCGATCTCGTCAATGCGGCCTTCCTTGAGCTTGTTGACGTACTTCATGTCCACGGTCAGGGGGCGGGTCATCAGGAAGAAGTCGGCCTTGCCGTCCTCCAGAGCCTGCTCGAAGAAGTCGGGTGCGTGGGCAGGATCGTTGTAAGTGACAACGCCGCAGGGGATAGACAATGCCTTTTTATATTCGGCGGCAACGTTCAGGCCGATGCCGCAGCCGCTGGTGTTGCCGATCAGCATGCCCTGCCAGTTCTTGCCGAAGTCGTACTGGGTGCCGAAACCGGTGCAGCCCTCGATGCCGTTCAGGATGAAGTACAGGTCGGCACCGAACTGGGCAACGTGGTGGCCCAGGGGTCCCAGACGCAGGTGCATGGAGTCGCAGCCGGCCTGCTCGAACAGTTTGGCGGCGGCAATGCCTTCTTCCATGGTCATGGCCAGGGTGTGAGGGGGGGTGACGGCAGAATCCAGCGTCATTATGGTGGGGTTGTTGGAGAGGTTGTCGTTCTCCTCAATGCAGTTGATCAGGATCTGCATGTTGAAGTCCGGGCCGCACTCCTTTTTCACACCCTCGATGATCTCGGTGATGAAGCGGGCACGGTTCTCGATGGAGCCGATGCCGTACTCGTCGGTGCGGGTGTTGTGGAAGCGGGACAGGAAGTGTGCGGGCATATTGAAGCCGGCGCAGTTCAGTTCCACGCAGTCAAAGCCCATCTGCTGCAGACCCTTGGCGACCTCCACAAAGTGTGCCTGCTTGGCATGGATGTCATCAATGGTCATGTCATTCTCGCCCATGCCGAAGCCGGACATCTGGTAACCCATCTTGGCACCGTACTTGTGGCACTCGTCCACCAGCTTCTGGCCAAAGGCCAGGGTGTCGGCGTCGTAGGAGCCGCCTTCCGGGACCTCCAGCGCTGCGATGGTCTCCACATAGATCAGGGCCACGCCGCCCTTGGCCAGGTTGACGTAGTAGGTGAGCAGCTCATCGGTCAGACCGGCCAGATAGGTGGCGGAACCGGCAGCGGATTTGACCATGCGGTTGGAAATTTCCATAGAGCCGATGGTCAGGGGGCTGAACAGGGTAGTCAGCTCCTTGGTGTTGGAGCGGAACTCGCTCTCGTCCAGCTGAGGGTTGATGGAGGCGGTGTAGAGCTTGTCGGTTGCCGGAGCGGCGGCAGCGGGGGTGGTGGTGCCTTCGGCGGCGGACCCGGCCGCAGAGGCAGCGGCGGAGGAGGCGGGGGCTTCGGTCTTGGAACAGCCGTTCAGCAGGCCCAGACCGGCGATGCCGGCGGCACCGGCAGCAACCTTCATGAAGTTGCGGCGAGAGATGTTTGCCATGATGTGTTCTCCATTCTTTTTCGTTCTTCTGTGTTTGGTACTTCTTCTTATGCGGCACATTGATTGTGTTTTCACAAACGATGTGGTATAATTATAAACCCTGTAGCAAATACATGGTCAATACAGAAATGGTAACAAAAAGGTGACGGAATATCTATGAAAATCCACGAACTGGCGCACCTGTCCGGCGTCAACCCGGAAACCATCCGCATGTACCGGCAAAAAGGCCTGCTGCACCCGGCAAGGCTTGCCAACGGGTACTTTGATTATTCGGCCTGCAACCTCTATGAGCTGATGTTCGTGCGCAAGCTGCGGGGCGCGAATCTGGGGCTGGAGACCATTGCGTCCTTTTATGCGGAGGATGGGCAGGCCGGTGCGCTGCGGAACATGAAGCAGGAGATCCGTGCACTGGAGGAAGCCATCCGGGAGTTGGAGCAGCGCAAGAAGCAGCTCATGTCCACACTGGGACACTATGTGCTGTTCTCCAACCAGCCGCAGCAGGTGCAGGAATTGACCCTGCGTTCGGAGTGCTGGTTCGTGCCGCTGGAGCTGGAACCGGCGGACAGCGTGTGCCGACGGTGGATGGAACACGCGGATGCTTTGTTCACCGGCATCCGCATCGCCCCGGCGTATCTGGAACAGCCGACGCAGCAGGTGCCTTATACGATGGAGCTGGGAGCCTACACCGAGGACCTGAAGCGTCTGAAGCTGCCCTTGCCGCCGCAGGCCCGCCGGATGCCCGGCGGCACCTACCTGAGCAGCTTTCTGGAAGCGGAGACCGACGGCACCCTCCGGGGCGGTCAGCTGCAGCCGGTGATCGACTATGCAGCGGCCCACCACTACCGGTTCTGCCCGGAACAGGGGGCGTTCCTCTACTGCCTGAATGGTGGGGAGGAGGCACTGCAGCTGGTGTTCTGCTTTCAGGTCCGGGTGGAACCGGAAAATGGATAAAACAAAAGCGCCGCCCGCAGGGAATGCTCTCTGCGGGCGGCGCTGGTTGTTCAATGGGGAGAAACTGCGGACAGGATCTGCTGAATGAGTTCACGCTGCAAGGAGGTGATACGGTGGCTGCGTTTGCCATAAATGAAAAATTCCCATTGGAGCTGCAGGTCCGACAAAGGCCGAAAACACTCATTTTCGGCCAGAGAGCTTTCTTTGCCGGCATAAAAAGAAACAAAGCCTTTTTGCAGAAGATCGGAAGCAAGTTCTCCATCGGCATCGCCCAGAAAGCTGTCAATCGTCAGGCCTTTTGCTTGCAGGCATTCCAGCAGACGGGCCTGTGAGCGATTTTCCGTGTTCAATGTAATAAGCGGAACGGTTTTCAGATCCTCTGTAGTCAGAACGTTCTTTTTTGCGAGGGAATGATCGCAGGACAGGATCACGCCAATGGAACTTTCTGAATGAGCCAATTCAATGAAGTCGCTGCTGGTCAAGGGCGAAGTTGTGATGACAAGGTCACAGTCGTAATTACGATAACAGCGGCTGTGTTCGGTATCGGTATAACTGTGGTAATGCAGCTGGACTTCTGGATGGAATTCCTGGAATTGCGGGAAGAAATGCGGAGGGAGCTCCTGCAGGAATCCCATGAAATATCCGATGTGAAGCTGCTGCTTGGAGTGAAAGCTGCGCATCTGCCGTAAAATTTCGTCCCGCTGGTTCAGATGCGGCCGTGCCAGTTTTTCAAGCTGCTGACCGGCTTCGGTAAGGGACACGCCGTTTTGATTCCGCACGAATAATTGAACACCAAGCTCTTGCTCCAGGTTGGAAAGCGACTTACTGATCGCCTGCTGGCTGACGTAACATCTGGCGGCAGCATTCCGGAAACTTTGTGCTTCGCACACGGCAAGAAAGAACTGTAGCTGTTTGTAATCCATAAAGACCTGCCTACAACTGAAATTTGGAACGGGTAAAATGATTGATGTTTGCCAAAATCTTAACAACAGACTAAACTATACATAGTATAATGCTTTTGTGCATACGACACAAGAGCGGATAAGCTGTTGGGAAGAGAAAGGAAGTACAATACGATGAAAAAAATCTCTCGTTCCGGTTTTTTGAAGCTGGCCGCCGCGGCTGCTATGAGCGGTGTGACTGCAGGTGCATTGACTGCCTGCGGGAATTCGGCAAGTTCCTCTTCGGCTGCCGCTTCGAGCGCTGCTGTTTATACGCCGGGCACTTATACCGCCAAGGCTACCGGTATGGGTGAGGTGACGGTCAGCATGACCTTTACCGAGAATGCTATTACCGACGTGACGGTGGACACCGCCAACGAGACCATCGACCTGGCCCGCAACTCGGCTGAGGATTTCCAGAAGGCTTTGATGGAGGCCCAGAGCGCAGAGATCGACGGCGTTTCCGGTGCGACCTACACTTCGGGTGCCGTGCGGGAGGCAGCTGCTTCCTGCATCCAGCAAGCAATGGGTGTGGCCGTCGAAGCGCCTGCCGAAGCTCCGGCTGCTGCAGAAGTGAAGAGCGGTTTCCCTGCCTGTGAGGAAAACCTGGGCGGTGCCACAGCTGCCGGTCAGGGCGAGATCGCTTTTGTGGCAGACCCCATCGCGGACAGCGAGATCAAAGAGACCGTCAATGTGGATGTACTGGTCTGTGGTCAGGGGCCTGCCGGTATGGCTGCCGCCCTTGCCTGTGCAGAACAGGGCCTGAAAACAGTCGCCGTGGAGAAGGGCGCTTCGCCCACCTGGCGCAGTGCCACCATGGGCGCTTTCCACGACCGTGTGCACCAGAAGTTCGGCGTGGAATTTGATACCAAGCAGTGGCTGGATGATGCCATGGTCAACTGTGCGTACCGCGGTGAGCAGACTGTGTATCAGAAGTGGATCGATACCTGCGACGAAGCGGTCAACTGGTTATTGGATCAGCTGGAGATCCCGGTGGAAAACTATTCTCTGACCTTCAACGCCGGTGATTTCCCGGAGTTCACCGCTGCCTATGATGAGCTGAGCCTGTCCCGCAGCTGGAACACCTCCCTCAACATCCCGATGGCAGCCGATGAGATCGCCGCAAAGCTGCAGGAAAAAATCACTGCTGCCGGTGCGGAAGTGCTGTTCAACACCCCGGTCGTCCAGCTGGTGACCGAGGGCGAAAAGGTCGTGGGTGCTATCGTCAAGGGGGAGAACGGTTATGTGAAGTATCTGACCGCTAAGGGCGTCGTTCTGGCCACCGGCGGCTATGAGTTCAACCCGGAAAAACTGGCTGCCTGCTGCCGCCCGCGTGACCTGGCACTGGGCCACTGGATGAACGGCACCAAGACCAACACCGGTGACGGCCACGAGATGGCAAAAGCCATCGGTGCAATGGAGGACGAATATCCGCACCCGCTGATGTTGGATCCTGAGCAGCTGATGCCGTATCTGCGGGTGAATAAGCGGGGCGTGCGTTTTACGGCCGAGTACGAGGCCTATAACCATCTGGCAAACGCCATTCAGGCACAGCCGGGCGCATACAATTACTACATTGTAGACGCAAACGTGATGGACATCGTCACCAGTATCTGGACCCCTTCTTCCAGCTGCTACGGCCCCAAGGAGGTCTGGGCTGGCGCTGCTACCAGCGACAAGGCACTGAAGGCTGATACGCTGGAGGAACTTGCAGAGAAGATGGGCGTGCCCGCTGATGCCTTTGTGGCGACCATCAACCACTGGAACGAGATGTGCGATGCCGGTGAGGACACCGATTTCCATTTCCCTGGCAAGATGATGCACAAGATCGACACCGCGCCCTTCTATGCAACCAAAGAGATGGCGTCTGCTCTGTGCACTTGCGGCGGCCTGCAGATCACGGATAAGAGTGAGGTGCTGAACGCCGAGGCACAGCCCATTGCGGGCCTGTACGCCATCGGCAATGTGTCCGGCAGCATGTTCTCTGGTACCTATCCCCACAATGAGAACTGCCTGAGCCACAGCCGTTGTGTCACCTTTGGCTACAATGTTGCCAAGACCCTGGCTGCCCTGTAAAATTCAATAAGCAACAAAAGCGCCGCCCGCAGGGAATGCTCTCTGCGGGCGGCGCTGTCGGTTCCGTTCAGGAAATGGGAGAAGTGCTTACAGGGCGAAGTAACGCTTTGCGTTGTCGAAGCAGATGCCCTTGACGATCTTCTCCAGAGCC
>ERZ773149.2805-NODE-2805-length-11708-cov-2.879945_pt1 | contig 11708 bp, 16 predicted proteins | sample MGYA00511081_ERZ773149 | MGnify/ENA primary metagenome ERZ773149 (study PRJEB29015, sample SAMEA2737846) | human gut metagenome | biome: human gut; feature: human-associated habitat; material: faeces | place: China | collected 2012 ...
AAAACCATATGAATATTATCATAATAATGTATATGGTATGATGTGTTTATTAGATGTTATGAAAGAAAATAATGTTGATAAAATAGTATTTTCTTCAACAGCAGCAACATATGGAGAGCCTAAAAACATACCTATAATGGAAGATGATGAAACTAATCCAACAAATACATATGGTGAAACTAAGCTTGCAATGGAAAAAATGATGAAGTGGTTTGACAATGCTTATGGTACTAAGTATGTTTCTTTAAGATACTTTAATGCAGCAGGTGCATACTTTGATGGAAGTATAGGAGAAGATCATAAAACAGAAACACATTTAATACCTTTAATACTTCAAGTTCCATTAGGAAAGAGAAGCCATATAAGTATATTTGGTAATAATTATGATACTAAGGATGGTACTTGTATAAGAGATTATATACATGTTATGGATTTAGCATCTGCTCATTATAAGGCTTTAGAGTATTTAAGAAAAGGTAATGATAGTGATATATTCAATTTAGGTAATGGAAATGGATATTCTGTTAAAGAGGTTATAGATGTAGCTAGAAAGGTTACTAATTTTGATATATGTGCTGTTGAAGAAACAAGAAGAAGTGGTGATCCAGCGGTTTTAATAGCTAGTAGTGAAAAAGCTAAGAGTGTGCTTGGATGGAAGCCTGAGTTTGATTCTTTAGAGAAGATTATAGAGGATGCTTGGAATTGGCATAGAAATAATGTTAATGGATATGCAACTGTCATAGATAATAGCAAATAATAGTATATTATATAATATGGCTCCTTTTAAGGAGTCTATTATTGTTAAAAGGAGAGGTATATGAAAAAGAAGATCTGTATTTTATTTGCTGTATTATGGATGGGATTTATTTTTTATATGTCTCATCAACCAGCAAAAATATCATCTGCACAGTCTGATAATGTGATGCATGTTATAAAAAAGGTTTCTAAGAGTGAAGAAATTAAAAATAATATAAATAGCTTCATTGTAAGAAAGGGAGCTCATATGTTTTTATTTTGTGTTCTTGGCATATTATTTTTTGGAAGTGTGTACAATGGCGATAATATATTAAAATCTGTATTTATAGCATTGTTGTTAGCCTTTTTATACGCTTGTAGTGATGAGTACCATCAAACCTTTGTTGTTGGTAGAACTGGGCAGTTTGACGATGTTTTGATTGATTTTAGTGGAGCTTTTATTGGGGTTTTAATAGTTAGTTTAATTGTTAATTTGAATATATTTAAGAAAAAAATACAGATTACTAAGTAATCTGTATTTTTTTTATTTTGTTATTAAATTTTGAGAACAGTATATTATATATGATGATACCTATATATCCACCAAAAGTATTTAAAATTATATCGTCAATATCGCAAAATCTATATGGAATAAAGCCTTGGATAAATTCTACACCTAAGGTCATAATAAATATAGCTAAAAGAGTTTTAGTTTTATTTTTTTCAAACTTAATGTATATAAAAAATCCAAAGGGAATAAATAAAACTATATTACCTATAACGTTATAGATAAATTGTCCTAATGGATATTCAAAAAGCATTTTTAAGATTATTTTAAATGGAACTATATTAAATATTTCAAATCCTTCAAATTTATATCCAAGTCTTATTGGAAATAATGTTAATGATATTATAAATAATATAGATAAAAATAAGAAAAGATTTAAAATTTCTGACTTGTAGTTTATTGAAATATTTTTTATGTACTTGTATATAGTTGAAATTCCTAAATATAAAAATGTTATTCCTAATAACATTAAACTTGAAAATTCTATTACCAATTTAACACCTCTTGACTTATATTAATTTTACTTATCATAGAGTATTAACAAAAAATAGAAATATATAATTAAAAATATAAGGCTATGTTTTAACACAATGTTGAAATTAGATAAGTTTTGAATAATAAAAAATAGGATATCTCAAAAGAGGTATCCCATTTTTAGTTCGTAATATATTAAAATTGTTCATTAAACTAAAGTTTATTAGATATTATCTTTCTTATATCTTCTTCATTATAGTATTTTAAAAAACAATCTATAAAAAACTTATTTTCATTACTATTTAATTTATATATTTTATCATCCTTTTTATTTTGAATATATCCTGTATTATTGCCTATCCATAAGTTATACTTATAAACTTTAGTTGATATTAAATCTGTATCATAAAAAAGACTCATCATCATATTATTTGTTGGATTACCTAATTTAATAGCTTCCTCTGAAGAAATATCAATTCCATCTTTTCTATTTGATAGACAAATACTTTTAAGATTTGCATAATCTAATTCTGAGAATTTTTCATTATTTTCTATTGTAATGGAAAATACATTCCCATTAATTTTTCCCTCTATCCATGCTCCATCAAACTTTTCATGATGTTTGATAAATCCTTTTACTCCTACTAACGCTATAATTATTACCAGACCTATTCCTATAATCCATTTGTTTTTGCTCATATTTCCATCTTTAACTAATTTATCTGACATATATCCCCTCCTTATAAATTCCTATTTATATAGGTTACCATAATTATTCTTACTTTGCATTATATAACAATTGCGAAGTTAATTATATTGTATCATTTTCAACACTCGTTTAAAACATAGCCAAATATAAAAAAATACACCCATAAGGGTGTATTTTTTCGTCGGCGAATTTTAAGCAACGGATGTGACCGAAGCGTTAGCTAGCGTCATATCGTTGGCGACATGAGCGTAGCGAATTTTAAATCGTATTATATATGCTCAAAATATATAATGTTTATGGATTAAACGATTTAATAATGCAATTAATATACTGTTAAATTATAGTTAATGCTATTAAATTATACTAAAATTTACAATAAATTACAATTTGTATCGCACGACAAAAAACTACAGAAAACGATTTTAAAACTTATAAAAGCTTAGACTTATCAAAGTTTTCAAACTTAAGCCTAACATACTTTACATGTATATTTAAATCACAGGCAATCTGAGTATCAGTATATTTGTAAAACTTAAGATAATCTAAAAAAGTATCATCATCAATAATTGCCTCTGCTGCAAAAATATCAGCTTATAGCTCTTCCTTTATTATATTAAAAATGTTACAAAAATGAATAATTTATTATGATTTTTGATAAATTGTGTCAAAATTTTTTTATAAATTAGGAAAATTGTTTACATCAAATATATATAAACGTTAAGATATAAATATAAACAAGAAATAAATCAAATAGGGGTGGACATAATTGAATTTAAATTTATTAAAAAGAACAAGATTGTATAAAGGATATCAACAATATGAAGTTGCTGATGGTATAGGAATTTCAAGGCAAACGTATAATTACAAGGAAAATGGTAAAAGTCTTTTTAATATTGAGGAAACTGCTAGGGTTGTTTCATTTTTAAATTTGACTTTTGATGAAATTAATGAGATCTTTTTTGATAATGCAATCTTAAAATAATAAAAACAGGGGGGATAAACTTGAATGGATTAAAGGTTTTTACTAATGAAGATTTTGGGGATGTTGCAGTTATAAGTATTGACAATAAGCCTTATTTTGAAGGTATTAAAGTTGCAAGGATTTTAGGTTATAAAAATCCTAATGATGCTATAAAAAGACATTGCAAATACCCTGGTATCGTGTTTCACGATACCAGGATACAAACTGGAAGAAGAAGGGATGGAACAGAGAGTTTTCAAATTGTTCAAAGGGCTTTTATAAGTGAAGGGAATTTATATCGTCTTATTGTTAAGTCTAAAAAAGAAGAGGCTGAAAAGTTTGAGTCTTGGGTTATGGATGAGGTTTTGCCTTCTATAAGAAATGATGGTGGATATGTAAATGATGAGACTTTTTTAGTTAAGGTTTTAGATTCTTATTTAAAGCAAAAGAATTATTGTGAAAAGCTTATAAATGATTTGAATAATTATAAGCCATATATAAATATTGGACAAACTGTTGCACAAAGTGATGATAGTATAAGTATTGGTGCTTTTGCAAAGCTTTTAAATAGTTTGGGGTTAGATATTGGACGAAATAGGTTATTTCAGTGGTTTAGGGAAAATGGCTATATTATGAAGCAAAATGGTGAAAATCAACCAAAGCAAGTTTATATTGATATGGGTTTGTTCAAAACTAGACAAATGGCTATTACAACTTCTGAGGGGATAGCTATAAAGGTTACAACTTATGTAACAGGCAAGGGTCAGTTATATTTTATTAAAAAATTAAAGGGGGATTTTTTAGATGAAGAGGTTTGTGGATATTTTTAAGAGTAATAAAGATGATTTAAATAATTGTCAGTTGCCTTTTGGAAGTGATGATTGTGGTAAGTTTTTAAGAAAGACTTATGCAAATAGTATTAATGAAACTATTATATTAGATGAAAGTTTATATGAATGTATAGAGGAATATGATGAAATTGTTTCAAGTATATCTAAGCTTGAAAGCAGGAAAAAGGTTATAGAGCATAAGCTTCAAAGTAATTTAAAAGAATATGAGATAGGATTTTGCAAGGAAAGAAAGATAACTTGGAAAAGTGTTACTAAAACTAGTGTAGATACTAAAAAATTAAGAGAAGACCTTCCTGAGGTTATTGATGGATATTTAAAAACATCAACTAGCAGAGTGTTTAGGATTGGGAGGTAGCTATGGCAATTTACAGACATGTTCATGTTGAGTTTTGGAAAGATCCAAGGGTGTTAGAGGAGTTAACACCTGAGGACAAGTTATTTTTTATATATCTTTTGACAAATCCAAATACTACTCAAATTGGGGTTTATAAAATTACTAAAAAGCAAATTGCATTTGAGTTAGGTTTTTCTATAGAAAGTGTTAATGTTCTTATGGACAGGTTTATTAATAATTATGGGCTTATTAAGTACAATAATGATACTCGTGAGATATGTCTTAAGAATTGGGGAAAGTACAATTTAAATAAGTTAGGAAAGCCAATGTTAGATTGTGTTAGAAGTGAACTTAAAAATGTTGATGATAAGTCTTTGCTTGAGTTTATAAAGCCAAGTATTTCAAAGGATGAGATAGTTTCTTTATTTGATGAGGCAATTTATTTAGATAAAGTAAATGATAAAGATTACCATAAGTATAACGATAGGTATACTTTAAGTACACAAAAGAAAAAAGAAAAAGAAAACAAAAATAAAAAAGAAAATAAAAATATAGGGGAAAAGTCAAATGGAAGCGACATTAAAACAACTAGAGAATTCAAACATACCGTATTATATGAGAAAGAGGATGAGTACATTTATAAAAAGCCAAGTGAAGAACAACTTAGATACGCAAGAGAATTATAAATGTAATAAGTGTAATGATAGAACTTTTATATTAATTGATAATGAAGCAGTTCCTTGTGAGTGTAGAGCTTTAAGGGAAGCTGAAAGTATTTTAAAACATAGTGGTATAAGTAAGGAGTTTTCTAAAAAGACTTTCGATAATTTTGATTATTCAAGAAATGCTTTTGCTGTAAATATTTATACTCTTGCAAAATGTTATGCTAACTCTTTTAAAGATATTGAAAAAGAAAGATGTAATTCTGTACTTTTTATGGGACAGTCTGGTTGTGGTAAGAGTCATTTATCTTTGGCAATTGCTAATACTTTTATGAAAAATGGTATTGGTGTGGTTTATATGAATTACAGGGAGGATATGACATATATTAAGCAAAATATTTTGGACTCTGAGGTTTATAATAAGTATTTAAATAGATATAAAAATGCAAGGGTTCTTTTAATTGACGACTTATTTAAAGGTAATATTACTCCTTCAGATATTAATATTATCTTTGAGATTATAAATTATAGGTATTTTAATAATAAGCCAATTATTGTAAGTACTGAAAAGTATAAAAGTGATTTATTAAAAATTGATGAGGCTATTGGCAGCAGGATATTAGAAATGTGTGATAAGTTTAATATTCAGGTTAGGGGTAAGGGACTTAATTATAGAATTTATGGATAGGTGATTTTATGTTAGAGCATTTAACTGCTAAAGATATTCCTGGTAGATATAAAGAATTGGTGGATAATATTGGTATTGAAGGGTTTAAGTATTTAGTTCAAATGCATGGTGGTACTTTGTTTTATGTTCCAACTCTTGAGATGGTTAATAAGTTATATAGAAACAGAAAGATTAGGGAAAGTTTTAGGGGAGATTATAATGAAACTGCTAAAAGATTTGGTATGAGTAGAACTCAGATTTATAATATTATTAATGAAAAATAAGAGGGAAAATCCCTCTTATTTTATTATATTTATATTGTTTGAAAGCTTGTTTATACTATCTGTAAGGCTATTTAGTTTTCCTTCAATTCTAACTAGTAAGTACATACTAATAGCTATAGGAAATCCTACATTAGCTACAAGAGTTTGTAAACTTGACTCCATGGTTTATAAAACTAAGTCATAGTCAGTAGTATCAGTTTGAACAACCTTAGCTGAAACTGCTGATACTAAAGAGCCACCATTAGGTGAGAATATATCTTTTTCTATTATAGTATTCATAGCTTCCTTTATTTCAGTTTCTGTTAAATCCTCTCTTGGGTTGTCAACTGTGATAGACACCTTTTTATCATCTGATGTTTTAAAAGTCATAAGTAATTTTGTTTTTATTTCCATAATATTTTACCTCCTTATACTATGCTAATGTTGTATTTTCAATTTAAGCAACGGATATAACTGCAGCGGTAGCAAAGTTATATCGTTGGCGCCATCAACCTTAAATAAGATTATGATTATTTAATTTATAAACAAAATAAAATTTAGGCCAATGTTGTATTATCAATTTTAAGCAACGGATGTGGCTGAAGTGGCAGCGAAGCCATATCGTTAGCGCCATCAACCTTAAATATGATTATGATTATTTAATTTATAAACAAAATTAAATTTATGCCAATGTTGTATTATCAATTTTAACCACTTCAAGTACTGAAAATTCTTGAAGTCCTTCTAATGCAGTTGCAACGTCGTATATTGCCTGAGAAGTTGCTTCGGGTTTGATGTTTGAGTAAGTTTTAGATTTTACTTTAGTTTTGTTTGTAAGTTCATCTTTTCCTAAATCAAATTTCATTCTTAGTGAAGTTGGATTTTTACCTTCTATAACTGACATATTTACTACCTCCTAAAAAATATTTTTATATGATATAAAGCATTTAAATCACACATCACTCAAGTAAAGTAAGTTTCATATCGTTGGTATTATGAGTGAAGCGAATCTTATGTTTATATAGTAAAAGAAAGGGTTAGATATTTGATTATACAAAATTTATAAAAAGTATTTTATTTAAGTATTGAAAACTTATGAAGGTATAATTAAAGATAAAGTATTAAAAAAATAAATAATGGGGGGATTACTATGAAAAAGTTAGTTATAGATTTAGGTCATGGTGGATATGACCCAGGGGCAGTAGGTAAAGGTGGTACTAAGGAGTCTGATGTTGTATTAAAAATTGGAAAGTATTTAGAATCTATGTTAAAGGAAGTTGATTTGGATGTTAGGTTTACTAGACTGTCTGATAAATATGTTTCTTTAGGTGATAGGGTAGAGTTTGCTAATAATTTTGGTGCTGATTATTTTTTATCTATTCATGTTAATTCTGCTAGTGATAGTAGTGTTAGAGGTGTGGAAGTTTGGCAGTATAATAGTGATGATAAGCATCTTAATGAGTTTTGTAGTAGTTTGTGTAATGAAATTTCTGGTATTTTTAATATTAGAAATAGGGGAGTAAAATTAAGTAAGGGGTTATATGTGTTAAAGAATACTTCTATGAAAGCAGCTTTACTTGAGGTTGATTTTATATCTAATAATTTTTGTGAGAAAGATTTAAATAATGATGATAATCTTAAATCTATTGCTAGGGTAATTAAGGATAATCTTTTGAAGTTGTATAATATTGAAGATAATAAAAGATTATATAAGGTTTGTGTAGGGTGTTATAAGGAAAGGTCTAATGCTATAAAAGTTTTGAATGTTGCTAAAAGTAAAGGCTTTGGTGATGCTTATATAATATAAAAGAGCTTTGTTTTTTAACACTTAGTGTATATAAAAAATCCCAATTAAATAAATAATGCCAATTTTTAAGAGGTGTATGTAACTAAAATAATATATTTTATTAACCATAGATGATTATTTAGATAGAATATGTTAATATATATAAGACAATATATAATAGTAATTTAAAGGAGATAAAATATGAAGCATTTTAAGAGAGTGGCATTTATATTAATTGGGTTAATAGTAACGATTTGCTTAAGTGGATTTGGATATGTGTATTTTAAATTAAATAAGATGTACGTAAAAGATGAAGCTGTAAAAAGTACAGAAGAACAAGGTACTATGGTTGAAGGAATAACAAATATATTGTTAGTTGGAACAGATGGAGAATATGTTGAAAAATGGAATAGATCAGATTCCATGATGGTTGTAACTATAGACAGTAAAAATAAAGATATTAGAATAAGCTCAATAGCAAGGGATACTTATGTTGATATACCCGGATATTCAACTGAAAAACTTACTCATGCATATGCATATGAGGGGATAGATCTTTTAAGGGAAGTATTTAAGGTAAACTTTAACCTTGATATAGACAAGTATATAGCTGTTAACTTTGTTTCATTTATGGATATTATGGATGAATTAGGTGGAGTTGAAGTTAATGTTGAAGAAAAGGATATAAAAGAAATTAATAAATATATAGATGCTTGTTATGGGTACTATAAGAATAAAGATGAAAAAGATAAAGAGTATATAACAAAAAGTGGAGTTCAGAGATTAAATGGATACCAAGCTCTTGCTTTTAGTAGAATAAGATATACTGATAGTGCTTTTGCTAGAGATAATAGACATAGAGAAGTTGCAGAAAGTGTATACAAGGAATTTGCACAAAAAGGCGTAGAAACTTATAAAAAATGTGCAGAAATTATTTTAAATAATACAAAAACTAATATAAGCCCAATGGAAATGATGAACTTAGCTTATACAGTTCTTAAGATAAATGATAAGGATATAGATCAATTTCAATTTCCTCTAGAAGAATATAGAAATGGTCATATTATAAATAAACAAAAAGGATGGGTATTAGAATGGGACAAGGAGCCTAACTTAGAGGCTTGGCACAAGTTTATATTTGGAGAAAATAAATAAAAACTTTAAGTGATTAATAATAGCTAGAATATAATTTATATTCTAGCTATTATTTTATATATAGACATAATCTTACATATAAAATATGTAAAATTATAAGATAAAGTATCTTACTTATAATAAAAAAGTAAAACTAAACTTTAACTTATATTAATTTTGTTGAATTTGCGGTGGGTGAATTTAAAGGTTTTAACCTTAAAAGATAGAAATTATTTGAAGAAAATTTTTATTTTAAGGAGTATATTATGAATTCACAAGAGAAAAAGATAGTAGTCGGTGGGGTAGTTATAGCAGCTTTATCTTCAGCAGGATTTTCTATGGCACAAGGAGATTTTAATCATATAGATGATGATTATAAAAGTCCGACTATTATTTCTGAAAAAACTTTAGCAAGTAATGAGAGCACTTCTATAAATACACTAAAAACAGATGTGGCTATAGTTGATGAAAACAATGAAGAAGAAGAGATTGAGATTAAGGATGAATCTAATGAAAAAGTTAAGTCAAAAGTTAATACTTTAAAACAAACTTCAAAGTCACAAACAAATACATCAACATTACAAAATAAGCCACAACAAAAGCCAACAGAGCCGGAAGTAGTACCAGAAGTACCAGAGGAAAAGCCAACAGAGCCGGAAGTAGTACCAGAAGTACCAGAGGAAAAGCCGACAGAGCCAGAAGTACCGGAACAAAAACCAACAGAACAAGAAGTATCACTAGAAGCACCAGTAACAGGCTTGGTAGAAGATTCAATAGAGAAAATAGAAACACCATCTGTAGAAAAGCAATTTGACATAAATTAATTAAACTATAAAGAAGTGTAAAATTAAAACAATGGCTAGAAGCTAGCCATTGTTTTTTTGTATTTTTATAAATTCATTGTAGTTTGATTTTAAATCATTAATATTTATGCTTGAAGCAAGTGATAGAAGTTCACTATAAGACATATTTGTATCTATATGTGGTGAAATTTTATTGTATAAGCTAATATACTGAGGGATTGATAGATTTTTATAATCTTCAATATCACTTATAACTGGAAGTATTTCTTCATAGTCAATTTTTATGTACTTATTAGAGTCAGATATATTTTCATTAATTATAAGTTCTTTAGAAGCAGAATCAACTGCTACAAGATATTCATTATCACCAACATCTACTAGTATATTTTCATTAGATTCATCTTTATTTATATCTACAAAGTTATCAGTAGGTGTAGATGAATTTTCATTTTCTTTTGATGATGAAGGTTGTGGATTAGTTTTGTCAATTGATGATTCTTGATTTTTATTATGGTTATTAGGTATAGTATTTAATAAAAATTTTCCTATTGGGAAAATGCATACTAATATTACAATAAATGCGATAAATTTTTTCATAGTTATTATCCTTTCATATTTTGATAAATTGATATATCAGTAGTGTGAATCAGGAGATATCGTTGGCGACATGAAGTGTTTCGCCGACACGTCGCTCGAGCGAAGCGAATTTTTTATGTATAAATAAACGATGAAATAAAAGTTTTATAATAAAGATTTTAAAGGAGAGTGTAGATGAATATAAAACCTTTAGACATACTGCATAAATATTATGGATATACAAGTTTTAGAAAAGGACAAGAAAATATTATAACATCTATAATAAATAAAGAAGATGTTCTTGCCATAATGCCAACAGGTGGAGGGAAATCTATTTGTTATCAAGTACCAGCACTTTGCTTAGATGGAATAACTATAGTTATTTCACCCTTAATATCACTTATGAAAGATCAAGTTGATGCATTAAAGACTATGGGGGTTAAAGCTCGATTAATAAATAGTTCACTATCTAATAGTGCATATAATGAAGCTTTAGAAGAAATAGAAAATGATGAATGTAAAATAATATATATAGCACCGGAAAGACTGGATAGTATGGATTTTGTGAATATAATAAGAGGAAAAAACATAAGTCAGGTTGCAATAGATGAAGCTCACTGTGTTTCTCAATGGGGGCATGACTTTAGAGTAAGTTATAAAAAAATACCATACTTTATAAATAGATTAGATAAAAGACCTATAGTTACAGCATTTACAGCAACTGCTAGTAATGAAGTTAGAGAAGATATTATAAATATACTTAATTTACATAACCCAGCTGTTTATATAACTGGGTTTGATAGAGAAAACTTATCTATAAATATAGTAAAGTCATCATCTAAAAATAAATATACATTAGACTATGTAGAAAATCATAAGAATGAAAGTGGAATAATATATGCTTCAACTAGAAAAGAAGTAGAAACTATATATGAGGGACTACTAAAAAGAAATTACTCAGTAGCTAAATATCATGCAGGTCTTTCAAATGAAGCAAGAAAAGAATATCAAGAAAACTTTATAAATGATGATATAAAAATAATGGTAGCTACAAATGCATTTGGTATGGGAATAGACAAACCAAATATAAGGTGGGTACTTCATTATAATATGCCACAAAGTATAGAAAATTATTACCAAGAAATAGGTAGAGCAGGAAGAGATGGAGAAGATAGTGAGTGTGTA
>ERZ773149.2811-NODE-2811-length-11678-cov-3.895208_pt1 | contig 11678 bp, 5 predicted proteins | sample MGYA00511081_ERZ773149 | MGnify/ENA primary metagenome ERZ773149 (study PRJEB29015, sample SAMEA2737846) | human gut metagenome | biome: human gut; feature: human-associated habitat; material: faeces | place: China | collected 2012 ...
ATATCAGTGTTTATAGCAATCCTCATAAATAATGCATCTTAATCCAGCCCATCAGAGTGTGAAATCCTGCTATAGTAAAACAAATCGAATAATGTTAAAATAATAACAATCTTCTGACGATTCACATTATAACCGATTTATCGGAAAAAGAAAAGGCTATTTTGGATAAAATTTCTCAAGTATCTATAAAAATACAATCTGAGAGAGTATGAAGATACTGTAAACAGGAATTGCAAATTATGCTTTGTTATGAAAAGTATGTACAGAAAGACAAAAGATATGCAGGATAAAAAACATCTTGCGGGATATTACAGGTGAACAGTAAAAATTATGCTGCTGTCAACAAACATAAAAAAATGATATGTTGACAGCAGCATAATTATAAATGACAGTTGCTATTTTCCGAGAGAGTACAGATCTTCATAGAATTCCGGATAGGAAATTTTAACGCAGTCCCCATCTTTGATAGTAAGTGTACCGTCACAAATTGTACCTGCAACAGCAAAGGACATGGCAATACGGTGATCAAGATAAGAATTGATCTCGGCACCATGAAGTGGCTTTCCTCCATGGATGATCATTCCGTCATCAGTCGGCTGAATATCAGCTCCCATGCGTTTCAGTCCTTCTGTTACCACTGCGATACGGTCGGATTCTTTTACCTTCAGCTCCTGTGCGTCCCTGATAACAGTAGTCCCCTCTGCAAAAGCTGCCATTACAGCGATCATCGGGATTTCATCGATCAGTGTGGGGATGATCTCACCCTCAACAGTGGTTCCGTGAAGACTGCTTGTGCGGATCAGCAGGTCAGCGGTAGGTTCACCCTCTGTACTTGCATTCAGCAGAGTAATATCAGCCCCCATAGCCTTGCATACACGAAGCATTCCGTCTCTGGTTGGATTAATGCCTACATTTTTAAGAAGAATCTCACTTCCGGGAGTAAGAAGCCCTGCTGCGATAAAGTAAGCAGCAGAAGAAATATCTCCGGGAACTTTAATCTCGCGTCCGTTCAGCACAGGCTCCGGTTCAATAGAAGCAGTTGTTCCCTGGGAATTTACATTTGCGCCGAAATAATTCAGCATGATTTCCGTATGATTTCTGGAAAGTACCGGCTCAGTAACGCTGGTAATCCCATCTGCATACATACCAGCCAGAAGCACGCAGGATTTTACCTGTGCGGAAGCAACCGGTGACTGATAATGAGCGGCATGCAAAGACTTTCCTGTAATACGCAAAGGTGCGCATCCATTGCCTCTAAGACTCACGATATCAGCGCCCATAGACAGAAGAGGAGTCATAATCCTTTTCATTGGACGGGACTGAATGGAAGCGTCACCGTTTAATTCGCTGGTAAAAGACTGTCCTGCCAGAATTCCGGAGATCAGTCTTGTGGTAGTCCCGCTGTTTCCCACATCCAGAGTTTCAGACGGAGCACTGAGTCCGTGAAGTCCCTTTCCATGAACGAGGATTTCGGAAGCATTTCTTTCAATATCGATTCCCATTTTCCGGAAACAGGAGATAGTAGAGAGACAGTCAGCTCCCTCAAGAAAATGTGTGATCTTTGTAGTACCCCGTGCAAGAGAACCGAACATGACTGCACGATGGGAAATGGATTTATCTCCGGGTACAGTGAGTTCTCCTCTGAGGTTTGTCTGTTTTTTTATTTCCATGTTTGATTCCTGCCTGTTTTTATAATATTTCTGTATTTCCCTGCAGTTATTTATAGCAATCTGCTTTTGACAAAATATTTTTGAAATGAATGTCAAAGGGTGATCTGTTTAGCGTTCGTAGACAATATAATTTCTTTTTTTAAGGAGTGCGGCACCCTTTTCCATAGAGATTCCGTCGTAGAATTCAATTTTGAGGACACCTTCCTCGAATTCACGGTTGTGAATGATACCGATATTTTTAATGCTGATCTTCTCCATCGCAAGGATAGTGGCAATCGTAGCAATACCGCCGGCCTCATCCGCAATATCAAGATACAGGACATAAGCTTTTTTCAGCAGACCATTGTCTACCACATCAATAGAATCACGGTAATCCCTGGAACTTGCAAACATCTGATACAGACTCCTGGAGTCCTTGTTATCCACAAAACATTTGATCTGAACCAGCAGGCGGATGTAGTCATCCAGAACATTGGAGATATTCTGATTATTTTCCACACAGATCTGCTCCCACATAATTGGAGAAGAAGAAGCAATACGTGTGATATCACGGAAACCTCCGGCTGCAATCGTTTTCATATATTCCTGATCGCTGTCCAGCATATTGACAAGATTTACCAGTGCAGAAGCGATAATATGAGGCAGATGGCTGACTCCGGCAGTGATGAAATCGTGTTCTTCACTTGTAAGGACCATCGGGATCGCACCAAGGGAAGAAATCATCTCTGTGAAATCTGTCAGGCGTTCCAGTGCAACTTCACCGCCCGGAGTGATAATATAGTAAGCATTCTCAATCAGACGGTCACTGGAAGCTTCGAATCCGGTCTTCTCAGAACCGGCCATTGGATGACCTCCGATAAAACGGGATTCCATTCCAAGACGTTCTACTTCTTTATGGATAATGCCCTTGACACTTCCGACATCTGTGAGGATCGTGTCAGGACCGATATTGTCTTTGAAATATTCAAGATATTTTACATTAAATTCTACAGGAGCACACAGGAAAATATAATCGCAGCTCCTGAAACGTTCATCATGTTCTTCGCATACAGCATCGATCATATTGCTGCTTACTGCTGCAGCAAGTGTTTCCCGATCCTGATCATAAGCAAGAAGTCGGTAGTCTTCATGGTATTTTCGGATGGCCTTGGCAATTGATCCGCCAATCAGTCCGAGACCGATAAAACCGATAGTTTTCATAGTGGTTTTTGCATCCTTTCAGGTAACATTATTCGTAACTGTGAAAATACGGAACAGTTACATGATTTCATAATTTACTATTTTAAAGGATATGATTTGAAAAGTCAATTCATACGGCACTTTTATACATAAATAATTTAAAGCAGCAAAGCGAATGCCGTATCATATGAAGGTATCTTCTCTGTCTATCACACGCTGGTTACGAGGATTGCTATAGTCAGTAGCTGTACACTTAAGATAAAGTTCACAGTCGAAATCCGTGAAAATTACTGAAAATATATAAAATGCTCATCAATTTACAAGAAGTTCACAAAAAAAGATGTTAAAATTTCATAAAATACTTGAAAAATATAAAAAAATTTAGTAATATATAGCCATATCGTTGCTGCGGACGTTGCAGGCGGCAATAACATAACAGACAAACAGGGAGGTACGCAACATGGATGTATTTAGAACTGACCGAATTAGAAATGTAGTCCTTTTAGGTCATGGGGGCGCTGGCAAAACTACACTGGCAGAAGCAATGGCTTACTTAGCAGGAATGACTAACCGTCTCGGAAGAGTAGAAGACGGAAATACTGTCAGCGATTATGACAAAGAAGAGATTAAGAGACATTTTTCCATTTCTACCACATTGATCCCGGTACCATGGGATAAGGTAAAGATCAATGTGCTGGATACTCCCGGATATTTCGATTTCGTAGGCGAAGTAGAAGAAGCAGTAAGCGCAGCAGATGCAGCGATCATTGTAGTTTCCGGTAAAGCAGGCGTTCAGGTTGGAACACAGAAGGCATGGAACTTATGCGAGAAATATAAACTTCCGAGAATGATCTTTGTCACAGATATGGACGTAGATGATGTCAGCTACCGTAAAGTAGTAGAACAGCTCACTGAACTCTACGGCAAGAAGATCGCACCGCTTCACTTCCCAATTCGTGAAGACGGCAAATTTGTAGGATATGTAAATGTTGTAAAACAGGCAGGACGTAAGTACATAGATAAAGGTAAGAAAGAGGAATGCCCGATTCCTGAATACCTGGATGAATATCTGGAGAAATATCACGATATCCTTATGGAATCTGTTGCAGAGACCAGCGAGGAATTCATGGACCGTTATTTTGAAGGTGATACATTCTCGGTAACAGAGGTTTCCGCAGCACTTGCAATGAACGTACAGGAAGCATCTATCGTACCTGTATGCATGGGCTCACCGATCAATCTTCGCGGTGTATCCAACTTACTGGATGATATCTGCGGATATTTCCCAAGCCCGGACAAACGCTCCTGCAACGGAATCGCTCAGAAGACAAATGAGATCTTTGAAGCAAACTACGACTTCACGAAAGTGAAATCCGCATATGTGTGGAAAACAATTGCAGACCCGTTCCTTGGCAAATATTCTCTTATTAAAGTATGCTCCGGTGTTATCAAATCCGATGACACTTTATTAAACGTAGAGAAAGGCGAAGAAGAACGTCTGAATAAATTATATGTACTTGAAGGATCCAAACCGACCGAGGTTCCGGAACTTCATGCCGGTGATATTGGTGCAATTGCCAAATTAAACAGCGTACAGACTGGTGACAGCCTTGCGACAAAAGCAAATCCGATTCTTTATCCGAAGGCACTCCTTTCCACACCATATACCTGCAAGAGATTCAAAGCAGTGAAGAAGGGTGATGAGGATAAGATTTCCCAGGCACTTGCGAAGATGATGAGTGAAGACAAGACACTTCGTGTAGTAAATGACAGTGCAAACCGTCAGAGCCTTATCTATGGTATCGGTGATCAGCATCTCGATATCGTTATGAATAAATTAAAAGAACGCTACAAAGTAGATGTTGAGCTGAGCAAACCGAAGGTTCCGTTCCGCGAGACAATCCGTAAGAATGCAGATGTAGAGGGTAAACATAAGAAACAGTCCGGTGGACATGGACAGTATGGACATGTTAAGATGCGTTTCGAGCCATCAGGCGATCTGGAGACACCTTATGAATTTGAACAGGTTGTAGTTGGTGGTGCAGTTCCGAAGAACTACTTCCCGGCAGTTGAGAAAGGTCTTCAGGAATGCGTATTAAAAGGACCTCTGGCTGCATATCCTGTAGTTGGTGTGAAAGCTACCTTATATGATGGATCTTATCATCCGGTAGACTCCTCAGAAATGGCATTCAAGATGGCAACGATTCTTGCATTTAAGAAAGGCTTTATGGATGCATCACCTGTACTCTTAGAGCCAATCGTATCTATGAAAGTAACTGTTCCGGATAAATTTACCGGTGATGTTATGGGCGACCTGAACAAACGTCGTGGCCGTGTTCTTGGTATGACTCCTGATCATCAGGGCAATACCATTATTGAGGCAGATGTTCCACAGCTTGAGATTTATGGATATTCCACAGATCTTCGTTCTATGACAGGTGGAAGCGGAGAATTCTCCTATGAATTTGCACGCTACGAGCAGGCTCCTGGAGATATTCAGGCAAAAGAAATTGAAGCCAGAGCAAGTAAGGTAGATAAAGCGGAAGAATAAAAAAGGGTAATTACTGACAGAGCAGTAATTTGTGTTAGCGCAGTAATTAAAATATAGTTAAGAAATAAAAATGGCAGGACATTTTGCAGAGATGCGGAATGTCCTGTTTTTTACGTTTTGTTGACACACTCTAGTGGTGTATTACTCGAAAATGCGAAATAAATGCCATTTTTGTTACTGTTCACACACCACTATCCCGCGAGGTGTTTTGGCATGAATATGCCAAAATCCCGAGACATACAAGCCAAAATTCCATTGCCGCAGGCAATCTGGAATGAATTTTGGCTACGTTACTGTGAACGGAGTGAACAGTAACCCATTTTTAAAGCAAAAACACTCGATACAGCGAAACGTTACATTGACAAACAGCCTTTGTTGAATTAAAATAAATTTTTAGGATAAGATGTCCATAATCGGACTGAAACCGCCGGAAATAATAAAAGCAGCTGTGTAGCTCAGTGGAGCAAACAGTAGTGGTGTCATGGACGCACCCTGAAAAAGACGGTATCTCGCCTTAAGTCAGATGCCCTGGTAACTCTGTTGCCGGGTAGTTCACATACAGCAAAATGTTGGAGGAAGTATAGAGATGAAATACTTGTTTAAAAAGATCGAGCCTAAGTGGCAGGCAAAATGGGAAGAAGCCAAAGTCTTCGAAGCCAAAGATAACAGTGACAAACCTAAATTCTATGGTCTGGTAGAGTTCCCATATCCAAGCGGTGCCGGTATGCACGTAGGACATATCAAAGCATATTCCAGTCTGGAGGTTATTTCCAGAAAACGTCGTATGGAAGGCTATAATGTACTTTTCCCGATCGGATTTGATGCATTTGGTCTCCCGACAGAGAACTACGCGGTAAAGACCGGAACACATCCACGTATCATCACAGATGAGAACATCAAGAGATTCTCAAACCAGTTAAAGAAAGTTGGATTTTCCTTTGACTGGAACCGTGTGATCGATACAACAGATGAAGACTACTACAAATGGACACAGTGGATTTTCCTGAAAATGTTCGAAAAAGGTCTTGTATTCAGAGACAGAACACTGGTTAATTACTGCCCGCACTGTAAAGTAGTCCTTTCCAATGAAGACAGCCAGGGCGGTAAATGTGATATCTGCCACAGCGATGTTGTTCAGAAATCCAAAGATGTATGGTATTTAAGAATCACCCAGTATGCAGATAAGCTTCTGGAAGGTCTGAAAGATGTAGACTATCCGGAAAATGTAAAACAGCAGCAGATCCACTGGATCGGCAAATCAAAAGGTGCTTTCGTTAACTTCGATGTTGACGGAATCGATGAGAAACTTGAAATCTATACAACCAGACCGGATACTCTGTTTGGTGTAACATTCATGGTAATCGCACCGGAACATCCGATCATTGACAAATATGCAGATAAAATCACAAACATGGATGAGATCACTGCATATCGTAATGAGTGTGCAAAGAAAACAGAGTTTGAGAGAACTCAGCTTGTAAAAGATAAAACAGGTGTGAGAATCCAGGGACTTGAGGGAATCAACCCGGTTAACGGTAAGAAAATCCCGATCTACATTGCTGACTATGTAATGATGGGATATGGTACAGGTGCTATCATGGCAGTACCTGCTCACGACCAGCGTGACTATGATTTCGCGAAGAAATTCGGCATCGACATTATCGAAGTTATCAAAGGCGGAGATATTTCCAAAGAAGCCTATACAGGCGACGGCGAAATGGTAAACTCCGATTTCCTGAACGGATATGCAAAGAAGAAAGATTCTATTGAGCGTATGTTGGAAGAACTGGAGAAAAAAGGAATCGGTAAAGCCGGTGTTCAGTATAAGATGAAAGACTGGGCATTCAACCGCCAGAGATACTGGGGTGAGCCAATCCCGCTTATCCACTGCCCGAACTGCGGTGTTGTGGCAGTTCCGGAGAACGAACTTCCGCTGCGTCTGCCGGATGTAAAGGACTTCGAGCCGGGTGAAGACGGACAGTCCCCACTTGCAAAGATTGATTCTTTCGTAAACTGCACATGCCCGAAATGTGGTGCTGCAGCGAAGCGTGAGACAGATACTATGCCTCAGTGGGCAGGATCTTCCTGGTATTTCTTAAGATATACAGATCCGCACAATGCAAATGCACTGGCAGATATGGACAAACTGAAATACTGGATGCCTGTTGACTGGTACAATGGTGGTATGGAACACGTTACCAGACATATGATCTACTCCAGATTCTGGCATCATTTCCTGTATGATCTTGGCGTAGTAAATACACCGGAACCATACGCAAAACGTTCCATCCAGGGATTGATCCTCGGACCGGACGGAGATAAAATGAGTAAATCCAAGGGTAATGTAGTTGACCCGCTGGATATTGTAGAAGAATACGGTGCAGATACTCTTCGTACCTATGTGCTGTTTATGGGTGACTATGGCGCAGCTACACCATGGAGCGAGAACTCTGTAAAGGGCTGTAAGAAGTTCCTGGACCGTGTTGCAGGGCTGACAGATATCCTTTCTGAAGAATCCGTATCTGATGAACTGGAGATGAAACTCCACCGTACCATCAAGAAAGTTTCTTCTGATATCGAGAACCTGAAATTCAATACAGCAATCGCCAGCCTGATGACACTCATTAATGAGATCACAGCAGAAGGACACTTAAGCAAAGATGACCTTACCATCTTTATCAAACTGCTTAGCCCGTTCGCACCGCATATCTGCGAAGAAATCTGGGAATTCATCGGAGGTGAAGGCTTACTGGCAGTTTCCGAATGGCCGAAATACGATGAAGGCAAAACAATTGCCAAGACCGTTGAGATCGGTGTACAGGTAAACGGTAAAGTAAGAGGAACAATCGTAATCCCTAACGGATGTGAAAAAGAAAAAGCATTCGAGATTGCCAAAGCAGACGAGAGAATTGCTTCCTTCCTGGAAGGCAAGAACCTTATCAAAGAGATTTATGTACCGAACAAGATCGTAAACTTTGTTGCGAAATAATAGAAACAGTAAAAAGAGGACTGACAGAAATTTTTCTGAACAGTCCTCTTTTGAGTTTGCCAGCTGTATTTTTAGACCTTTTCAGGCAACCGCCTGCTGATATGCCGGAATGTCAGTGTAAACACGATTCCCTTCACGATAGAAGAGATTGTAAGCGCCCACCATACACCATTTAATCCCATTCCCGCATGTGTCAGGATCAATGCCAGCGGGATTCGTGAGCCTGTCAGGATCACACTGATCGTACTGGATAATCTGGTGCGTCCAAGTCCTGATAATGCGCCCACTGTCATCAGCTCAATGGACATAAAGATTTCACTGAATCCGATAATGACCAGATAATTGACAGCAGTATCCAGAGCTTCTTTTTCGTGGAAAAATAACCTGGCAATTGGTTCCGGAAGAAAGACAAAAGCTGCAGTGACAAACAGGCCCCAAATTGTGAGAACGCGAAATGACAGACTGTAACCTTTACGGATACGGTCTTTTTTTCGTGCACCGTAGTTTTGGGCAATAAAAGCATTCAGTGCTGAAGCAAAACCATCAGCAGTATTCCAGGATACGGATTCAATCTGTCCGCCAACACGCTGCGTTGCAATAGCGGCAGCACCATAACCGGAAACCATACGGGTCAGAACCATGGAGATGAAACAGTAAATGCTTCCCTGTATAGCTGTGGGAAACCCGATCCTGAAAATGTGCTTATAATATTCTTTTGGAAAAACAGACAGCAGATTCAGATGCTGTAAAACATTGGGCTCCAGTCTGGAATGCCGGATACGCATAACCATCACCACAAAAACCAGAATCTGTGAACTTACTGTCGCAATAGCGGCTCCGGCAACCTCCAGCCTCGGGAAAGGTCCGATGCCAAGGATCAGCAGCGGATCCAGGATCATATTTCCTGCAAGCCCGATAAAGTTTGCAAGCAGGGGAGTGCGGGAATCTCCCTGTGCAGTAGAGAGTCCTGTCAGCGTCAGATTCAGATAAGAAAAAAGGATCAGTCCACAGGTGATCAATGTATAAGATCTGGCAGCAGTATAAGTTTCTGCGTCGGTCAGATTAAAAAATCCCAGCAGAGGCTGTATGAAAATAACACAGACAGCAGCAAACAAAATGCCGGACAGTGCAGTGAGCTGTAGAGAACCGGCAGCATAGGAACGTGCCTGGTCATAATCTTTGCGCCCGCATGCCTGAGCTGTATTTACCTGTCCGCCCATTCTTGACAGGGATGCAAGTCCTTGGGAGAGCCAGACATACATTCCGCCTACTCCCACGCCTGCAACCGCCTTTGCACCAAGCAGTCCGATCCATGCCATATCCATAATACTGTATGCTGTTCCCAGCATGGAAGAAATCATGATAGGCAGAGCCAGCTCTGCCAGAGTTTTCAGGATCGGACCGGAAGTCAGATCCACAGTTTTTGATTTACTCATTTGTAATAACCCTTCATGTACCAATTATTATAATACTTTTGTAGTCCATTTACTGCAGTCCCATACCTGAGAAACCACATCGCGGTAAAACTCTGGTTCATGGCAGATCAGGAGAATGCTTCCCTTATATTCGATCAATGCCTGCTTCAAAGCTTCTTTTGCATCCACATCCAGATGATTGGTAGGCTCGTCCAGAAGCAGAATGTTCGTTTCTTTATTCACCAGCTTACACAGACGCACCTTCGCCTGTTCCCCGCCACTCAGTACACGTACCTGACTTTCAATATGCTTGGTAGTCAGACCGCATTTGGCGAGAGCAGACCGCACCTCATACTGAGTATAAGACGGAAACTCCGCCCAGATCTCATCAATACAGGTAGTCTTGTTATCACCCTTTACTTCCTGCTCAAAATATCCAATCTGAAGATTCTCCCCGAGTTCGCAGGAACCCTTCAGAGACGGGATCAACCCCAGAATACTCTTCAGTAAAGTTGTCTTACCGATACCGTTTGCACCAACCAGCGCAATCTTATTTCCTCTTTCCATAGAGAGAGTAACAGGTCTGGAAAGAGGTTCATTATAACCAATAACCAGATCCTTCGTTTCGAAAATATATTTCCCCGGAGTGCGTCCGTATTTAAAATGAAACTCAGGCTTCGGCTTCTCGGCAGCAAGCTCGATCACATCCATCTTATCCAGCTTCTTCTGTCTGGACATTGCCATATTTCTTGTAGAAACCCTGGCCTTATTTCTTGCGACGAAATCCTTCAGTTCACTGATTTCCTGCTGCTGGCGTCTGTAAGCAGCCTCAAGCTGAGCCTTCTTCACCTCATACACTTCCTGGAAATGGTCATAATCCCCGACATAACGGTTCAGTTCCTGATTCTCCATATGATAAATGATATTTACAACTTCATTTAAAAATGGGATGTCGTGAGATATTAAGATAAATGCGTTTTCATAGTCAAGAAGGTATCTTTTAAGCCAGGCGATATGTTCCTCATCAAGATAATTGGTAGGCTCATCTAACAAAAGAATATCTGGCTTTTCTAATAAAAGCTTTCCCAGAAGTACTTTTGTTCTCTGTCCGCCACTCAAATCTGTAACATCACGATCTAATCCAAGATCTAAAAGGCCAAGCGCTCTTGCTACTTCTTCTACCTTTGCATCAATAGTATAAAAATCATGAAGAGTAAGATCATCCTGAATCAGTCCTAATTCCTCCATGAGAAGCTCCATTTCTTTCTCATCAGCAGAACCAAGTAAATCACAGATTTCATTCATTCGTTCTTCTTTTTGTAATAAAGGATCAAACGCAGATTTTAATGCATCCTGAATTGTCATTCCGGCTTCTAATACCGCATGCTGGTCAAGATATCCAACATTTACATTTTTCGCCCACTCTACTTTTCCTTCATCCGGCATCATTTTTCCGGTAACAATACTCATAAATGTGGACTTTCCTTCACCGTTTGCTCCGACAAGACCAATATGTTCCCCTTTTAATAAGCGGAAAGACACATCGTTAAATATTGCTCTGTCTCCAAAACCATGGGTCAAATGTTCTACATTTAAAATACTCATAAATTCTCCTTAAAATTCTATTTATCTCAGCTTACGCTAACCAGAATCACGCGCCAAGTCTCGCGGCGGCTCGACTTGAATTTAAATTAAGGCTGTTTATCATATTAAAATTTCATATAATATTGTGATGAGAATACAAAGTCCACTTCCTGAAAAAAATAAAGCATTCGGTTTCCATTTTTCAGAGTTTTCAGGAATAACCGTTCTTTTTACTGTCCGAATCCCTGTTTCTTTTTTCTCTTTTGTTTTGTATACTTCCTTTTCTTTTT
>ERZ773149.2814-NODE-2814-length-11675-cov-16.148881_pt1 | contig 11675 bp, 10 predicted proteins | sample MGYA00511081_ERZ773149 | MGnify/ENA primary metagenome ERZ773149 (study PRJEB29015, sample SAMEA2737846) | human gut metagenome | biome: human gut; feature: human-associated habitat; material: faeces | place: China | collected 2012 ...
TAGCACTGACACCAGAGGTAATCGACCTCCTAATCAGGGAACACGACAAGCACCCCAGCAGCCCGCTCATGTTTATGCATCCGGCCACGCTGAAGCCCTACTCGCCGCAGATGGTGCGCCGGATGCACAAGGAGATCATCAGGGAAGCGGGCATCGACCATATCCGATTCACGGATCTCCGCCATACCTGCGCCATCCTTGCTCTAAAGAACGGCATGGATGCCAAGGAGTTGGCGCAGATGCTTGGACACTACCGCCCCACGATCACCCGGCAGAACTATGAACCCTATCTGCCCCGCACAGCAAAAAAGGATGAGGAAATGCCTGATAAAGCCACCCAGAGCGAACTGCAGCAGGCGGCAAATATTCTGGATAGTCTTCTGAAGTTCTGATAGCTATTCCGCAAAAGGTGAGTTGTCCACAGAACTCAATCATTTTACATCCAAAGAGGAGGAAACAAAATGAAAAATAGAATCACCATCGCCGCAGTATTTACCGCCTGTCTCGCCCTGTGTGCCGCCGTGTGGCCGCAGGCTGAAACGGTCGGGGGAACACCCGCACCGCCCCAATCACCCGCCGTAAGCGCTCCAGAAGCGACCGTTGCAGAACGCGAAGAAAAATTCGAAGCAACACCACCGTCAGAGAAAGAAAAAACTGAGAGTCTGCAGCCGGAGCCTCCCCATGAAACCACCAATGAGCCGGAGCCTGCACCAGTGGAAGCATCCGTAGCTTCAAACGCACGACCAACGGCTGAATCGGAACATGCTTCGGAACCTACTCCCGTACCCGCCCCGGCGCAGGCGGTCACTGATCTGCAACCCGGCGATATGGTCTATGTGGAGGGCTTCGGTTGGCTGGAATACCAAGGGCCAAATCACTGCGAATACGGCGCGGACATTTACGAAAATGGGAACAAAATCGGCATCATGGGTTGACCTCAAAAATTGCGCCGCATAAACAAAGAAATAACCGCAGGGGAGCAAAAAAGCATTCCTGTGGTTATCCTTTGCCAGTTTATAATTCAAAATCTCTTGTCTGGAAAGGACATCACGAATCTGAAAATTGGATTTTCAATAGACAAACTGAAGCTGCTGTGTTAGAATTAACCCGTATTAGTGTATACTCTGACACGAGGTGTTACGATGACGATTTGTTATAATAAGCTGTGGAAACTCCTGATTGATAAAAACATGAAAAAAAAGGATCTGCGTCTGGCTACCGGCATGTCTACGACCGCCCTTGCCAAGCTGGGCAAGAACCAGCATGTCAGTACAGAGATTCTGACGAAAATCTGTACCGTACTGGATTGCGACTTCTGCGATATCATAGAGCTCGTAAAGGAGGAAAACCATGATTGACTTTTCCAAAATCGAGCAGTATCGGGAGAACAACCGTATTGAGGCGAAGAAAGCTCTTGGTGGCCTGCCCAAAAGCATTTGGGAAACCTATTCTGCCTTCGCCAATACCCACGGCGGCATTATCCTGCTGGGCGTGGAGGAGCTGACCGACAAATCCTTCCGCACTGTGGATCTGCCTGACCCGGAGAAACTCATCAAGGAGTTCTGGGATATCGTCAACAATCCCAACAAGACCAGCGTGAATGTGCTGTCATCCAAGGATGTATTTGTTCAGGAAGTCGACGGCAACCATATCGTGGTCATCAATGTCCCCCGTGCCGAGCGCTCCTATAAACCGGTGTATGTGGACGGCAATCCGCTCTGCACATACCGCCGTAACGGTGAGGGCGACTACCGCTGCACCAAGGAAGAATATCAGGCCATGGTGCGGGACGCATCCGTGAAAACGCAAGACATGCTCATTCTGAGCGAAATGGACTTGACGGTGTTCAACCAGGAGAGCATCCGCAGCTACCGTCAGAGAATGCGCCTTTCTCGACCCGGCCATGTGTGGGAAGCCTTGGAGGATGAAGATTTCCTCCTGAAGCTGGGTGCTGTGGGCATCGGCCCTGACGGAAAGAAGCATCCTACCTCCGCAGGACTTCTCATGTTTGGCAACGAGTACGATATTGTGCGGGAATTCAACGCTTACTTTCTGGATTACCAAGAACAGTATGATGCTGATACCCGTTGGACAGATCGTATCATTTCGTCTTCCGGTGACTGGAGCGGTAATGTGTATGACTTCTATTTCCGTGTCTATAACAAGCTGATCCAGGACATCAAGGTGCCGTTTAAGATGGACGGGGGCGTTCGGGTGGATGATACTACGGTGCATCAGGCACTGCGCGAAGCGCTGGCCAACTGTTTGGTCAATGCTGATTATTACGGCAGGCAGGGGCTGGTCATCATCAAAAAGCGTAATAGCATTACGATGTCTAATCCGGGCAGCTTCCGCATCGAAATTGATGCCGCAAAAAGCGGTGGTGTTTCTGATCCGCGGAACGGAACGATGCTGAAGATGTTCAATCTGATTGATATTGGTGAGCGTGCTGGAAGTGGTATTCCGAATATATTCCGTGTCTGGCGTGAGCAGGGGTGGAAAGAGCCAGTTATCGTGGAGCTCTCTGAACCGGACAGAATTATTCTATCATTATCGCTACTCAAAAAAGAAAGTAGCGATAAAAAAGTAGCGATAAAGAATGGCGATAAAGGTACAAAAACCGCCTCACAAAAAATCGCCATCCTTGAATATCTTACAGATCATGCTTCTGCAAAATGCTCAGATATTTCCGATATGCTCGGCGTTAAAGACGCAAGAGCAAGACGGATACTCAGCGAGATGATCGTTGAGGGAACGATTGTTACAGAGGGCGGCAATCGAAACCGCATTTATAAGTTGAAATCATAAGGAAAAAACTAATTCTGCCACAAAGGAGGATTGCACAATGCCGCACAATGAAAACTCTCGAGTCAAAATTCCTGCATTGGTGCATTTCACTCGTCTGGGATATAAATACATCTCTCTGAGAAAATATGAAGGAGTCATCGACGACGATACCAACATTTTGGTCGATGTTCTTTGTGATGCAATCAATCGGATCAATGCTACTTCCTTGACTACCACAGATGTCCAGAAAATTGTCAATGCTTTGAAAGCAATGCTGGAAAACGATGATTTGGGCAGGGAGTTTTATTCAGTTCTCATCAATGGATACAACGGCTTGAAACTGATTGATTTTGAAGATTTCGGAGGGACAGTCAACTCTTATCATGTGGTCACAGAGATGACTTGCAAGAATGGTTCTGATGAATTTCGTCCTGATATCACTCCACTTATCAATGGTATTCCTTTGGCTTTTATCGAAGTAAAAAAGCCTAACAACAAGGGCGGCATCAAGGCCGAATATGATCGCATGTTGATGCGGGTTAAGAATAAGAAGTTTAGACGGTTTATCAACTTGACTCAGATCATGGTGTTCTCCAATAATAGCGAATATGATGACACCGAAGCCGTCCCTCTGGAAGGAGCATTCTACTCCACCATCAGCTATGAGAAGCTGTTTTTTAGTCATTTCCGAGAGGAAGACGAAAAGCTCTTGACTTCCGTGCCAGAGAAGGATGAGGCGGTTGAAAATTTCATTCTGACCGATAACAATCTGAGTAGCATCAAGTATAGCCCGGAGTATGTAACAAATAGTTCCCCAGTTTCGCCTACCAATAGAATTATCACTTCGCTTTTTTCGTTTGAGCGTATTCTAACTTTCTTGAAATATGCAATCGCTTATGTAGAACGGACAGATGAAAATGGTATCACCCATCTGGAAAAACATCTGATGCGGTATCCACAGTTCTTTGCTACTAAAGCAATCGAAAACAAATTGAATGCCGGGGTAAAAAACGGCATCATTTGGCATACCCAGGGCAGTGGTAAAACAGCGCTTGCCTATTACAATGTCCGTTATCTGACTGACTACTATCAGAAGCATGGAACGATTGCAAAATTCTATTTCATCGTAGACCGTCTTGACCTATTGACACAGGCAGCCAATGAGTTCCGTGCTCGTGGACTTCATGTAGAGGAAACCAATTCCAAGGAAGACTTCATCAAAAACATCCATTCCACCGGAACAGTCAACAACACCGGCAAACCTACGATCACGGTGGTCAATATTCAGAAGTTCTCCAAGGAATCCATTGCGAAACAGTCCGACTATGCAGTAAATGTACAGCGCATCTATTTCTTGGATGAAGCCCACCGCAGCTATAAACCTACCGGATCCTTCCTTGCCAATCTACTTTCCTCCGACCGAGAAGCGGTTATGATCGCATTGACTGGCACGCCACTGATTGGTACGATTTACGATGATGACGGAAAGCCGATTGCAGGCAAAAAATATGATTCCAAGTCTGTGTTCGGTAATTATATCCACAAATATTACTACAATCGCTCTATTGCTGATGGATATACTCTCAAGTTGATTCGCGAAGGCATTGAAACTACCTATAAGAAAAAGCTGCAAAAAGCATTGGAAGAAATTGAGATGCTCAAAGGCTCTCTCGATAAGAAAGAGATGTACGCGCATCCGAAATATGTTTCTGCCTTGGTCGAGTATATTACGGACGATTTCCGCAAGAGCCGTATCGCCATGAACGATGAATCCATCGGTGGTATGATCGTCTGCGATTCTTCCGAGCAGGCGCGTGCGATTTTTGAAGAGTTAAAATCCTATCCCTATTCTGCGGCATTGATTTTGCATGATGCAGACGACAAAGAGACCCGAAAAGACAATATAGACGCCTTCAAAAAAGGCACGATTGACTTTCTCGTGGTCTACAACATGTTGCTGACTGGCTTTGATGCTCCTCGGCTGAAGAAACTCTACTTGGGACGTGTGATCAAAGACCACAATCTGTTACAGGCCTTGACCCGGGTTAACCGGCCCTACAAGAATTATCGATACGGTTATGTGGTCGATTTTGCGGATATCCGTGCGGAATTTGATAAGACCAATAAAGCATATTTCGATGAGCTTCAGGCCGAACTGGGCGATGAGTTCAAGCAGTATGATAACATCTTCAAATCCCCGGAGACAATTGAAGCAGACTTGCAGGACATTAAGGACGTACTGTTCCTGTATGATACTGGAAATGCGGAGGTGTTCTCACAGCAGATTTCTGCCATAGACGATAAACAGGATCTCATACAGCTCCGCCGTGCATTAGAACTGTATAAAGAATTGTTCAATGTTGCAAAACTGTTCGGCTATGACGAACTGGCTGACCAATTTGACCTGAACAACATCAGTGCCCTTTATAGCGAGGTCTGCAATAGAATTGCACTTATTAACCGGAAGAAGCTCCTTGAAGAAGCCCAGGATATGAGCGCTATTCTGAACCTTGCTATGGACGAAATTGAGTTCCATTTCCGCAAGGTTTCCGAGAAAGAACTGGTGATTGCTGATAAATATCAGGATACCCTCAATCGGACCCGCAAGGCCGTTCTGCATACGCTCGACCCAAAAGACCCTGAGTACATCACACTACTGGAAGAACTGCAGCGTTTGCTGGCTAAGAAGAATATCGAGGAATTGACCGCTGACGAAATGACAGCGGATATCGAAGCCTTGGAGCGCATCCGCAAGCTGGCCGAGCAAAAGAATCTTGCTGACCAGATGCTGGCTGCCAAATACGATGGCGATGTGAAATTTATGCGTACCCATAAACGCCTGCGTGAAACGCCGTCTCCCATTGCTGGGGATGTCGCACTGCATCAGGTCCTTACGCACCTGAAGCACCGGGTGGATTCCCAGGTGCTTTCCAATAGTCACTTGATGGACAATGAGCCTTACTTCATGCAGGGCATGTTCCCGATGATTAAGCAGGAGCTTGACGCCCAGCATCTGAAATACTCTGCTGCGCAAATCAAGTATATCGGCACCTGTATTTCCAACGAATACTTTACGGAAAGGAATTTTGCATCATAATGGATTCCAATATTACTCTGCAAACCAAGCAGATGATCGATAGCCTGAAGGCTGTATGTACCAATTTCGGTTTGGGCAATGCCTCCAGCGAATACAAAATCATCACTGAGGTTTTCCTTTACAAGTTTCTCAACGACAAGTTCCTTTTCGAAGCGAAGCGAGTAGAGCCTGCGCTGGCAAAGCTGTCCCCGGCAGATGCCGAAAAGCAACTCGCCCAGATGACCGATGATGACTATGAACTGTTCCTGCTTGGTTTTGGCCCGGATACTGCAAAACTGAAGCAGACTCACTTTATCTCTTACCTGTTCAACCGAAAAAATGAAGAAAATTTTCATACGGTCTTTGATGATACTCTGCTGGATATTGCTACATACAACATTGATATCTTTTCTGTCCGGACTGGCGGCCAGTCCAAGATGCGCTTGTTCAGCGGTATCTCCCAGCATGTGATTGAGGCTGAGAAGAAGGACGATTTCTGCCGTGCTATCATCGACAAGATTGCTGAATGCAGCTTCGATAGTGTGTTTGAGCAGAAGTACGATTTCTTTGCTCAAATATTCGAGTATCTGATCAAGGACTACAATAAGGATTTCGGTAAGTACGCCGAATACTATACGCCACATTCCATCGCCAGCATCATTGCAAAAATCATGGTGCCTAACGGTGCAAAGAATGTGACGGTGTATGACCCAGCCGCAGGCTCCGGCACACTGGTGCTGGCGTTGGCCCACGAAATCGGCGAAAGCAACTTATACCCAGGATATATCCCAGAAGTCCAACGAGTTCCTGCGCTTGAACCTGATTCTCAACAATCTCGTCCACTCGCTGCCCAATGTCGTACATGACGATACTTTGTTGCGGCCTTATCACAAAAACGCCAAAGGCGACGGGCTTGCCACTTTTGACTATATTGTCAGCAATCCGCCTTTTAACATGGACTTCTCTGACAGTAGGGATACATTGGCTGGCGATAATTATAAGAAACGTTTCTGGGCAGGCGTTCCGAACATTCCCAACAAGGACAAGGATAAGATGGCGATTTATCTGATGTTCCTGCAGCATATCATCTATTCCCTTGGCCCCAAAGGCAAAGCGGCAGTGGTCGTTCCTACAGGCTTTCTGACCGCTGGTTCCGGTATCCAGAAGAAGATCCGGGAGCATCTGGTGAAAGAACGGATGCTTCGGGGCGTTATTTCTATGCCATCCAACATCTTTGCGAGCACCGGCACTAATGTCTCCATATTATTTCTGAACCGTGAAAACAAGGACGGCAATGTGATTCTGATGGATGCATCCAAACTGGGGACGAAAGAAAAGGTCGATGGCAAAAATCAGCGTACTGTGTTGAGCGTTGATGAGATCACGCATATCATCAAAACCTTTAATGCCGGAAAGGCTGAGGACGATTTCTGTGTAACTGTCAGCTATGCTGATATTGAGGGAAAGAAGCTCTCCTTTTCTGCCGGTCAGTATTTTGAAGTCAAGATCGAATATGTGGAGCTGACGCCGGAAGAATTTGCCGAGAAGATGACCGGATTTACTGCGCGATTGGATGAACTGTTTGCAGAAAGTCGCCGCTTAGAAAGCGAGATTAAGACGCAGCTGGGGCGGGTGCGATATGAGTAAATTCGTCAAACTGTCAAGCATTGCAGAATTGACCGTAGGATTTGTTGGAACGATGGCGAAGCACTATGAAGACGAAGGCATTCCATTCCTTCGCTCACTTAATATCAAGCCTTTCAAAATCATAAGCGATGATATGAAATATGTTTCTGCTGAGTTTTCAAATAGCCTCTCCAAGTCGATTTTGCATAAAGGTGATGTTGTAATTGTCCGAACCGGAATTCCTGGCACATGTTGCGTAGTCCCAGCTGAGTATGACGGTTGTAACTGCTCTGATGTTGTTATTGTTCACCCAAATACAGAACTTGTTAATCCGCACTATTTGGCTGCATATATCAATTTTTGGGGTCAGCGGCAAATCCAGAATAACAAGGTGGGGGCTATTCAGCAGCACTTCAATGTTCACTCTGCAGAGGAAATGTTAATTTTCCTGCCGGATATAACGGAACAAGAGAAAATTGCAAAAACGATTGTTGCGCTGAACGGAAAAATCGAAAATAATTTTTCTGTTTGTGTGGAGTTGGAAGCCATGGCCAAAACACTCTACGACTACTGGTTTACGCAGTTTGACTTTCCGGATGAAAACGGCAAGCCCTATTGTTCCTCCGGCGGTGAGATGGTCTGGAATGACCAGCTCAAGCGGGAGATTCCGAAGAGGTGGGATGTTCGGCCATTATCCCATGTCATTTCCAGCATCAATACGGGATTGAATCCGAGAGATAATTTTATTCTTGGAAATGGTGACATCCAGTATCTCACAGTCAAGAACTTAACCACTTCAGGAACGATTGATTTCAGTGGCTGCGACACAGTGGACGAACAGGCGAGAGAGATCATCCATAAGCGCTCTGATGTTTCGGTGGGGGATATTTTGTTTGCAAGCATTGCACCACTCGGCAGATGCTATTTGATCCAAAATCCCCCCGAAAAGTGGGACATCAACGAATCCGTTTTCTCGATTCGTCGGAATGCATCCCGCGTAACCTCGGAGTTTCTGTATATGTACTTTATAAGTGACACCTTCATAAAGGCCGCAACATCCAGTTCGACGGGCAGCATTTTCAAAGGCATCCGAATCAACACGCTTTTAGACATTGCTGCTGTGATACCTCCAAAAGATATTGTGACTGCATTTACCACTCAAGTTAAAACATTACTTGCACTCAAGGAGCAAAAGGGCACTGAAAATCGCGAACTCACAAAACTCCGCGATTGGCTCCTTCCGATGCTGATGAACGGACAAGCTACAGTAGAATGAGGTGAAAGTGTGCAACTGTTGAAATTTATGGAAGCTGTAGATCTTGCAGCAAAACCGGAAACAGAACGAGCGACGCTGCTATGTTTCTACCACTACAAAGAGGACGGAGAAACTACGTTTACAATGGCGAAAATTGTTCTTTGGTTGGAGGAATGCAATTTCAGCAAGCCAAACACATCTCGCCTCAAGGAGCATCTGACCAAAGGGAAGGGCAAATCTTTCCGCCCCTCAAAAACAATCAAAGGGGCTATAGAGTTCGTTCCCGCTGTTCTTCAGTCATTGGAACGTGACTTCGGTGATTTGTGGACAGATACCGTGACCATTGAATCCCATGACGAACTGATCGAGGAAGCAAAATTCTGTGGAAAACGCCCGTTCCTGACACGGCTTATCCAGCAAATCAATTTTACTTATGGGAACAACTGCTTCGATGCGTGTGCAGTTCTGATGCGCAGGCTTTTTGAGGTACTGCTGATATTGTCATATCAAAATAAAGGTATTGAGGCGGATATTACCAAACCAGATGGCAGCCACAAGATGTTGGAAGGCATTGTAAAAGATGCCGTACAGAATAAAGCGCTCGGAGTTCCTGCAAGAATATCCAAGAATTTCGATGCGTTCCGCGAAGTGGGAAACAATTCTGCTCACAGCATTACTTATACCGCAGGAAAGCTCGATATTGACAATATAGCCCGGGATTACCGCGTCATGATGGAAGATTTATATAACCGAGCCGGTTTGATGTAAGGAGGATTGAACATGTGAGCGATACCTTAAAGCTGAAATATAAAGTCGGCGAAATTGAATTTGAAGCCGAAGGCCCGGCCGATGCCGTAGAGCAGCAACGCATTAATTTTATGAACGCCGTTTTACCTGCTGCCGTGAACGCTATGGTGCAAACCCGATCTGTTTCTGAAAACAAAGCATACATCGAAACAGCACCACAGCAGTCGCTCCTTGAAGCAGGGCATACAGAAGCGGAACCGGTGTCTGATGCCGTTGACTATTCCCGAGTCGGCCTTTCTTCTTTTCTGAAAAAATATGGACAACTTACTGAACAGGATTTCACCTTGTTTGCTGCATATTTCGATGAGAAGAAAAACAGGAATATGTGCTTCTCCATTGAAGACGTGAAAAGGTATTACGCCGAGGCCAGACGGTCATTACCAAAGAATCCCAGCATGTCGCTCAATAGACTGGCTGAAAAAGGATATATTATGGATGCAGCTACCGCAGACGAAGGAAAGAGTGGTAAGTGCTATATGTTAACGGAAGCCGGTATTGCATTTATAGAAACATATGTCCCGAAAGAAAACTCCGGAGAGAAGAAACCTCGCACCAAAGTGAAAAAGTCAACCTCCAATATTTCCGAAATGTATGTATCCATTACGGCTGACGATTTGAATACCAAAAGCTACCCTGCTGTAAAGGACCTCTCTGGAGCAAAGGAACAGGTTATAATGGCAATGTACATCGTCACCAATGAAGGAAAGGGCGAGTGGTTTGCTGTAGATGACATTATTCATCTATTAGTTAACGTTTTTGAAGTTCCAGCAGATAGTGATAAGGTGAACGGTGTTTTTAAGCGGAATAAAAGTATGTTTGCGTCTGAACAAGATGCAAATAATAAAAAAGCACTTCGTCGCAAATTACTTTCTGGTGCAAAAGATTTTGCGGTCGATATCATTCAAAAGAATTCTGCCAAGTAAACCCTATTATAACAAGTACAAGAGTAGAAGGTGAGCAGATGGCCGAAGCATACTACATTTTTACTGATGAAGCTGGTGCATATAATAAGCGACCATCTGAGTCGTTCCGTCGCAGCCATCCCTTCTACATACGGGCAAATGTCCGTTTATCTGCCAGCGATTATCGTGTGTTCCAAAAAGAGATTCAGGAGTTCAATACTAAGTATGGTGTCCCGGTTGGCGAAGAAATCAAGTGGTCAGATTTGTGGGAAATCTCAAAAGGAAAATACCGTGCCGATTTTCTGAAATCCTTTACTCCTGACAAGCTCAAAGGGTACTATCGCCGGTTCTTCAACCGTGTGGTGGACAAGCCCTCTCTGCTGTTCATATTCACGGTGACCTGCGTATATACCCAGCCATGCTATCAGGCGGAGAACGAGGTGCTGAAATTTCACATGCAAGAGGCATTTCAGCGTATCCAGATGGATACCCGTCCCGACGGCTTTGCCACAATGATTATGGATGAGCTAAATCAGGATAAAGTCAAGCAACTCAAAGATGCCTGTCATCGGATAACGGTCGAAGGTGACTTCGTGAAATACGAAAATGTGTATCACGGTGTGCTGACAGAATGTAGCTCTCAAAGCACAGGAATTCAGTTGGCTGATTACGCAGTAGGTATAATGAATTGTTATCTCCGTAAGCATCTTATGAGTCGAGGAGACTACACATTCGCTACAGACCTCTATAATGAATTCGTATTACCTCATTTGAGAAAGCACGCGAATGGAACGATAGTTGGTTATGGTGTGCGAGAGGTTCCAAGTGATTCTTCCATAAGGCAAGTCTTGATACCGCTATTCAACTAATCAAAAAGGAGTGAGGCATATGGTGTCTCACTCCTTTTTGTTATTCTTTTTTCCGCGACCCATTCAAGCTGGCCCAGTGCTGGCGCAGCAGACTTTCTGCTTCTCTGCGAAAGGAATCTTGGAACATGACAGCCACAACCAATGCGCTAAGCACTGCAGCTACAGGCTCCAGCCAGGGATATACGGTCCAAAGCTGTTCTCCCCAGCAAACAAGCGGAACACCAACAAGCAGCATAAACAGCAAAATCCTCTCGCACCTGAAAGGGGTGATCCGGGAACGGATGCAGCTCAGAGAGCAAAATCTGAACAACTACTTCCTGCTGCGGTTTCGGCTTTTTGGATGGCGCGGGCTT
>ERZ773149.2824-NODE-2824-length-11632-cov-5.574847_pt1 | contig 11632 bp, 11 predicted proteins | sample MGYA00511081_ERZ773149 | MGnify/ENA primary metagenome ERZ773149 (study PRJEB29015, sample SAMEA2737846) | human gut metagenome | biome: human gut; feature: human-associated habitat; material: faeces | place: China | collected 2012 ...
TTATAATATTAAATATTAATAAAACTTAATATTTTGGAACGTCCAGGCATATAGGGCGCAAAATACCGTTTGTGCCCAAAATCGTAAGATGGTTTGATAGAATTGTAAAAGCGTCCCTGTTTTGATATAATAAATATAAATATTAACATTTTGGAACGAAACAGCATGAAATGAAGATGCTCACGCAAAAAAGATATCGAACATGTTGGTGTTGCGGCACAGAAAGGAGAATCGAACATGACGTTTCTTGAAATTGAAGCGTTTTTGAAGATCGCCCAGTGCGGAAGCTTTTCTGCGGCGGCAGAAAAATTATATATCACACAGCCGGCTCTCGGCCGTCGGATCCGCGCACTGGAGGAAGAACTGGGCTATTCCCTGTTTATCCGGAATAAAGGAGTCCGTCATGTGGAGCTGACAAGACAGGGGAGAGCCTTTGTTGGAATTGCACACCGCTGGCAGGCACTTTGGAATGAGACTCAGGAGGAAGCATTGCTGAGCAATGAGAAGAGTTTTTATGTGGCCAGTGTCGGAAGCCTCCTTGCATTCATGCTGCCAACGGTGTTTCAGGAATTTATAAGGAATACGCCGGAATGCAGCCTCCATGTGACGACACTTCATTCGAGTGAAGCTTACAGCTATGTAAACAACAAGACGGTGGACATCGCCTTTATCACGGATCCGATGTATTCGTCACAGGTAAAGACGGAGGTATTATTTAAGGAAAAACTGTGCCTGATAGTGGGAAAAGATCTGAATCTTCCCCACAACATCAAAGTCTCAGAGCTGGATCCGCGCCGGGAAATCCGGACACAGTGGGATCAGAATTTTGACACCTGGCATAACTATTATTTCAACAGCGCGGCAGTTCCACAGGTTTATCTGGATGAGATGGGATTTTTACAGTATTTCACCCAGAACGGTGATAACTGGGCGTTTCTTCCGATCTCTGTCGCAAAAAGCATCTTAAAGACGACGCCGGTATCGATCCATGAACTCGATGTGGAGCCACCAAGCAGAACGCTCTACTATCTGTACCGGACGGAGGACCAGTCCCCATATCAGAAGCCTCTTCTGGAAATATGCAGACGGAAGCTTGCAAATGAAAAGGGGATCACATTGATGGATCCGATCCTGAATGCATGATCATATTATACAACAACAGGGGCTGCCATTGACAGCCCCTGTTGTGCATTTTATTTATGATCAGCGCTTGTTGCTTGCTCTCCAGATATGCATCTTCTCAGCCTCTGCGATCAGCTGGTCGCGGAACTGCGGGTGCGCTACGGAGATGATCGCTTCGGTCTTCTGCCATGTGGAGAGACCTTTTAAGTTTACTTTACCGTACTCAGTAACGAGATAGTGGATATTCGCACGGGTATCGGTTACGATGGAGCCAGGAGCCAGAGTCGGAACGATTCTGGACTCTAAGGTGCCGTCCTTCTTCTTGAAAGTGGAGGAGCAGCAGATGAAGCTCTTTCCGCCCCTGGAAAGGTAAGCCCCCAGAACGAAGTCGAGCTGTCCGCCGGCTCCGCTGATGTGCTTGATTCCTGCGGACTCTGCGTTTACCTGACCGAAGAGGTCAAGGTCAACAGCGTTATTGATGGACATGAAGTTGTCCAGGGCAGAGATCGTGCGGACATCGTTCGTGTAGTCTACCGGTGCGGACATACACTCCGGGTTCTTATTTAAATAGTCATATAATTTCTTTGTACCTGCGCCGAATGCGTATACCTGACGGCCTTTGTCGATATTCTTTCTTGCGCCAGTGATCTTTCCGGCGTTTGCGATATCCACGAAAGCGTCGACGTACATCTCTGTGTGAACCCCGAGGTCTTTTAGGTCGGACTGTGCAATCAGGGCACCGACTGCGTTCGGCATTCCGCCGATACCAAGCTGTAAGCATGCGCCGTCCGGGATCTCCTCAAGGATCAGCTTTGCGACAGCCTCATCGACATCGCTTGCAGCAGCAGCGCCGCCCATCTCAGCGATCGCCGGGTTGTCACCTTCCACGATCATGTCAACGTGAGAGATATGAACGCCCTCTTCAGTGCCGCCGAAGCATACCGGCATATTCTCGTTCACTTCCACGATAACGACCTTGGAAGTCTCACATACAGCCGCCATATGGGAAGCGTTCGGTCCGAAATTGAAGAAACCGTGCTCGTCCATCGGGGAAACCTGGAATACAGCTACGTCCGGCTTAGTCTGGGATTCTCTGTAATATCTTGGAAGCTCAGAGTAACGGATCGGAGCATAGTAGCTGAATCCCTGTGCGATCGCTTTTCTTTCGATACCGCCCATATGCCAGGAGTTCCAGGTCATATGTTCTGCCGGATTCTCGATCTTGAAGATCTCCGGCACCCACATTAAGATACCGCCGCGGAAGTTTACGTCGGTTAATTCCGGAAGTCTTTTTGCGATTGCCTTGTCGACAGCAACCGGTGTCGCTGTTGTCCAGCCGTAATCGACCCAGTCACCGGACTTGATTACGGAAGCTGCCTTCTCTGCGGAAACCAGCTTTTCCTGATACATCTGTTTGAAATCCATTTCAATACCCTCTCTTTGTAACCATAAAAATATAGTAGCAATATATTGTGCGGTTTTTTTGTTTCCATTGACACGAAAACAGGAAGCACAGGACACACGCCCTATGCCGGCACATATGGAAAAACTTATGCAAATGGATCTGCAGCACTTGTTTCCATATAGACCGCCGCACGGACAAACTATGAGATTATTTTAACATTTTCCGGGTGTAAGGTCAATAATTCCGGGAAAAAGCTTCGTAAATGTTCGCAAAACATGACGAAGCGCCAAAACATCGCATCAAAGCAAAAAAGTAACTTTTGTACGAAAGGATAAGGAAACTTTCTAATTTGTTTAGAAAAAATATATAAAAAGCTTGTCATAATTATTTGACACAAAAACGGTTTGGTGATATTATTAGTTATACATAATATACTGCCTTGCTTGTGGAAAAAATATGGTGTAGAGCATGGCAGCGGTATAATGAGGAGGAAAAGAAAATGGCAAAGAAAATTGTACTGGCAGGTGCATGCCGTACCGCAATCGGAACAATGGGTGGCGAATTAAGCACAGTTCCGGCTCCGGAACTTGGCGCGATCGTAATTAAAGAGGCTTTAAAGAGAGCAGGTGTAGCTCCGGAAGCTGTTGATCAGGTTTACATGGGCTGTGTAATCCAGGCTGGTCAGGGACAGAACGTAGCTCGTCAGGCTACATTAAAAGCTGGTCTCCCGATCGAGGTTCCGGCTGTAACGATCAACGTAGTATGCGGTTCCGGTCTTGAGGCTGTTAACATGGCAGCTGAGATGATCCTTTCCGGTGACGCTGATATCGTTGTTGCAGGTGGTATGGAGAACATGTCCATGGCTCCGTATGCTATGATGAAAGGCCGTTACGGATACCGTATGGGCAATGCTACCTTAGTTGATACAATGGTTAACGATGCTCTCTGGGATGCATTCAACAACTACCACATGGGTATCACAGCTGAGAACATCTGCGATCAGTGGGGTCTTACAAGAGAAGAACTGGACAAGTTCGCTGCAGTAAGCCAGCAGAAGGCAGAGGCTGCTCAGAAGTCCGGCGCATTCAAGGACGAGATCGTTCCGGTAGAAGTTAAGAAGAAAAAAGAGACAGTTATCGTAGATACAGATGAAGGCCCGCGTCACGGAACAACGGTTGAGACACTCGGCAAGTTAAAACCGGCATTCAAGAAAGACGGCGGCTTAGTTACAGCTGGTAACTCTTCAGGAATCAACGACGGTGCAGCAGCAGTTGTTGTTATGAGCGAAGAGAAAGCTAAAGAGCTCGGTGTTAAGCCGATGGCTACATGGGTTGCCGGTGCTCTCGGCGGCGTAGATCCGAAGATCATGGGTATCGGACCGGTTGCAGCTACAAGAAAAGTTCTCAAGAGAACAGGCATGGAGATCAAAGACTTCGATATCATCGAGGCTAACGAGGCATTCGCTGCACAGTCTGTAGCAGTAGGCAAAGAGCTTGGCTTTGACCTTAACAAGTTAAACCCGAACGGCGGCGCGATCGCTCTCGGACACCCGGTAGGAGCTTCCGGATGCCGTATTCTCGTTACACTTCTTCATGAGATGGAGAAGGCAGATGCTAAGAAGGGTCTTGCAACTCTTTGCATCGGCGGCGGAATGGGCTGCGCTACGATCGTAGAGAGAGACTAATATAGTCTGGGACATAGGCAAAATCTGAGGAGAACGATGATATGGGTTTTGTAAAATATGATCAGGACGGTTTTGTTGGTGTTATCACCATCAACCGTCCGGAGGCTTTAAATGCGTTAAATACAGAGGTTATTCAGGATCTTGATGCTGTTCTTGACAGCATTGATCTTGGTACAACAAGAGTGCTGGTTGTGACCGGCGCAGGTGAGAAATCCTTTGTTGCCGGTGCGGACATTGCTGCAATGAGCACGATGACTGTACAGGAAGCACGTGAATTCAGTAAAGCTGGAAACGATGTTTTCCGTAAGCTGGAGACACTTCCGATCCCGTCTATCGCTGCCGTAAACGGCTTCGCACTTGGCGGCGGAAATGAGCTTGCAATGAGCTGTGATATCCGTTACTGCTCCGAAAACGCAATGTTCGGACAGCCGGAAGTTGGTCTCGGAATCACTCCGGGATTCGGCGGAACCCAGCGTCTCGCAAGACTGATCGGAACCGGCAAGGCAAAAGAACTGGTATACTCCGCTTTAAACATTAAAGCAGATGAGGCATACCGGATCGGCCTTGTAAACGGCGTATGCACAAAGGAAGATCTTATGCCGACAGTTATGAAACTGGCGAAGAAGATCGCTTCCAACGCACCGATCGCAGTGAGACTTTCCAAGGAAGCTCTCACAGACGGATATCTTTCCGATATGGATCATGCGATCTCCATCGAGGAGAAATATTTCTCCGAGTGCTTCGAGACCGAGGACCAGAAGGAAGGAATGAAGGCGTTCCTCGAAAAGAGAAAAGTGGACGGCTTCAAAAACAAATAAATGGAACTGTTCAGTCTGAACAGCGATCAGTAAGTCTACATCATATGTTTGCATAAAGGAGATAAAATCATGAAAGTTGGTATTATCGGCGCAGGAACCATGGGTTCCGGTATTGCACAGGCATTCGCACAGACTGAAGGCTATGAGGTAATGCTCTGCGACATCAATGAAACATTTGCAGCGAACGGAAAGAAGAAGATTGCCGCTGGATTCGAGAAGAGAATCGCAAAAGGCAAAATGACTCAGGAAGAGACTGACAAGATCCTTAACAAGATCACAACTGGTGTGAAAGATATCTGCGGCGATTGTGACCTCGTTGTAGAGGCTGCGATCGAGAACATGGAGATCAAAAAGCAGACATTTAAAGAGCTCGACGCGATCTGCAAACCGAGCTGCATCTTTGCAACAAACACTTCCTCTCTTTCCATTACAGAGATCGGCAGCGCTGTTGAGAGACATGTAATCGGTATGCATTTCTTCAACCCGGCACCGGTTATGAAGCTGGTTGAGGTTATCGCTGGCTTAAACACAAAGCCGGAAGATGTTGAAGCTGTTAAGAAGATCTCTGAAGAGATCGGCAAGACTCCGGTACAGGTAGAAGAGGCTGCAGGTTTCGTTGTAAACAGAATCCTTATTCCGATGGTCAACGAAGCAGTCGGCATTTATGCTGAGGGCGTTGCTTCCGTAGAGGGTATCGATACTGCCATGAAGCTTGGCGCTAACCATCCGATGGGACCGTTAGCTCTCGGTGATCTGATTGGTCTTGATGTTGTTCTTGCAATCATGAATGTTCTTGAGACAGAGACAGGCGATCCGAAGTATCGTCCGCATCCGCTTCTTAAGAAGATGGTTCGCGGCGGACTTCTTGGAAGAAAGACCGGCAAGGGCTTCTACGATTACACAAAATAATCCGGAGATAGTTACCGGTATGGGAAATGCCTGACGGGGATCTGATCCCGTCAGGCAGATAACCCGATAGCGTTTACTTTTTTAACTAAATATCAGCGAAAGCAGGTTTATGAGGTAAAGAAAACGCTAAATTTATTTTTTAACCAAGATTGTGTTTTTTTTCACAAACAGAATTCCGGGCACATATGTTGGGTTATATGCCGGGAGTTTTGAACCTGCAAAATGCGGGACCGGATAAATGCGGGCTGTCCCCATTTGTCCAATGGATAGGTACATCGGAGAAATGAAGCATCCACATTTCCCCATGTTATACATGATACAATTCACAAGGAGGAACTAAAAACATGGATTTTACATTAGGTAAAGAGCATGAGATGGCGAGAACACTGTTCCATGATTTCGCCGAGAAGGAAGTCAAACCCCTTGCTCAGGAGGTTGACGAGGAAGAGAGATTCCCGGTTGAAACCGTAGAGAAGATGGCTAAAAACGGTTTCCTCGGTATTCCGGTACCGAAGGAGTATGGTGGACAGGGCTGTGATCCGCTTACATACGCTATGTGCGTTGAGGAGCTTTCCAAAGTTTGCGGTACTACAGGCGTTATCGTTTCCGCACATACATCCCTTTGCATGGATCCGATCATGACATTCGGAACAGAAGAGCAGAAGCAGAAATTCCTCGTTCCGCTTGCAAAAGGCGAGAAGTTAGGCGCATTCGGTTTAACTGAGCCGGGCGCTGGTACAGACGCTCAGGGTCAGCAGACAAAAGCTGTTTTAGACGGCGACGAGTGGGTATTAAACGGTTCCAAGTGCTTCATCACGAACGGTAAGTATGCTGATACATACATCGTTATCGCTGTAACAGGCACTGTTGAGAAACGTGGCAAAATGCAGAAAGAGATTTCCGCATTTATCGTAGAGAAAGGTACACCGGGCTTCACTTTTGGTACAAAAGAGAAGAAGATGGGTATCCGCGGATCTGCAACATATGAACTTATTTTCACAGACTGCCGCATCCCGAAGGACAACCTCTTAGGTAAGAAGGGTGAGGGCTTCAAGATCGCTATGCATACTCTTGACGGCGGACGTATCGGTATCGCTGCTCAGGCTCTTGGTCTTGCAGAGGGCGCTCTTGACAGAACAGTTGCTTATGTAAAAGAGAGAAAGCAGTTCGGCCGCACAATCGGTCAGTTCCAGAACACACAGTTCCAGCTTGCTGATATGGCAACAAAGGTAAAAGCTGCTCAGATGATGGTTTACCGTGCAGCAATGGCTAAGGCTACTCAGAAGTCCTACGGCGTAGAGGCAGCAATGGCTAAACTGTATGCAGCAGAGGTTGCTATGGAAGTAACAACAAAGGCTGTACAGCTCCATGGTGGTTATGGTTACATCAGAGAGTACGACGTAGAGCGTATGATGCGTGATGCTAAGATCACCGAGATCTACGAAGGAACAAGTGAAGTTCAGAGAATGGTTATCTCCGGCGCACTGTTAAAATAATAATTTAACAGCTGGAAGATCATAACTATAAATGAAAATAAGGAGTGAAATACAGTGAAAATCGTTGTTTGTGTAAAACAGGTGCCGGATACTAAGGGCGGCGTAAAGTTCAAACCGGATGGAACACTTGACAGAGCAGCTATGCTCACAATCATGAACCCGGATGATAAAGCTGGTCTGGAGGCAGCTCTTCGCTTAAAAGATCAGTATGGTGCAGAAGTTACAGTAGTTACAATGGGTCTTCCGAAGGCTGAGGAAGTTCTTCGTGAGGCTATGGCTATGGGCGCTGATAACGGTATCCTTGTTACAGACCGTGTTCTCGGCGGTGCTGATACATGGGCTACATCCCAGACAATCGCTGGTGCTTTAAGAAACCTTGACTATGACCTCATCATCACAGGCCGTCAGGCTATTGATGGTGATACAGCTCAGGTAGGTCCGCAGATCTCCGAGCACCTTGGTCTCCCGGTAATCAGCTATGCTGAGGGCATCGAGATCGATGGCGATTCCGTAATCGTTAAGCGTCAGTTCGATGATAGATACATGATGTTAAAGGCTAAAATGCCGTGCTTAATTACAGCACTTTCTGAATTAAATGAGCCGCGTTACATGACTCCGGGCGGAATCTTCGATGCATACAAGAAAGAGATCACCGTTTGGGGCAGAAAAGATCTGAAAGATGTCCTTGATTCCAACCTTGGTCTTAAGGGATCCCCGACTCAGATCGCTAAGGCTTCCGACAAAGTAAGAAAGGGTGCAGGCGTTAAGGAGACAAACCTTGATCCGTCCGCAGCTGCAAATTACATTGTTGAGAAACTTACTGAGAAACATGTACTTTAATTCAAAAAAAGAAAAGTGTGGTGAAAAGTGATGAATTTAGCAGAATATAAGGGTGTATATGTCTTTGCACAGCAGGTAGACAATCAGATCAGCAGCATCGCTCTGGAGCTGATCGGTAAAGGTAAAGACCTGGCAAAAGATTTAGGAACAACTGTAACAGCAGTTTTAGTTGGTTCCAACGTAAAAGGTCTTGCAGACGAACTCGGTGAGTACGGTGCAGACAAAGTTATCGTTGTTGACGATCCGGAATTAAAAGATTACAGAACTGAGCCGTATACTCATGCGATCACTTCCGTTATCAACGAGTTCAAGCCGGACATCTTCTTAATCGGTGCTACAGCAATCGGTCGTGACCTTGGCCCGCGTGTTTGCGCACGTATCCATACAGGTCTTACAGCTGACTGTACACAGCTTGATATCGGAGATTTCCCGCTTGTTGCTATGCCGGGTAAAGAGCAGAAACATGGTCAGCTCCTTATGACCCGTCCGGCATTCGGCGGCAACACGATCGCTACAATCGCTTGCCCGGAATTCCGTCCGCAGATGGCTACAGTACGTCCAGGCGTTATGCAGAAGCTTGACCGTGAGGCTGGCAGAAGAGCAGAAGTTATCGAGTTCAACCCGGGATTCACTCCGGACAACAAGTACGTTGAGATTCTTGAGATCGTTAAGGCAGTATCTGACGTAGCTGATATCATGGATGCAAAGATCCTTGTTTCCGGTGGTCGTGGAGTTGGAAGCGCAGAGAACTTCAAGCTTCTTGATGACCTCGCTGAGGCTATTGGCGGTACCGTAAGCTGCTCTCGTGCAGTTGTAGATTCCGGCTGGAAGCCGAAAGATCTCCAGGTTGGACAGACTGGTAAGACTGTTCGTCCGCATGTATACTTTGCAATCGGTATCTCCGGTGCGATCCAGCACGTAGCTGGTATGGAAGAGTCTGACATCATCATTGCGATTAACAAAGATGAGTCTGCTCCGATCTTCGATGTAGCTGACTACGGTATCGTAGGCGACTTAAACAAGATCGTTCCGATGCTGACAGAGAAGATCAAAGAAGCAAAAGCTGCTGCAGCTAACTAATTTGCGTGAATTGTATTATCAGGGTGAAAAGGTCTAAAGTCCGATGCAAGCTTGCTTGCGGGAGGAATTTTGACCTTAGCACCCGCTAAAAACATGAATATATTAAAGTAGGCAGAGTGATTCTGCCGGTAGTGTCACAACAGGTGATGATCCCCGTCCGGGTTTCCGGGCGGGGATTTTTGCGTCTATATAGTCGGAAGAAAGTGCCGGCGTCTGTTTTACAGGTGTTCTTTTTGCATTGGAAAACCATCACAAGATATTTGGTCAATTAAAATAAGGAAGTCTGATGCACAAATCAGGCTCCATATCTTCTGTTACAGTTCCCTTTACGCCTTCATGTCCTTTTTTCTTACGGGCAAAGTAAAGTACCTTTTCCTCATCTGGAGATACTGATGTCTGGAGGTTATATCAGCCAGAAGATCGAAGATGAGGTGCAGTGTTTTGGAATCGCTTTTTATAAGAGGCGCTGTATAGTAAAGAAAAATAGAGTCCTGGAAGTTCCCCGGTTGTTGGCTGTAATAAAGACCGACGATTGGGGGACTTTTTTGAAATCTTATTTTGTGGCGGATGAGAAGGTGGATAAGAAGAAAGTCGCGAAGAACGTGCTGACACATCCATGTCTGGTTGCAATTTATCTGGGCTTGATCTGCATGGTGACTCAGGTGAAGCTTCCAGCCGTCATCACGGCGACAGTGAAGTATCTTGGGAATTGTAACAGCGCCCTCACGATGCTGATCGTGGGAACGATTTTGGCGGATGTAAAAATTACAACGATCTTTAATAAAGATACAGCCATGTTTTCTGTATTCCGTCTGATCATTCTCCCGGCAGCAGCACTGGTCGTTGGACTTGGACTTGATGCCACATCACTGGGAATCAGCGTTCTGATGACCGGCATGCCTGCCGGAGCTACGGCGGCGATTTTTGCGGCAAGATATGACAGTGACGCCTTGTTTGCAACGAGATGCGTGGTTGTGACGACGCTAATGTCCATGCTGACCCTGCCAGTCTGGTGTTATCTGGCAGGGTGAGAGGGCCCGGGCAGGTCGATCGTTTTCAGTTAGGAGAAGAGATAGAAATTTTTGTTCATTTGAAAAATGGCACACCGCATGCGATAGAGAACGGAAAGCTAGGTGGTTGTGCCGGTTCTGGTGAGTGCAGCGTTCGCGGCATCCATAAAGTTCCGGATCGCCTTCCACTGGTAAGGTTGTTCCAGAGAACCGAAGCGGATCTTATATTTTGCGGATCGTCCGAGATGGATGATCCGCATTTTTTTGCGCTGCTCAGGGGAGAGGGAGCTCATGGCAAGGTTCAGCGGGGAGATGCAGGCGCCTTTTCCGGCGGCGCAGAGTTCCAGAAGCATTCCCATATTGTCGGACTGGGTCTTTACGATCGGTTTGAAATTGCCCATGGTGATGAAGTGTCTTCCGAGCTGACCGGCGATGTCTGTGGCGTAGTTTAGAAGGAATGGGCAGTGTTCGAAGATCGAGAAGTCTTCCGGGCTTCTTAACATTAACGGTTCTGGCTGTGAATCTGTCAGTGCAGGGAGATCCTGGACAGAAAAGGAGACAGTGCCAGCGGTGCCATGAGTGAAATCAGAGCCGGAGCAGCAGATAGTTTTTGGAAGATGTAAAAATATGGCATCTGCTGGGGCGGCATCGGAAATGACCTCATGAAACAGAGAATCAGCAAGCAGAAGGACGACCTCCTCCTCATAGAAATCGCTCAGAGTGATCCCTGGCAGAAAATCCGGGAACTTCGCGATGGCGAGATCGATCTTATGTTCCATCAGGTCTTTTTGTAGTCCAGAGTTCGCATTTTCGATGACCTGGATCTCCATATGCGGGTAGCGGCGCTGGTATTCCGTGATGATCGCAGGCATGATTGCGTGGCAGCGGGTAAAGGAGATGCCGATCCGCAGGATGCCCTGCTCATTTTTAGTCAGGTCGGCAAATTCGTGCTGCATTGCCCTGTATTTTTTCTGGAAGTCTGCGGCGTACTGCCAAAAGATCTCTCCGGCATAGGTGAGCTCCAGGGGAACATGGCGGACGAAGAGCTTGCAGTCCAGCTCCTGTTCCAGATTGGCGATGTGGGTGCTCAGGGTCTGCTGGGTGATATGGAGAGCATCGGCGGCTTTTGTGAAGCTGCGCTTCTCGGCGGTCATGAGAAAGTAGTCCATGGAAAGAAAGTTCATATAAAACCTCCTGAATATAAAAAAGAAAGGTAACTGTTCAGTAGGTCTGCGCACTTGCTGCGCTGACCGTAAGAAAACCTAGGC
>ERZ773149.2834-NODE-2834-length-11611-cov-3.866909_pt1 | contig 11611 bp, 9 predicted proteins | sample MGYA00511081_ERZ773149 | MGnify/ENA primary metagenome ERZ773149 (study PRJEB29015, sample SAMEA2737846) | human gut metagenome | biome: human gut; feature: human-associated habitat; material: faeces | place: China | collected 2012 ...
CGCCACCTAAAGAGGTGGGAGTCATCTCACATCTGATATATATAATTTTAGTATACGTATTTTTTCTATAATATGAAAGAGTATTTGGGAAAATGTTTGGTATTGCAACAGACTTTCAATCATTTGTTAGTGACAGACAGAAAAATCCCCTTGAAACATTGATATCTCCAGGGTACGGACAGCATATCATGTTTCAAAGGGGATTTTGATGTTCATTTGTTATTTGCCAAATGATAAATGAAAAGATGTAGTTTCAGAATAAAGTTTCTTCGTTTTCATCAAACAGTTTGTCGTTGATCTCAAAAAGATCAAGTTTGTGCAGAAGTCCGTAATATATAATTGCATCACGTTTCAGCTTGGGATATAATTGGGCTTTTCCGCAACGTTTCAATAATTCCTGAGTTTCTTCTACGCTTGCATCCAGACCGTAACACAGACACAACAGACGGTTTCGGGAAGGATTTCGGCGACCGGCAAAAATCTGGTGCAGATAGATTTCGCTCATGCCTGACTGTTTGGCGAGAGCCGCTTTTGAGATATTTTTCTTTTCAAACAGATGGTTTAATAATTCTGCCACATTTTTATTTACAAACTGTTCCTGGTTTTGTGACAGAAACTGAGTCAGATCTGGTGAATCCATAAGTTCCTGCTGTAGACCATCTGTATTTTTCTTTTTCATAATCCGCGCCTTTACTCATCGTTATTTTTGGACAATATATTGCTATTCGTGCTGCTTTACGAATAGTATCAATAGTAATACAAATATTCTATTTGTTATATTACTTGCTGAATAATTACTAATAAGTTATAATATTTTAAATAGTATACATAAATTAAAATATACTATAAACAGTTCTGAAAAACAATATGCAGACCGCATAGTAAAAAGGAATATCAGTTACAACAGTAACGAGTAAGGATGAGAAATATGAATATTTACGACAGTCTTTTGGGTGCAGTTCATAGCGAATATGATGTGCTCATGCTGATCAAAAAAAGTGAACGGGGCGAGGTCTCACTTGTACGTCACAGAGACAGCGGCACCCGTTATATTTTCCGGCATTTTTATGGAAACAGTGAAGTTTATCAGAAACTTCTGAATGTTTCCTGTCCAAATCTGCCGCAAATAATGGAAGTCGGAGAAAAAGATGGAAAGACAGCTCTGCTGGAAGAATATGTGCAGGGTGATACGCTTAGCGAGATCCTTGAAGGCGGTCTTCTGACAACTGCGGAGTCGAAACAGATTGCAAGACAGCTTTGTTCTGCATTGTGGGTATTTCATTCTATGGGTATGGTGCACAGAGATGTGAAGCCAGATAATGTTATTATACGTGGAAAAGAAGCTGTTCTGATCGATTTTGATGCATCCAGAATATATAAAAGCACAATTAAGGAAGATACACAGATTCTGGGAACAACTGGATTTGCAGCACCGGAGCAGTATGGCCTTTCGCAGTCGGATGGACGGGCAGATATCTATGCGCTTGGTGTTTTACTTAATATTATGCTGACCGGCGAACATCCTTCCAGGAAACTTGCAGGTGGCAGAATGGGAAGAATCGTTCAACGCTGTACGATGGTAAATCCAGCAAAGAGATATAAGAATATTCTTCATCTGATGGAGGTTCTGTAGAAAATTTTCTATAAAAATAGAGAAGAAAATAAAAAGAGATAAGGGGGAAATCAATGAGCAAAAAGTGTATAAAATGTGGAGAGATACTTCCGGATGACGCGTCTTTCTGCCCGCACTGTACAACAGTTCAGACAGAAAAGAAAGAGATAAAGACGCCAAGAAAGTGGAGAAAGAAGGCAGTGATAGGAGTGGCAGTTCTGGCCGTAGCTGCGGTTATCGGAATCGCTTTTTCTATCTATCACAGACCAGAAATATATGAAGGCGGTGCACAGATCACTTATACGGATAAGGGAAAATCATACAAAGTTCTGCTGAGTTTTTCTGAGGAAGGCGGTATGACTGGACATGCCCAGGGTGAGCGCACAGATACGCTGTCGGAAGGCATGAACAGTGCACTTCCATGTCAGCTGTATGTATTAAACAAAGATACAGGAGAACTGGCTGGAGAAGAATTTTCCAAAGAGGTAGAGTCCTGCAAAGTAGATACAAATCCATCAGAAGGTTCGCAGAAAATGGAATATGTAGAACCGGTGTACAATGAAAGTTTCCCAAATGCAGCGTATGTTTCTGATATCAATTATGTATCTGACAGTGGAACGAATGATATCCAGTGGACACTTACCATGAAGAATGGAGATACAATTTTTCTCAGTACGAGACTTACGATTGAAAAACAGCCGGCAGTCAGCTATTATCCGGAAGATACACCGATGGAGACCACCGAAGAGTTGAATGCCCTGCTTGCTTCCATTGAAGAAGAGGTATCCTCAGATACTCCGGTATATCTGCATCTTCCGGCAGTGACCTATGACGGAGATATCACTTTTGGCGATCATGTCTGGGGCATTTCAGGAAGCAAAGACGGTGATGCGGTGACTACTTTTACCGGAACTGTCAGTATAAAGGGACATGATGGCAACTATGCAGATCTGTCGGGGATTAATTTTGAAGGTGAGGGTGGAATCGGACTGGATGCGTATTGTCTGGTGCTTCTTACAGATTGCAACTTCACGGGTTGGGATACGGCTGCTGTTGCACAGAATGGTGCATGGGTTAATGCAATGGAATGTACGTTCGCGAATAATACGGTTGGTTTGAAATTTAATACCTCTATGGCTTACGGTACTGCGCCAAACTATGTGAATAATACATTTACGGATAATGGAACTGCTGTCTGCATTGACAGCCTGCCGGGAAATGAGGTTATTGATTTTGCCGGAAGTGTGTTCTCAGGAAATGATACAGATATTGAGAATAAAGCAGATCATGCAGTAGATACAGCGAAAGCGACATTTGAATAAAGAACAGTCTGAAAGCTTCTGCGATATAATTTGCAGGAGCTTTTTTATAAATAAAAACATAAACTATGCTGCGAGGTAATGGGTTTTGTTTCTTTTTCATTTTATAATGATTTATCAGTCTGTTTGCAGACAATAAAAAAGAAGGGAATGGGGTTTATATGAAAAGAAACAAAATCGCAATGCTTCTGGCAATGGCACTTACTGTTACACAGAGTGTAGCCGTACCGGTAGCAGCAGAGGAACTGACAGCAGATGCCGGTCAGGAAGTGGAAATGGCTCAGGATGATGCTGACGCAGAAGTTGCAGTAGAAGCAGATGAGGATGCTTCAGAAGATGCAGAAGTAAATATTCAGGAGGATGAGTTTTCCGTAGGAGACGGTGAGGATGCAGAAATCCAGGAAGAAGCGGAAGAAACGCAGAATGTGGATTTTACAGCCGGAGATGAAAGCATAGAGGCTGTAGGGGAAGAAGAATCCGAATATAGTCTGATGTATGATTTTATGGACGGGCATACAGGAAATGGTACTATGCTTCCAAACAGCCGGATGACGATTTCAACCAGCGTGTATCATTCTGATGAAGATGGCGATGAGACAATTTCAGAAGCATACAAATTAGAACTTAAACCAATGGAAGATGATTGGGACTATACCGGAAAGGTAGATGTCTCTGTAGATGATAATAATATTGTTATAAATTCTCATGGGGTAACAGGAGCTTTTGGTATTTATGTGACAGTCAGCTCAGATGCTTTTAAAACATTTACCAGTAAAGTTTATTTTGAAATCAGTGAATATGTGATCATGCCGGAAAATGTCACGGATGCAGATGGAAATGTACTTAATCCTAAGGTGGGAGAACAGATTGATATTGCCAAAGATATGCAACCACAGCTTTTCCGTTATGAAAAAGATACGAAGAAGCTTAGTCCTGTAACAGGAGATAATTATAAGATTATTATTTATAGAGGGACAGATGAGGAAACAGGTGAACCTGATAATGACTACGATACAGAAGGATGGAAATGGATTGAAGTTTCCGGGCAGGAACTTCCGATATTGGAGAGAATAACGGAAAACGGTACCAGCTTTGCTCTGACAGCTCTGGAGAAAGATGAAGACGGAAGATGGAATTATATCGCAAGACGTGATTATCAGGTAGATTCTTTACATGATGATGGAGATGACGGGGATGATGGAGATAACGGAGACCATGGTAATAACACACCGATGCTGGGACCGGATGCTCTTACAGACGCAAATGGAAATAAACTGAATCCACAGGTTGGAGAAGTAATTGATTATGCGAAGAAGGGCGTTGCTCTGTATCATTATGTAGGGGGAAAATTAACAGGTGTTGGAGATCCGGAGACATTAAAAATTGAAACTGTGTATGACAAGAATGACTGGAGCGTACAGTATACGGAAGGCTGGGATGTTCCGACCATGACCCGAAAGACTAAAAATTCCACATGGATTGTTTTTAAGGCTTTGGGTAAAAATCCGGGTTCAGAGAATTGGGTGCAGTTCGATGAAAAAAGATATGACTTTGATGCCACAGATAAAGTACATAGTCACAGCTGGATTACCAAGAATGTTATAAAAAAAGCTACATGTACAGCAGCGGGAAGCAAGGTTGAGAATTGCGCTTCCTGTGATGCAACGAGAACCGTAACAATTCCTGCAAAAGGCCACACAGTAGTGAAAGATGCAGCAGTAGCTCCGACTGTATTTGCAGACGGAAAGACCGAAGGAAGTCATTGTTCTGTATGTGGTACAGTCCTTGAGAAGCAGAATACAATAGCAAAAGTTCCAGGTACCATTTATCTGACAGCTTCTTCTCTGAAAATGAAAACAGGTCAGTCCACAACTGCATTCAAAGCAACGGGATTTTCAGAAGGAGACTATGTTACAGCAGTTACTTCAAATAAACCGAGAACTGTAAAAGTAACAAATGTAAACAAAAATGGAACATTCAAGCTGACTGCCGGCAAGAAGAAGGGAAGTGCTGTAGTCACTGTTACTCTTGCAAGCAAAAAGACAGCAAGCTTCAAGGTAACTGTTCAGAAGGCAGCAGTAAAAACCACTAAGATTACAACAACAACGAAATCACTGACACTTGCAAAAGGAGCTACCTACAAGAAATTGGCTTCTTCTATTGCAGTTACACCAGTAACAAGCAAAGAGAAAGTTACATATTCTTCTTCAAATAAGAAAGTAGCTACAGTCAGCTCTAAAGGTGTGATCAAAGCGAAAAAAGCCGGCACAGCAAAGATCACTGTCAAATCAGGAAGTAAGAAAGTTGTTGTAACTGTAAAGGTTACCGGCGTAAAAACAACAAATCTTTCCGGTGTTCCGGCAGCAAAAAGTGTTTCCAAGGGAAAATCTTTCAAGATTAAAGCCATAGCAACACCAAAGAACACAGATGAAAAAATTACTTTTAAATCATCCAACAAAAAAGTGGCAACTGTAACATCCAAGGGCGTAGTCAAAGGTCTGAAAAAGGGAACAGCAACGATCACAGTTCAGAGTGGTTCTAAGAAAATGACATGCAAAGTGACTGTGAAATAATAAAATGAAGGTTACTGTTCGCAGCAACAAATAAAGTGTAAGAGGCGATCTCCGTGAGCAATTGCGGAGATCGTTTTTGTTTGAAATTCGAGATTTCTGCCAGGTACCAAAGGCTTTTGCCTGAGTATGAAAAAGATTATTTATAGACGACACTGATTAAAAAGTGTTATAATAAAACAACTTAAAATACAAAAAGGGGACTGAGCAGATAGATGGAACCTGAGAAACTGATAGAAACATTAGCTGTGGCGGAGCGTCTGAAGGATGCCACCAGGCACTGTTATACATCCAGAGGCCGCAGGGAAAGTGTGGCGGAGCATTCCTGGAGAATTACGTTGATGGCATATCTTGTCAGTGATGAGTTTCCGGAAGCAAATCTGGAAAAATTAATGAAAATGTGCTTGATCCATGACCTTGGAGAGGCATTTACTGGGGACATACCAACCTTTGAAAAGTCAGAAAAAGATGAAGAAAAGGAAGCATCACTTTTAAACGAATGGGTGATGCAGCTGCCGGAACCTTTTGTCAGTGAAATGCAGGAGCTTTACAGAGAAATGGAAGAGCGGAAGACGCTGGAAGCCAGAATCTATAAGGCACTGGATAATCTGGAAGCTCTGATCCAGCATAATGAGTCGGATATCAGTACATGGATTCCGCTGGAATATGATCTGCAGATGACTTACGGAAATGATAAAGTGCAGTTTTCGGAGTATCTGACACGTCTCCGTGATGAAGTGCGGAATGACAGTAAGAAAAAGATTGCGGAGAGTATAAAAAAATCTGATTAAAAAAGATCCCCGGGGCATATGCCCTGGGGATCAGCTGTTTCATATAAAATTTAAAATTTTATTCTCCGAAATATCTCTTAAGCAGTCCAGCGAATGCTTTTCCGTGTCTTGCTTCGTCGCGAGCCATTTCATGAACTGTGTCATGGATTGCATCGAGGTTAGCAGCTTTTGCACGTTTAGCAAGATCGAATTTACCAGCTGTAGCGCCGTTCTCAGCTTCTACACGCATTTCGAGGTTTTTCTTTGTGCTGTCAGTAACAACTTCGCCAAGGAGTTCAGCGAATTTTGCAGCATGTTCTGCTTCTTCGTAAGCAGCTTTTTCCCAGTAAAGACCGATTTCCGGATAGCCTTCTCTGTGAGCAACTCTAGCCATTGCGAGGTACATACCAACTTCAGAGCATTCACCCTGGAAGTTTGCTCTCAGATCAGCGAGGATATCTTCGCTAACGCCCTGAGCAACACCAACAACATGCTCAGCAGCCCATGTCATATTTTCATCCTGTTTTGTAAATTTGGAAGCAGGTGCTTTACATACTGGACATACCTCCGGAGCAGCATCACCTTCATGAACGTATCCACATACACTACATACCCATTTAGCCATAATCGTAATCTCCTTTTCTTAATTAAGTTAGTTTTGTTTAATAATAGTAATTATTCTCAATAACTGTAGCTTCAATCTATCATATCAAATAGTTAAAGTCAAGCAAATATCAAAAAATACATCATTTGTTCACACATTTCGGACATATTCCGAAAAAGCGTATATCACAATCCGAAATCTTACCGGGGAAGTTTTTGACAGCTTTTTCTGCAAGGCTGTTTAAATCCTCGGTTTCCAGATCAAGAACCTGTCCGCATTCCTTACACATGAAGTGGCAGTGTGGAGTAACGCATCCATCAAAATGGTCAGCACCTCCAAAATTGGACAGCTTCTGAATCTCTCCAATCTCAGATAAGAGAGAGAGGTTGCGATATACGGTTCCCAGACTGATGTTGGGATATATTTTCTTTATATTTTCATAAACAACATCTGCGGTAGGATGGTCTTTGCGGGTCATAAGGAAGTCCTTGATGGCTTCTCGCTGACGGCTGTATTTTAAGGTTGCCATATATCGTTTCCTTTCTGTAAATCAATATTTTACATAAGCCATGTACCATTCGGAATTCGCTATGCTACTTCCTCATGGACGGCTGGCGCCGTATAAAAATGTATCTGTAAAGACTCTTGCGAGTAAACTCACAGAGTCATACAGTTACATTTTTGCATGGCTTGTAGCTTAACCAAAGTATCTCTTAAGCAGACCTGCGAATGCTTTTCCATGTCTTGCTTCGTCTTTTGCCATTTCATGAACGGTATCGTGGATCGCGTCAAGGTCAGCAGCTTTTGCACGTTTTGCCAGATCGAATTTACCGGCAGTAGCACCGTTCTCAGCTTCTACACGCATTTCAAGGTTTTTCTTTGTGCTGTCAGTAACAACTTCACCGAGAAGTTCAGCAAATTTAGCAGCATGCTCAGCTTCTTCATAAGCTGCTTTCTCCCAGTAGAGACCGATCTCTGGATAACCTTCTCTGTGAGCAACTCTTGCCATAGCGAGATACATACCAACCTCAGAGCATTCGCCCTGGAAGTTTGCTCTCAGATCTGCGAGGATATCTTCGCTTACACCCTGAGCAACACCAACAACGTGTTCAGCAGCCCATGTCAGGTTGTCATCCTGTTTGGTGAATTTGGAAGCAGGAGCTTTACAAACCGGACAGACTTCCGGAGCAGTGTCACCTTCATAAACATAACCACATACATTACATACCCATTTAGCCATAATCTTAATCTCCTTTACATAATTGAATTTTTGTTTATTTGATAATAGTAATTGTTATTATTTCTTTGCTGTGACTATACTGTACCATAATGGTTCACTTTTGTCAACAAAGAAATTGGATTTTTTTTATACAGATTTTCTGGTATGATAGAGAGAAAGAGAAATCCTAAGAAAGTCTTAATATTTTACCCCATAGATATTAATTCTTAACAGTTATAGTAAATTCATAAAACACAGGAGGCAGGGGAAAGAAAATGGCTGAGATACTGGTATGCGATGATGATAAGGATATCGTAGAGGCAATAGAAATCTATCTGACACAGGAGGGGTATCACATTCTGAAGGCATATGACGGCGAACAGGCAATACAGGTATTGCAGAATAATAAGGTAGATCTTCTGATCATTGATGTGATGATGCCGAAACTGGACGGAATCCGGGCAACGTTAAAGATTCGTGAAAAAAATGTGCTTCCTATTATCATCTTATCTGCAAAGTCAGAGGATGCAGACAAGATCCTCGGACTGAATGTCGGAGCAGATGATTATGTGACGAAACCTTTTAATCCGCTTGAGCTGGTGGCGAGAGTTAAATCACAGCTCCGAAGATATACGCAGTTGGGTGCGATGGCAGAAAAAAAGGCAAATGTTTACAGGACCGGCTTGAGATTGATGATGACCGTAAAGAAGTTACGGTTGATGGCGATGTTGTCAAACTCACACCGATCGAATACAGGATTCTTCTTTTTCTGGTACAGAATCAGGGCAGAGTTTTTTCTATCAATCAGATATATGAGAGTATCTGGGAAGAAGAAGCGATTGCTGCGGACAATACGGTTGCTGTCCATATCCGTCACATCAGGGAGAAGATAGAAATCAATCCGAAGGAACCACGCTATCTCAAAGTCGTGTGGGGACTTGGGTATAAAGTGGATAAAATTTAATCTTTTGCAGGAATATGTAGAAAACTCCTGTGTTTGCAATCGGAGAAATCAGATGGATTCATCCGGGAAAGGAAAGGGGTATAAATGAAGACAAGGTGGTATAGAAAGAGTGGTATCAAGGGACTTCTGGTGCTGCTGACGGTATTTTTTATGGTAGCAGCCTGTGCGGGGGCCGGGGTATCCGTGATGATCATGAATACGGGTGTCCAGCCTTTGGACAGCAAGGATTATGTGGATTCCCAGAGCTTTACAGATAATGTGTATAATCTTTCTCATACGATCGTTGATGCGATTAATGAGCGGCATATTTTGGATCAGGCGGATGATGAGGAATTGATTGATCTTAAGGAGCTGAACCGGGGAGATACACTGACACACAAAAGCACATCGGGACTTGCGTACAGGGCAGGTGACCTGTATGACTGGGCAAAAAGTTCATCTTGGGATACAAGCACAAACGTTTTGATCTGCCGTCAGCCGGATGGCAGCGATTATTATATGTATTATAGAGATTTTGCAGATAAGATTGCTACCGGGGAACTGAAATTTGTCTTTGGCAGTGATGAAGATGAGGGGACAGAGAATACAAAGGATATACTTTCCATGCTCTCAGGTAGAGAGTATACGTATTATGGTTATGAAAGTGATAATATAGGAATTCGCAATAACGGTGTGGAGTACGTTACAGATGCGGATGGAAATGTTGTCTATACAGATGTGTACAATTATGAATCCAGTGGAAATAATGATGCATCTCTGAAAGAAGTATACAAGCCGGACGGAGCTGACAGCATCCTGGATGTTGTAAATAATAATAAAGAATGGAAAGGAAATCTCAGCAAGGCATATCAGTATTTGTATGAAGCACTGGTACAGTACAGTGATGCTTCCTATGGTGAAAAAATCCTGAAAACATATGCACCGGGAGCAACGAATGTCAACTATATGTACGTAGACACAAAGTCCGGTAAAGTATACACAAATATAAAAGATGTTACATCATCGAATTATCTGAAAACGCTGGATAAACTGACTTCCGGAGCCGGTCCGTTTATGCTGATCGCTCCTGATACACAGGATTGTATATTGGGCTTTTCAAATATTTCGGACTGGACAGTATCTTACTGGCAGAATATGCTCGAAAATACAGGACTTGCCGGAGAAAATTATCTCTATTTTGTTTCTGTGGATAAAGATTTTCCTGTGTTAGACAGGATCAAGCAGGAAAAACTCGTCTATGATAAATTTGAGCCGTGGCTGGTGCCGGTTATGGCTGGTTCTGTGCTGGCATTGATTCTGGCACTTGCAGGAGTTGTGATCCTGACGATAGGAGCCGGACGGAATAACGAAGATAAAAAAGTACATCTGAACTTTTTTGACAGATGTTACACGGAAATCGTAGCAGTAGTGGTATTTATGATATGGCTGATGGGTACTTCTGTAATTGTTCAGGCAATGGATAACGAAGAAATGCGAATGGTCTGGAAGGCGATTGGATTTGGCACTTTAGGACTCTGGTTTGGAATATGGTTCCTGGCCGGATGGCTCAGTCTGGTACGAAGGATCAAGGCGAGATCGCTCTGGAGAGACAGCCTGTTGAGGCATATCCTGCTATTGGTAAGAAAATGCTTTTCGAAATGCAGTGATCTGCTTGTCTTTCTTGGTGGCAATATGATCAGCAGAGTAAAAATAATTCTGTTATTTGGAATATTTATATTTTTACAGTTTATGTTTACCGGAATGACAATTGAGGGTGGTTCAGCGCTTTCGTTGCTTTTGATGATCGTAATGGACTGTGCAGTTCTTTATTATCTGATCAAAAAAGCCTGGGGAAGAGAGCAGATCATAGCTGGTCTGAAAAAAATCACGGATGGTGACCTTCAATACAAGATTCCAACAGAGAAGCTTTCTGGAGAACAGGAGATGGTAGCAGATTATATCAACCATATCGGTGAAGGCCTGGATGCAGCGGTAGAGAACAGCCTTAAAAATGAGCGCATGAAAACGGAACTGATCACCAATGTTTCTCATGATATCAAGACTCCGCTTACTTCAATCATCAATTATGTAGATCTTTTGAAGCGTGAAAATCCGGAAGATCCGAAGATCAGGGGATATCTGGAAGTGCTGGAAAACAAGGCACAGAGACTTAAAGTACTGACTGAGGATGTTGTAGAAGCATCTAAAGCCAGCACCGGCAATATTGCACTGGAAATGACAGATCTGAATTTTATTGAACTGGTACATCAGGTGATCGGTGAATTCGAAGAGAAATTTGAAGAAAGAAATCTGACGATGGTGGTTCATTTCGATGAGGAAGAAGCAATCATCTGTGCCGATGGACGCAGACTCTGGCGAGTACTTGAGAATGTTTTTGGAAATGTATCCAAATATGCGATGGAAAATACGAGAGTCTATGTAGACGTAAAAGTTGACCGACCGAATGTGCAGCTTTCTCTCAAAAATATCTCCGCACAGCCACTGAATATCTCCGCAGAGGAACTGACAGAAAGATTCATGCGTGGCGATGTTTCCCGAATCACCGAGGGCAGC
>ERZ773149.2843-NODE-2843-length-11566-cov-3.012510_pt1 | contig 11566 bp, 8 predicted proteins | sample MGYA00511081_ERZ773149 | MGnify/ENA primary metagenome ERZ773149 (study PRJEB29015, sample SAMEA2737846) | human gut metagenome | biome: human gut; feature: human-associated habitat; material: faeces | place: China | collected 2012 ...
GTATTGTATATTGCCCCGTCTTTATACATCTTATATAGATAAAGTACCGGTAAAATGATAGCCTGTTCAGTCGGATTGTAGATTTCTATATATTCTGCACCATCAGTGGCATTATTATACATGATTTCATTGAAAAGAAGCATACCTCTCACATCTTTCGGTAATTCGGGGGTGTTCGGATTATCTGGAATGTCTGTTCCGGGATGATCGGGTGTTTCATCAGGTGTAGTGTCCGTTTCTACGTTATTAGATAGCTGTATGTGATGAAATGTAAATCCTTTACAGCGGGTTTTGGTGTAAATGCAGTATATACCGCAGTAGCGGGAAGTTTGTATATCGGTATCTTTTATTTGTTTTTCTTTTACGTATTCATTCTCGGATTCACGTCGTGTCCAAAAAGTCCAGTAACCATTATTGTCACGTTCTACTTTTATATATAGTTTCGGTGAAGAGTCTCCTTTCATCAACTCTCTTCCCGAAGCCAGTAGTTTAGATTGGTCTCCGTTTTGACGATAAAGAGTTACATTATCTTTGGCTCCTCCTATCTGAATATAATAACCGTTTAAATTCTCGGAAAGAATGTTTGAGGAAGAAGTCAGATAAAATCGTGCATAATTGTTAGCGGAAGGATTAAAGGTGAGGTGAACTCCAAATTCCCAACGGGTATTTTTTACAGAGGTGGAAGGAATGGTGACATAAGCTGTTCCGGCGTCTTCGTATGGATCATTCAGATGGATTCCTTCTTTAGAATTGATGGTGAATTTGTCCATCTCTCCTTCCCAGGGAAGTTCGGAGGTAACTGTATCCTCTTCCTCTGAATCTCCTTTTTCTTCGTCATTAGCAGGGAGCGAACAATTATAGAACAATATGATGAAGATACTTAGGAAAGCAAATGCTTTGTAAACTTTCATACGGTTTTTAATTTGAGTTTTTTCGTTTTACCGTATTTGTTTGTGTATAATGCAGAAGCAATTGCGGTCTGAATATTTGAATGAGTCGGCAAAGATAAACTTTCTTGCCGGAAAAAGCCCATACTTACAGAAGAAAAGATTGTAATTCTTTTTGTTTCCTATACACGCATGGGAAGAAAACAGTAAGGGACTACCCTAAGTCATATTTAATAGATTGACTTTTGATAGTCCCTTACAACTGTTACATTCAATATGGGAATACTATTCGAAACGTGGCATTACATATTTATCAGTATAAGATGTGAAAGTAATACCGGGCATGGAATGAGTAGACGATGCGTTCTCTAATTTTTTAATCAATGAATAATCGTCGGCATTCAATGCGTAATAATTATCAGAGGTCGGAGTAGTCACACGTACCGTCCAATCGAACATATTACCGATAATGGTTAGTGCATCCGTTTCGGGATTGAATACCGGGATTCCTGTTTTTACGATTTCATACGTCCGATTCTGCAACACATAGAAGGCGTTGTTGACATCGGTCATAAAAGCAAGCGTCTTTTTGTTTCTGAACTCGGTCAGATACAGATGCTTTAACGTCAGTCCTTCAGGCAAGGTGATGGCACGGACATACGGACGCCCTTTCACCTGTTTCAGATGAAACAGACGGCGGTCGGCATCCAATAGAAGGTAACCTTCGTCATACTCCTTTTTCACCGTCGGATTTCCTACAATCTCCGTTGCCGGGAAACGAAAATCTTTCTTAGTCATAGCTTCGGTAAACTGAAGACTCTTGTCTTCCTTTACGCTGTTGGAGGCCATGTCGATAAACTCGATTCCTTTGGAGGTGATGCGGAATACATCATCCGGCATTTTTAAATCCACACGTCCTGACATGGATTCCATTAGCGGGTAAAGTCCGATAGAAGGCGCATTGATATCCGAAGGAACGCTGCGGAAGTTGAAGTTTTCCGTCTGCACCATTTTGGGAGTCACTGCGATTCCTTGAATGGTATCTGGAAAACGCTCGTCAGACATCAACTGGCGGAAGTAAAACATAGGCAGGATGCTGTCGAAAGCAGCTTCCGAATAAATGTTTCCTGCCAAGTCGCGACGCACGCTTCCCTTTCCCTCTTCCTGTCCCATCTGTGCGAAATCGCCAATTACGAAACTGTACAGGGTAAAGGGAGTTTTCTCCGGCTTTACGACAAAGAAATTGTAACACCAAGGCAACTGCCAGAGAAGCAGAAAAGCGATGGTTACATATAATAATATAGTACTGAAACGTCTCATTACTCAATCTTTTAATTTTTAGTCTTTAATTTTTAATTGCTCCTAGTCCTGCTTTCCGGCCTTGAATCGTACGATAGAAAGCCACGAGAAAGAAGCTGTCAACAATGTATAAACCACTAAATAAGGGAGGAACTTGTTATATGCTTCCGGTGTGGGCGACAGAAAGAAGATTCGGAGTAATAATACTGCGATAATGAGATTCAGAATACGACGTTTCCATGCCGGTTCAAGGCAGATCCAGGCCACAAGCAGATAGCCGGAAATCCCGGCAAGATACCACGTTAAAGCGGTGAGCAATATGTGGTTCTTCAGTTCATGGGCAAGTATTCCATTCAGGTATACTTCCATCAACAGAAAATTGGAAGCGAAGCAGACAAGTAGCAACACTAATCCCGAAAGTAGCATATTACCTGTCATCTTCAACTCCGGATAAGGCAGATGGAGAGTCAGTTTCAGGCATTTGCGCTGCATTTCGGGAACAAACTGCACAATAGCCATCAAAATTCCCGCAATCAGAGGGATATATTGCAACATATCAATGAAGATGACATCTCGTTGCAGCATCACTTCCCACACATGAGCAGCCCCTTTCATTTCTACCACCCGGTTGATGCGGAGCATACAGTAGCCTGTAAAACCAAGTGTGGCGAGCACGGCAAGTAGAAAATACCACCGTGTCTTTATCCATTCTTTATAAAATATAGCGTACATTGTTTTTATCAATTATCAACGATTCTAGTATTTGCCTGTCAGGCCGATAAATGCATCTTCCAGATTCACCTGTTCACTATGAAAATTAGTGTAGGGCACTGACATGGATTTCAGTTTTGCTTCAGTTTCTGCCGGTTGAAGGAAAGAGAAAGTCTCCAACTGGTTCCGCATGACAGAAGGATGATAGAAATCATCAGATGCGGGAAGTTCGTAGCCTTCGGGAATAGTGAAGGTATAGCGACGTCCTTTTTCTAGTAGTTCGGCAATTGGTTTCTGAATCAGTATCTTTCCGTAGTCCATGATGATGCAGTCGTCAACAAGCCGCTCCATGTCCTGAATGATATGCGAGGTCAGAAAGACGGTTTTTCCTTCTGAACGGGCATAGTCGCGGAGGTAGTCGACAAACAGGCGACGATAGCCGGGATCGAGTCCGAGGGAGAAATCATCCAGCACGAGAAGTTCCGGGTTCTGTGCGAGAATCAGTCCGAGGGCTACTTGTGAACGTTGTCCGCAGGACATACGCGAGATACGTTGTCCGGGAGCGACTTTCAACTTATTCATCAGTTCATAGTACGCTTCCTTTTTCCATTGACCGGGGTAGAAAGCTGCGTAGAATTTCTCTATCTCGGTGATGGTCATGAATTGATATTGCACATGACCTTCGATGAGCAGTCCGATATTGCGACGCAGAGCCGGTGCCATTGTCTGAATCTCCTGTCCGAAGATGCGACATTCTCCCGAACGGGGTTTCAGGTAACCGCTCAAGATATTGATAGTGGTGGTCTTGCCCGTACCGTTCTTTCCCAACAGTCCCAAGATGCGTCCTTTGGGTACTGTGAAACTAAGATTTTCGTAAATCAACCGTTTGCCGTAATAGTGCGTCAGATTGTTACATTCGATAATATGTTCCATTTGATTTTATCTGTTATTCTATTCAAAAGAAGAAAAGGAAAAGAATGGGAATCAAGATTCCGACAATGACTTCGATCCCTCCTCTGCCGATAATGCCCTTATTCCCTTTCAGCATGATAATGCCGGAGAGAGTAATGATAATAAGAGCGATGGCGAAAATATCAGCAAAGTAAGTCCACCATTGTCCCGGGTTGTAATGTAAGCGGGACATTGCTCCGATAAGCGGGCGGCGGGTGACGGATTCATATACCGCTTCTCCTGTCTTCACGTTTACCAGGAGATTGGAGCCGCCTTTCAGGAATACTTTCATTACGTCCGTTTTCGGGAAGTAATATTTGGTATAGTTGCCGCTTTCTCCCAATGGTTCCAGGAGAGTGAGCACTTTCTCCTTATTCATTCCTGCTTTATCCGGTAGCTTTTCTGCTATCTTATACTCTTTCCGTGTGATGGAGAAGTTCGGATTAATAGTGTCACGGTGATTCATTACAATTCCGGAAATGGCATATATCAATACCATTCCGGAAAAGAAAAATGATAAGTCACGGTGTATGAGCCGACTCCACTTACGGATGTTACTACTCCACTTCATACGAGTCAGCTTCCATGAAATAGAAAGATAAATACTCTTTTCCTGTTTCTGCCTTGTGGTCGGCTATTTTTGCACGGAAATCTGCAATGCGGGCTTCAGGGCTGTTGGCTGTTTCACCACGTGCTTTCTTTTCAGAGTCGCATCCGGCTTCACCGGTTCCGTGTTTCTCGGCAGCCTGTGCTTTGAGTTGCGCTTCCCAGTTCTGGAGGTAGGCTTCGTCAATGCGTTGTTCTTTCAGTGTTCCGGTAACACGAACGATGGAGTTCACGCATTTAGGATCGAATGCTCCCAAAGTGCCCGCTTCTACACGGATCACATGGGTATCGTCGCTACCCATCAGGAAGATTTTCTTTGCGCCATGTTTGCAGGTATGTGTGCAGACGCCTTCAATGGTCACTTCTTGTCCTGCAAGGCTTTCGGCATTGGCAAGAAGAGAATCAATTTCCAAGGCGGAAGATGCAGACTGTTCTGTAGTCGCTTCTGATGCGCTTTTCTGTTGTTTGTTACCACATGAAGTTCCGATAAAAGTCATTGCCACGATGGCAATTGCGATTGTTAGCTTTTTTGTTTTCATTGTTATTGCTTCGTTTTTATATAGTTTGTAATCTGTTTTTCGTTTGTTTATAGCTTATCGTAGTTCGCCTTACGGGCGAGGGGAGTAGCCTTACTTGAAACTTTTAGTTTCCCAGTGTGAAACTGGTAGTTTCAAACCTTGAAACTGTTGGTTTCTCACCGAGAAACTAAAGGTTTCAAGGCATGAAACAAATATTAGTCTTTTAGTTGCCGGCTTGATCCCTTATGCAACGAACTTGCATACCGGCTTTAATGCTAACATAAGATAATGATAATCTGCCTTCCGGATACTTGGTTGCATTGATTGTACTCATTAATCCAAAGAACTGTATATTGGTTAGTAGGCCGCTGGTACTATTGTATATGGGTTTGTAGGCGGTCGAAGTCATGAGATAATTCATTGCCGGTTTTCCATGCCACGCAGCTTGAATCTTGGCGTCATCTGCTATTGCAGTTTTTTGGTAGCTGCCGGCGCCTGTAAGACTTGTTGCCATACGAACACCGGAGAATTGGTAATTGAATCCTGCATCCATCAGTGATGATATTTTGGCTCCATCATAAGCTGTATCATAAAAAAGAGCTTTATCACCATCAGCCGGTACCTTGCCGTCGGCATCATTCGTTGTTTTTCCTACCAGATTAAAGTACTCCAGACGTGTCGGTATGTGCCATCCTTTCGGGCAGATTCCTTGTGCTCCTTCAAAGGAGGTCAGATTACTATCAGTAATTTCTTTACCACCCAGTGCAGCCTGGAAATCATATAGATAACCTAATTCTTTTATGGCACTTTCTTTTGTTGTAGCTACGGTTGCACCGTCGGCTGTGATTTCATACGGATACCAAACATGGCTATCAGCAGTTGGATCACTTGAAGGAGTATACCCTTTCGGTAAATAAATAAGCGGTTCAGCCATCCATGTCGTACCGTTTGAGAGAGTTACAGTCTTATATTTTACATTATCATACAGGAAATAGTTCTGATCGAGATGTTCCTCGAAAGGAATCTCATTATCAGCTCCAATTTCACCCTCATCTGTCCAGTTTTCAATGTCACCACTAAGTTTGACTTCTATATCGTCAGGTAACACGCGAATGTTCACACTGTATTGTCCTCCTTGTGCCAAAGTGGTAGATGTGAGCTTCTGTGACAAGGTCTTGCCGTCAGATGTTGCTACTTCAAGCGTCAAGGCTACTGTTTGGGGAACGATAATGGCGCGGTATGTCTCATTCGCTTTAACGGCTTGTGCAACAATGCTTGTTGCGGAGGCGTTTGCATCAGCAGTCACTGTGAGAGCACTCAAATCAAGAGTTGCAGTCGGGATGGAACCTTTCAATGCGATAGACGAGATGTTAGCTTCTACTTCCTTTGTTACATTAATCACTAATTTAGTAAACATGTGTTTGAAGTTCATGCTTATAACGTTGGTAGTCGGAAGTACATCCGATTTCTTTGCTGCCATAAAATCTGACGCTCCATATCCACTAGTCTGATCGGTTTCAACAGTAAATGAAGCCGGAGTATTACCCTCCTTATAGGGATAATAGGCTACTATTTGCGATTTGTCATTTCCTTCCGGGTACCAGAGTAAATCGCCTGCAAATACTCCGTCACTGTATGTCATCTGTTTATTCTCTGCATATACGAAGTCACCGTTTTGGGTGATTGTAACACCGATTTTATCTCCGGTCTCAAAGTTAACTTCCGTAGCACGTGTAATAATAGGAGAGATAGTAATGCGACTGTTTGCAGGAGTCGTAGCTTCGTTCTCTTCCTGTTGGCAAGATACCAAAAGCGCTGCTGCGAAGATAAATGTCAAACTCTTTTTCATTGCTTAATAATTTAGTTTATTTATATTCATTGTTTTCAAAAAGTATATCCTAATTTGATAGTCTCGTTCCAACGGTTCGAACCATCTATATATTGCAGGTTGAAACCGTGCGTATAACTACCTTCTACTTCCGCATAAATTCCATAGTTGAAATGATAGCGCAATCCGAGATGAAATGTCGCTTGTGGGGCGGTTGCATATTCATTTTTCAGATTGTAATAATCAGTCAGTCGATAAGGCGGGTCACCCGGTTCCGTATCTGTTGCCGTAGTCCTGTTTTTCTCGGTAAAGTTTCCTATGGCAAAGGATGCAGCCGCTTTCAGGTCGAGTTTCCCTAGATGAAATACGCTGGAGATATAAGTCTGGCTACAAATCATCTTTTCCGAAACCACATAAGGATACATCTGTGTGGTCAGTCGTCTGAATGTTGATATATTCGTTCCCAGGCGAAGTTCCGTGCGGGGACTAATCCATTCATATTCGGGATGGACGGAGAAAACATCCTGCTCAAAAATACGATTGGAACCGTGTACGTGAGTGGTCGTTATCCCGTTCACAGTTTCTTTGGTTATCACATTTTCGTTGTTGACCAGATGTGACCATTGCAAGTTCAGTCGCAGAAAATGCTCTTTCTTTCCCTGTTTGAAATGATAACTCAAATGGGAGGTAATTCGGTGGGTTGGAAATTTAAACCAGATAGCATCTCTTTCACCGGCAGAACCTGAAGAATATGTGTATTCTGCATCTCCGTAAAATCCTTTCCATTGAAGTTGCACGGCTACCCCGTTCGACAATTCTTTGATGGGGAAACCGTTGACACCCGATTCACTAAGATGGATTCCACTCCCGTCCCATGCCTCGTAAGCTCCATACATAAGTCCTTTATCCAGAAAAGCATTGTAAGAGTTTTCGGCTGTACCGATGACTTCTGCTTTTACTGATTCGCTATTTTTGCCGAGAATATAGGAAAAGCCGATCGCCATATCTCCCGAATGATACATGATGCTGGGGGCTATTTTCAAATCCAGTCGGTAATTGGTATGCCGCAAGTCCTTTCGTTTGGAATAGTTGGAAGCGGCAAAGTCTATCTTTCCTCCTAATCGCCAGTTGGGTGAAATATCAGTTGCAATACCACCCATGAAAGCGTAAGTTTGCAAGTCTTTACGTCCGGGTGTGAACTCCAGGAGGTCTACGGGATAAAATCCTGGGTGGATAAACATCGAACCGCTCATATCCTTGCCTGAAGTATGATCGAATGAGAACGAACCCGTCAGTGAATAACCTTTCAGATGAGTGATGGACTTTGCTACCGCTCCGGCACTCCATGCTTCTTTTGCTTCGTAATAGTTGCGGAAATCACCGTGGTTATTCTTTCCGTACAGTTCGGCATAGGAAGCAGAAATACTGTCCATCATGATACCTGTGACATTTGTCCCGGCATTCCAGGAGTTACGCCGTTCGATGATGTCATAAGTCTGCGCCGAAACTCCGGATGTCAGACATAGGATCCAAAGGCCTGTTATATATATTTTCTTCATCTCACTCATGCAAAGATTGTTTTTCCCGTTCATAAAAATCGGTAGAAGAGTTGTTTGTATCTACCAGTACTTCGTAACCCGCTTCCTGTGTCGCTTCTTCATCCACATGACGGTATAAACTGCGTCCGTTGTATGTGGCACTTTGAGTGACATATCCCGCATCGATGGATGGAGAAATACGCTTTTTATTGTTGGAAGAACCGCCATAATATACTTCCGTGCCATCAATCATCCAGTCAAGTGGTATCGCTATCACCTGATCCGTAGTGCTTCCCGGTTTTTGTATGACGCTTCCCTCTTTTAGAACGAAGTCCTGTATCGTGGTATCCTTGGCTTTAAAAATAACCGCGGCAGGAGAAAATATCGAGAATGAATAGGCGTTCGCCTGACCAGTCTTCAACACTACGTTCAGGTAATGATCCGGTGTGATCTGGTCGCCCGGAGCCGGATGATACTGTGTGTTCGGAAAATAAACATTATTATAGCATACAAAATATCCGGGTTTGTTCAGGTTGACAGATTGCGGATATTGTGCCGCATGGTCAACCGCTCCGTTGATGGCAATCACTGCATCTTCTCCCGGCTGAAGCGGGAACGTTTTACCGGTACCGCCAAATTGCCAGATACACTGAACGATGGGAGCAAAGTCCTTGAAGATGGTTGCTCCGGTTACTTCATCCTGTGTCACCCATACATTAGTGGCTTGTGAATTGTAAGGGTCGAGTGCTCCGAAGCATAAACTATCCAGATATTGCACTTCCGAGTCGTTATTATGCAGGATAATGTACTTGTCGGACTGATAATTTCCTTCCAGCGGTAACTTTGTGCATCCTCCGCAGTAAATCTCTTTAATAATGATCGTCCCGGCCTTGGAATGAATGAGCGGGAGATTAAGAGACATGTCTCCGCTGGTTAGTTTGACATTATCAGCTAATCCGTTGAAAATATCCTTTCCGCCTTTGTCGCTGACTTGTACGCGGTATATACCTTTGGTCAAAGAGAATTGCGCCACTCCATTCTTGTCGGTTTTAGCCTTGTAAGAATTTCCACGGTCGACATCTTCAATCTTTACGGTCACTCCTTCCCGGAGATGATCCGTGTATCCGTCCGGATATACGGCAGTAACCTGCAGGCTGTGCAACTGGTTGTCATACGGATTCTCTTTATCGATATCTGTGCATCCCGCAAAGATGCCAGTCACTGTTAGTAATAATATGTAGATGAATTGTTTCATATAGTTAGAATTTGATACGGCAAGTAAGTCCATAATAGAAATCCGGGGTGAAGAGAGCGCTTACACCCGTTGCATGAGATTTTACATAAGGCCGTGAGTTGGTGAAATTAATCGCATTGAGAGAAAGAGATACATAGTCTCCAATCTCTTTGGTGATATTGATATTGGCAGAAAAATAAGGATCATATCCGTCTGCTGCAAATGTATAGGCATTGCCCGATTTGCGTATCAGGTAGGAGAATTCCGGATTCGCGGCTTCCGCTGATGTGAAAGGATGCATCTCATTATTCAGGTCGAGGTATGCTACCGGCCAGATAGCGGTATAAGAGTTACCGTCATAGATACTTCCCCCGGTTTGGGTATTACTGCTTTCGCTCACATTGAAAGCATATTCTTTTCCTTGATACTCGGAGATGTTCTGCGAACGCTTCACAAGCGAAGCTTCCAGTCGGCACGAGATAATCAGTCTGGCTTTCGGAATACGGGTGATGGCTGTGATATTGGCATCCAGCGAGTGGGTACGCTTGCCGTTGGCAGTAGTCGATAAGTTGTCGCCGTTGGCGTAGATACCTACATATTGGTAAGAACGATTGGCAAGACTGGTGTGCGACCATCCATTCTGATAATAATACGATAAAGAGTTGTCGATGTATTTCGTATAAGTATAAGCGGCATCTACCCGGAATTGCGTGCGAATCGGAGTAATTTCCGGGAAATCAACAATCATTTCCGCTCCGCGACGAATCACGTCCATTCCATTGTCGGGAGAAGTTGACTTTACAAAAGTCTGGTCGGTCACTTTGACATCCATAGGAGTCCAGTAACTGGATGCATTGTCGCGTATGTAAACCATCCCTGTCTGGTTATCTACATTGATTTGCGGGTTAGTCGGCATCGTGAATCCATCCGGCAATTGGAGCACATCATAGGAGAACGGAGTATAAGTACTTGCGTATTTATACGGCAGCTTGGTACGGTTGAAATAACCGACTAATGAAATTCTGGTACGGGCAATGTTGACGTCCAGACCGATTTCTGCGTTCTGATTCCGTTGCCAGCGTAGGTTTTCATTGTGCAATAACGTGTAGGGCTGACTATAATATATATAAGATGATTCAATCTTATTATAGGAAAAGCCGAAGGTCTGTATGTCCCGATATTCCTGTTTGGGATACAAGGTGTAGAAAGAGGGCAGCTTTTCGGTAATTCCCCAACCGCCACGGATAGCGATATGTTCGTTCAACTGCCATCTGGCATTGAAACGTGGTGAAAGAGTATTCAGGTCCTTATATTTCGTTCCCTTGATAAACAAATGTTCCCAACGTACCCCTGCCATCAGTCTAAGCATGGTATTTCCCACAGGAAATGACAGACTTTCTTCTGCATAAAGCGAAACATTATGCATATATGGATAAGTAGTGTAAGGACGGGGACGATAACCGTTTGGAGCCAATGATGGGTCTTTGTAATATTCTCCTTCACCCACATTGCCTGTTGCTTTCCATTGAACACCCGCTTTCAGGTTGCTGTTTACAGTCTTAAATCGTCTGTTCCATTCATATTTTAACGATGCGGCATAATCCAGTTCTTTGGAGTCGATGATTTGGTCGGCAAAGTAAGTATATGGCAGTTTGTTTGCCATAAAATATCCTTCCTCTGTGGCATGAACAGCCGGTTGCTCCGATGCATAGGAGTAGAACGTATGCGCGTGGGAGTTGTTATCATTGTAGTATATCGATGCGTCGAACTTGAGGTTGGTTATCCACGATTTGTTGAGCAGCCAGGCCAGTGAAGTGTTTGTCCGGAATACGTTATCTCTCACTTTGTTGTATTCTCCCGAATAGGCATCAGGATCATCTTTGGTATTCATTCCTCCGATATTGCCTGTAACACCGATGTCGAATCTTAATACGTTGCGGAACGTGTTGCTATATCCGGCAGAGAATCCTCTTCTTGTATAAGAAGAATAGGGA
>ERZ773149.2849-NODE-2849-length-11543-cov-5.083827_pt1 | contig 11543 bp, 8 predicted proteins | sample MGYA00511081_ERZ773149 | MGnify/ENA primary metagenome ERZ773149 (study PRJEB29015, sample SAMEA2737846) | human gut metagenome | biome: human gut; feature: human-associated habitat; material: faeces | place: China | collected 2012 ...
ATTAACTTCTTCATACTTCCCTCTACTTATAGGTATTTTTATTCCATTTTCTAATGTAATTGTATCTTTATTTACTACCTTTATATATTTTATATTTACTAAGTAAGATCTATGGCATCTAACAAAATTCCCCTTTGGTAACATTTGTTCCATATCACTTATCTTTTTTCTAATAGTAATTTTATCGCTTGTGGTATAAATGTCTATATATGGCGAAAACATAATGCAATATTCAATAGTTTCACAATTAAGTTTTATACTTCTTTTTGGTAGTTCTATAGTTATATAATTTCCACTATCATTTGTAACTTTTATTTTTTCTTTAATTATATCTAAACATTCAAAAAGGTCTTCTTTTTTTATAGGCTTCATTAAATATTGTAGTGCACCTACTTTATATCCATGAAGAGCATATTTAAATTCACCTGTAACAAAAACTAAATTAACAGTTTTATTTTTCTTTCTAATTATATTTGATAATTCAATGCCAGACATTTTTTTCATTTCTATATCTAAAAATATAGCATCATATTTTTCATAATCTTCCCATTCAAATAAAAATTCTTCTGCACTATTAAATTTATCTATATAGATTTCTACGCTATTTTTAATAGCCCATTCTTTTATATATCTTTCCATTAACTCTAATTGTATTTCTTGATCATCACATATAGCTATTTTCATTTATATAATCCTCCTTAACATAAAACACAATCACAACTAATTTTTATACATACTGGCGTAAAACCGCTATCCTTTTAATGTAGCGAATGTAAGCCCTAACCTTGATAATTATTTTTCCACTAAAATAAAAAAAACTATTCTATCGGGTGATTTAGAATAGTTTTTTGTTGACTTATTTTTATTGTATTAATTATTTCTATTATACCCTTTAATTATTTAAAATAGTCAACTTCATTCTCAAATCACTATTTTATACTTTAAAAAATTCCTTTAAATGTATTTTTATCTTTAAAATACATTTTCATTTGTATATTTTTATGTTTTTTTAATTGTTTTACTTAATTATGTTTTATTATTATATCACAATTTTCTTTTTTTCGCCATTTTTCTACAATTTATTTTATAAACTTTTATTAAATGATAAATTACAATATCAAGTGCAACACTAATTAATTGCAAAAAAAATAACCCATACGGGTACGTTCATGTTAAAGTAATAATTGACTAGAAAACCACTTTAAAGGACGTGACTGTATGAGCTATAAACATATTACTATAAATGAACGTTGTTGTATAGTAGAATATTTAAATTTAGGATGGAGTTTATCTAAAATAGCCAAAGAACTCAACAGAAATAAATCAAGTATTTCAAGAGAAATTAAAAGAAACAATCTTAATGGAAGATACAAAGCTCATGTAGCTCAAGATAAATATGAAAACAGAAGAGTTAAATGTAAACCTCATGGAAAAATTGCTAACGCTTCGTTAGTAAACTATGTTCAAGAAAAGCTAAATAATCACTGGTCTCCAGAACAGATTTCAGGTCGTCTAAAACTTGAATTTAATAAACAAATAATTTCATTTAGCACTATATACTCTTGGCTATATAAAGGTATTTTGGAGCACTGTTCCGTTGACCTGCTTCGCAGGAAGGGTAAATTACTAAAACCAAGAGAAACTCGAGGTAAATTCAATATAGGGAAAACAATAAGTCAAAGACCTAAAGATGTAAGAAAAAGATTAGATATTGGACACTGGGAACTTGATACTATTGTTTCAAGTAGGGGAAAATCTAAGGCGTGTCTTTCAACTTTCGTTGAAAGAAAAACACGTTTAACAAAAATCAGAATAATGCAAAATAGAAAAGCTTCTACTTTTAATGAACATTGTATTATTGCATTAGGCAAATTTGGTAGGAATAATTTAAAATCATTGACTGTAGACCGTGGTAAAGAATTTGCTGGATATTTAGAGTTAGAAAATAAATTAGACTTAGATGTGTATTTTGCTGATGCTTACAGTTCATGGCAAAGAGGAACTAATGAAAATACAAATGGCTTGATTAGAGAATTCTTTCCTAAAAAATTTGATTTTTCTACTATAAATCAAAATCATGTTGATATTGTTGAGGATATTTTAAATAATAGACCACGGAAATGTCTTGGATACAAGACACCGTTAGAAGCATTTAACGAAGAACAAGCTAAGTGTTGCACTTAGCTTGACAATTCGTCATACTAAAAAAAATATATTAATTATTTTAATTCTTGATTTAATATTTTCTAAATTACTAAAATTAATATTCCCTACAAAAATTTAGTTTTATTTTAATATTTCTTTTGATATCTTTTGTAACTCTTCATATGATATACCAATCTTATTTTTAAATATTTCATTATCTATTCTTGAAACAACAACTTTATCTGGTTTTATTTTATCAATTATACTTTTTAATTTATTAACCTAATCTTCATTATCTTTATATCCCTTTATAATAGTAATTTCAAATATAATGTGTTCATTATACTGATTTTTATATAATTATACCATTTTATATTCTTTTTATAACTTTATAATCATAAAATACTTATGTAATAATAAGTAGAGAGGTTTAAAATGTTTTATAATAATTCTTTATTTCCATTACTTTTATCAACTATAGCAGGTTTATCTACACTTGTAGGTGCTATAATAATATTTTTTACCCAAAGTAAAAATGAAAAATTTTTAACCTTTGCTTTAGGTTTTTCAGCTGGAGTAATGATTGCTGTGTCTTTTATGGATTTATTTCCTACTGCTGAAAGTTCTATATCAAAATATCATGGAAATACACCGGGTATATTATGGTCAATTTTTTTCATGCTAATTGGTGCAATAATAGCATATTTAATAGACCTTTTAATTCCTGAAAGCACACCAAATCATGATATTAAATATGATAATAACTTTGATATTTTTAGAGTTGGTTTAGTTTCAACAATTGCTTTGATGATACATAACTTTCCTGAAGGTATAGCAACATTTGTTTCAAGTTATCAAGATACTTCCCTTGGCATTACAGTTACTATAGCTATTGCACTTCATAACATTCCAGAAGGTATAGCTATTGCAATGCCAATATATTTTGCTACCAAAAGCAGATATAAGGCCATAAAATATGCCTTCTTATCTGGTATGGCTGAACCCCTTGGTGCATTAATTGCATTTTTATGTTTAAAGCCTTTCATTAATGACCTTATATTAGGAATTATTTTTGCTGTTGTTTGTGGAATAATGCTATATATATCACTTGCTGAACTTATTCCATCTTCTCAAAAATATGGATATTCAAAAATTGCATTAATATCTACATTTTTAGGATTTTGCATGATGCCCTTAACTCATATTTTTACATCAATTTAATATTATCTTGAATAACTTTAATTTTTTTTATTAAAATAATAATATAAAATTAATTTTGGAGGATTATATGATTTTTTTAAGCTCAATTGCATTAATAGGAATTGTATATACCTTAATTGAAATTGCATATAATTTTATAAATGATATTACAATTTCCTAAAAAAACTGCCATCTAAATTAATCTAATAAATAGATTAATTTAGATGGCATAGTTATTATAAATTAAATACTTTTAATACATCTTTTGAATTTTTAGTTGTTTTTAAATTTTCTATTGCTTCAACATCGCCTAATGCTTGAGCTATATTTGATAATATTTCTAAATGCTCCTCTCCCTTTGCTGCAATAGCAATTAATAAATATGCTTTTTGACCACCAAAATTTATCCCTTCAGGATATTGTAAAACCACAATTCCTGCCTTTTTAACTTGTTCCTTTCCAAATTCTGTTCCATGAGGCATAGCAACTCCATATCCTATATATGTTGATATTCTTTTTTCCCTTTCTAGCATAGAATTTATATACTCATATCCAACATATCCATTATTAAATAATAAATTACCAGCTCTTATAATAGCTTCTTCTTTAGATTCATTTTCTAAGTTTAGCAAAATATTTTTTTCATTTAATAATTCATTACTTTGAATATGATATGTATTATCAACATTACTATTGCACTCCTTTTTAAATTTTTCATATAAAAGTTCTAATGTATCATCTTCTAAAAAATTTTCTATACAAATAATCTTGGATTTATTTATATCTTTTTTTATACCTCCTAGTAATCCTTTGTGAGTTATTATTATATCTGAATCACTTGGTATATTGCTTATAGATGAATTAATTACTTCTATATCTAATTTAAAACCCTTTATTTTATTTATAAAATTTCTTGCCCCCATTGCACTTGATCCCATTCCTACATCACATGCAAAAACTATTTTTTTAATACTTTTAATATCAAAATTTAATTCATTTTTATTTTTTTTATTAATATTTATGTCTACATTTTTTCTATATTTTCTTTTTAGCAAAATTGTAGCTATAAAAAATGAAACTATTGCACCACCAAAAACACCTAATAAGTTTTTTAAAATATCACCTTTATAAGATAGCATCATTATAGAAAAAATACTTCCTGGTGATGCAAGTGATATTAAACCTGTATTAAAAATCAAAAAAATCATTATAGAAACAGTATTACCAATAATTGCAGCTATTAACAATTGTGGATTTAATAATATGTATGGGAAATATATTTCATGAATCCCTCCAAAAAACTGAATTATAGCAGCACTTGGTACAAACTGTTTCATTACGCCTTTACTATATATATAATATGATAATATTACACCTAATCCCGGACCTGGATTTGCTTCTAATAAATATAATATTGATTTTCCATACTCCGTAATTTGATCCATTGCTATTATATTTATTATTCCATGATTCATCACATTATTTAAAAACAATACCTTTATTGGTTCTATAAAAATTGCTAATAACGGTAATAATCCATTTCTAATAATAAAATAAACTCCTTTATTCATTATCTTATCCACAATAATTATACTTGGTCCAATTATAACTAAACCTATTATTGCTAATATAATACCCATAAAAGCAAGTGAAAAGTTATTTACTAACATTTCAAAACCATAAGGAATCTTATCCTTTAACTTTATATCAAGTTTTTTTATAAGATATCCAGACACTGGTCCTATTATTATTGCTCCTAAAATCATTGGAATATTAGCTCCACATATTACACCTATAGTTGCTATTGCTGCAACTATTCCTCCTCTTGCACCACCAGTTACTTTTCCACCTGTATATCCAACTAATAGTGGCAATAAATAATTCTTTAATGGATCTATTAATGTAGATATTCTTTCATTTGGAAACCATCCTGTTGGACTAAATATAGCTTCAATAAAACCCCATGCTATAAATGCACCTATATTGGGTATAATCATACTACTTATAAAACTCCCAATCTTTTGTACATTGCTTCTAATCATTACTATTCCTCTCCCCTAGTTTACATTTAAACCTTATATGTTAATTTTATCCTTATAACCCTTTAATATCAATTACTTTATACTAACCATTTAAAAGTTTGTTAAATATTTATTACATTAAAAAGTAGCTATTGCTATTTCCACTTTGTAATATCAATTTTATAAATTTTAACTTTTAAAATTCATTAATATCATTAAATTTACTTTTTCAAAAATTTATACTTTGCAATAAAATAAAAAATGACACCAAAAGTACTTTATATATTACCTTTAGTATCACTTTTTTAGAGATTAAATTTTAAGTTTTAAATATTTATATAAAAAATATTATGCTCCTATTAAACCTTTAACTTCATCATAATATTTTTCTATCTTATCTAGTACATCAGTATCACCTGATATTTTTGATATTTCAGCTAAAGAAGCCTTAATACCTTTTTCATTAATTAAGCTTTGTAATTGCACACTTTGAGAATCCTCTTTATTATCATAATGAAGTGCTGCACCTACCCCTAATAATAAGTTATCTGTATTAATATTAAATCCTCTTGCTGTAATTAATGGTTTTATTAATCTATCATTTTCATTTAACTTTCTTAAAGGCTCTCTTCCAACCCTTGCTACATCATCCTTTAAATATGGATTTTTAAATCTATCTATTATTTTATCTATATATTTATAATGAGCTTCTTCATCAAAATTATATTTAGCAATTAATCCTTTTCCACTTTCAATCATTGCATTTTTAACAAATCCATAAATTACTTCATCTTTAATACTTTCTTCTATAGTTTCATATCCCTTTAAATACCCAAAGTAAGCTGTTATTGCATGTCCAGTATTTAATGTAAATAATTTTCTTTCTATATATGCCATTAAATTATCTACTAAGTTCATTCCTTCTATTTTAGGTATTTCACCTTTAAATGCACTTTTTTCAACATTCCACTCATAATAGTTTTCAACTACAACATCTAAAATATTTTCACTTTTTACTGGTGGAACTATTCTGTCTACTGAACAATTTGGGAATCCTACAAATTCTTTTAAATATTCAATTTCCTCTTCATTTAAATACTTCTTAACTTCTTCTTCAAGTTGTGAACTAGCTTTAATTGCATTTTCACAAGCTATTATATTTAAGTAAGTTTTTATTCCCTTTTCTTTTCTAAGAGCTATACCTTTTGCTATTGTTGGTGCTATTCTTGGTAAAACACCAGGTCCAACTGCAGTAGTTATAATTTCAGCTTCAACTATTTCTTTATATATTTCATCACTAGTTGATATAACACCACTTATATTGCTAATTTCTTCTTCTGAACATATAGTATCCATTACATGTATTGTATATTTTTTATCACTATTAATTTTATTAATTATTTCAGTATTTACATCTGCAAATACTACATGATATCCAGCTTTAGATAATAATGCTCCTATAAACCCCCTACCTATATTCCCTGCTCCAAATTGAATTGCTTTTTTCATTAATAACTCCTCCCTTTATCACTATTTAAGATACAAAATATTAAAATTTTAAAAATAATTAACTATACTTTTCTAAAAATCTCTAACCAAACTTAAGAAATAGTTTTCATAACTACCTAGCATTATTAAGTTATCCTTAAATAATTTCAAATTTATTAAATTATTATTTATTAAATGTTTGAAGTATTTCAAATTTATTATTTGTATTTTTAAGTTTATCTACTAATGTTTCATCTTCTAATGAAGTTGCTATATTTGATAATATTTCTAAATGATCATCTCCAACTCCAGCTATACCAATTACTAAGTATGCCAAATCATCACCAAAAACTACACCATCTGGATATTGAAGTACAACTATACCAGATTCCTTAACCTCTTTTTTAGCTTCTCCAACACCATGTGGAATTGCTATTCCCATTCCAATATAAGTTGATACTATTTTTTCTCTTTCTTGCATTGCAGCTATATAATTATTATTAACATAACCTTCTTTAACTAGCATCTTACCTGCTCTTTCTATAGCCTCTTCCTTACTTTCGCTTTTTAATCCTAAGATTATATTATCACTCTTTAATATTGAAGTTTCCTTAACTTGTGCTGATGCTGCTACCTCTTCTACAACACATTCTTGAGGTTCTACTTTTCCACCTGCTCTACTTTCTAATATAGAATATAACTTGTCCAATTTACTATCTTGTAAGAAATTTTCTATAAATACATGGTTTGCTTGAGGTGAATTCTTTCTTGCTCTTTCTTCTAACTTCTTATGACTTACTACTATATCTGCATCTGATGGTATTGTGTCAACTGATGAATTAATAACTGTTATGTTTGAAGCAAAATTCTTTATTCTATTTCTAAACTTTGTTGCTCCCATTGCACTTGAACCCATTCCAGCATCACAAGCAAATACAATTTTATTAATTACTTCTTTATTAATTACTACTTCTTCATTTTCAGAAGTAACTTCCTCATCATCACTTAATTTTTTACTAGCTTTTTTAACTAATGGTGCTGCAACAACAAATGATACTGCTGTTGAAGCTAGAACTCCTGCTAAAACTCCTATTAATCCACCCTTTGGAGCTAATGCCATTAAAGCAAATATACTTCCTGGAGATGGTATAGCCACTAGTCCAGCATTAAAAATTGAAAATATTAATATTCCTGCTGCACTACCAACTATTGGAGCTATTATTAATACTGGATTCATTAATACATATGGGAAATAAATTTCATGAATTCCTCCTAATGCATGTATAATTGCTGCTCCTGGTGCTGATTGCTTCATTCCACCTTTACTATATAAACAATATGCTAACAGTACTCCAAGTCCTGGTCCTGGATTTGCTTCTAATAAATACATTATTGATTTACCAAATTCTTGCGTTTGCTCTATTCCAATTGGAGCTATAATTCCATGATTTATTGCATTATTTAAAAATAACACTTTAGCTGGTTCAATAAATATTGATACTAAAGGAAGTAATCCCTTAGAAATTATTACTTCAACTCCAAACTTAAATGCATCAGTTACAACAACAACAACTGGCCCTATAGCATAAAATCCAACTATAGCAAGTATTACACCAATAATTCCAACTGAAAAATTATTAATTAACATTTCAAATCCAGCTGGAGCTTTACCTTCAATAGCTTTATCAAACTTCTTAATAGTATATCCACCTAATGGTCCCATTATCATTGCTCCAATAAACATTGGAATATCTGCACCAACTATAACTCCTGCAGTTGCAATAGCACCTAATACTCCACCTCTTACATCTCCAACTACTCTACCACCTGTATATCCAACTAATAAAGGAAGTAAATATTTTAACATTGGATCAACTAAACTTCCTAATTGCTCATTAGGAAACCACCCTGCTGGTATGAACAATGCAGTAATTAATCCCCAAGCTATAAATGCACCTATATTAGGCATTACCATTCCGCTTAAAAACTTACCAAACTTTTGAACCTTTTCCTTAATCATCTTTATTCCTCCATAACGCGCTTTAATTCCTTTCTATATAAATCACCTAATATTTTTTCTATAATACTAGTTAATTCTTCTTCACTGATTTTCATAATAGAATTTCTAAGACTTTCTCTTTCTATTATTTCTCCATTTATATGACTCATTATATTTATTTGAGTTTGTGTATTTTTTTCCGGAATTAAAGAAATAATTGCAAAATTAATTTCTTTGCCATCTTCTATTAATTTTTCATTTAATCTTATAACTCCAAATTTACAAGAAGTAATTTTTTTATCTTTACAATGTAACAACATCATATTAAATCCATTTAAATAAGTACTAGACTTTTCTTCTCTTTCTAATAGTAATTTTTTCATTTCTTTTGCATGATTAACATTTTCAGCAAAAACACTACTAGCTATTCCTATTAAATCGTTTACTGTTTTTACATTATTAATTTCTCTTACTCTTACTTCTTCTAATATGGATATTATTTCTGTCCCAAGATTAGTTATATTTTTTATTTTATCTTTATCACACTTAAGTTCTTTTTTTATTATCTTTTTAGTTATTCTTTGTTTAGAATATCTATGAATAAACTCTTTTAATTTTATTTTATCTTTTTGTAAAAACATTGGATTTAAACAAATATATCTATAATCTACATCTAAATCTACTGTGGATATTATAAAATCAATTCCATCATCTTTTAATTTTTTAGTATCAATATTTATAACTGATATGCTATTTTTAATATCTAAATTAGGAAATTCTTTTTTTATATTTACCCCTAATAATTTTGATGTTCCAACTCCTGTTGGACATGCAATTACAACTGATAAATTTTCATTTTTTAAATTTTCTTCTATTGCAGCTGCAATATGCATTGCTATATATGCTACCTCAGATTCTGGTATTTTATCTATTTTAGTAATTTTTTTTAGTATTTCACAAGCATTTTCACAAGAATGATAAATTTCACTATACTGTTCCTTTATATTTTCCAATAATGGATTTCTAATATTAAGCTTCATAGACATTCTACTAATTGCAGGAACTAAATGATTATATATATCTTTACTTAACTTTTGCTTATTTATTATTTCAATATTAAAATCATTTTCAACTTCAGTTATTATATAATTAGAAATTTGCTTAATATCTAAATTATCTAAATCAATATCATTTTCTACCTTATTTAATCTTAATCTTGCTCCCTTTAAATGCATAGTTATATATCCTATTTCATCTTTAGGAATTTCAATAGTAAAAACCTTTTCTAACTTTTCTGTAATTTCAGTAGCAACTGCAAATTCAGGTAATATCTCTAACTCACTTAATGAACTCTTGTCCATAGAAATTTTTTCACCATTTTTTATACGTTGAACTGCTAATGATATATGAACAACTAGTCCAATATAATCACTATCTATAAGTTTAAAATTAAATTTTTCTTCTAATTCAGATACTATTTTTTCTATACCTTTTATTATTGTTTTATCAATAAAATTAAGCATTCTATTTTCTATTGAAAACTCTATACTATTTTCACTACTTGGACTATTTAATGATTTTTTTAAAAGTTTTATTAATTCCTTTTCCTCTAAAGTCCTGTACAAAATATCTGATAATACTTTTCTATAATTTTTTTCGTTACCTTCTAAATAAATACCTACCCCTTGTCTTCTAATAAGCTTTATGTCAAAGGCCTTTAACCAATCTTCAATTCCATCTAAATCATTACTTAAAGTTCCCTCTGAAACCTTCAATTGATTAGTGAAATAAAATAATTTTAATGGTTCCTTTGCTATTAATAGTTCACTTAAAATAATCCTTTTTCTTTCTTCTTTACTATATTCTTTTTGAACGTTTTCAACTTCTAGAAGTTCTAATATTAATTGTTGATTTTCTAAGCTTTCATCTATTATCAAACCAACTCCTGGCTTTTTTATAAAATTAAAACCATTTTCATCTAACCATTCTTCAATTTTAGGCATTTCCCTTAATACTGTTCTTGAACTTACATTTAAAATTTCTGCAATTGTAGAAATAGTTATTGGATTTTTGTTAGTTGATTTAGTTAAAATTTGTATAATTTGTTTTTGTCTAGACATTAATTTTTTCTTTTTCATAGGCTCTCCTATTAGTGACATTTTTAAATACTTATCACTTACAAGTTTATTTTATATCTTTTATTCGTTTACATCAATCTATTCATACAGTATAAATGTCCCTATTACTTAGTGACAAATTTGAATATAACTATTTTATAATTATACATCATTTTTTATATAATTTACTATTTTTATATTATCACAAAAAAAGAAGTGTCCTAAAACACTTCTTTTATTCACTATACTTTTTTAATGCTAATTTTAAGGTTTCATCTTCTAAATCCGAATATCCCTCAAAAATAACTTCACTTATATCTTCATTATTAAATAAAAATTTATAATTATCTCCTAAATAACCTTCTGGATATAAAACACCTAAATAATCCCACAGTTTTTCCTCTTTTCCCTGTAACTGCATTCTTCCTATTATCATTAATTTTTTATATCCACCATTTAAGACTACTATAGATCCTAGTGCTAAAAGTTCTTGTTTCTTATTCTCCAATTCATGTACCCCCTATAATAATAGTAATATCATTATAGATTATACATATATCTTTTAAAAGATCG